>Ga0224512_10000481_pt1 | contig 42482 bp, 38 predicted proteins | sample SF_May12_sed_USG_4_FD_169103 | JGI IMG/M metagenome (GOLD analysis project Ga0224512, IMG submission 169103) | Sediment microbial communities from San Francisco Bay, California, United States - SF_May12_sed_USGS_13 | ecosystem: Environmental > Aquatic > Marine > Sediment | place: USA... | reverse complement strand
TATAAACCAGAGGTAGCGCCCGTCGATGCGATCGACGTGAATACTCGTTCGGGATTGTCGAGGCGCGGGTTCGGGCATCGACAATCGAAATTCCGATCACGCCGGATCCATTTGCCCGGGCGACGTTTGCATGCAACCCGGGTAAGCGCGCGGGAGTCTATGCTGCAAGCCCGGCAGCAGCCCTGCAACAGGCGGCAACGTCAGGTTGCCGCATTGCCGCCCGGTGATCGATCGGCATAATCTAAGCTGTTGATTTGAAAAAAGAATAGTCTGGTGGCACCGTCTATGCATTGATGCCGGTATTGTTGATTTACGGTTATTGCCATGCCAATCAGTTTCGAAAGAGCCTTCTCAGTACACGACGACGCGCTGCTGCTGCGTGGCCGCCGCGCGTCGATCCTGGCCTCCAACATCGCCAATGTCGATACGCCGAATTACAAGGCACGCGATATCGATTTCGGCGCGACGTTGCGTAGCGTGAGCATGCGCCAGCAGGAAAGCGTAACGCTTGCCAGCACGCATCGCAACCACATCGCGCCGCAACCGGGCATTGCCCAGCCAGCGCTGATGTATCGCAATCCGCTGCATCCGGCGCTCGATGGCAACAGCGTCGATGCGCATGTGGAACAGGCCAAGTTCGCCGAAAACGCGATGCTTTATCAGGCCAGCTTTACCTTCCTGAACGGTAAGGTCAACGGCTTGATGAAAGCCCTCAAAGGAGAGTAATCATGGGATTGTTCGCCAATTTTAATATTTCGGGCAGCGCAATCAGCGCCCAGTCGCTGCGACTTAACACCATCGCCAGCAACCTCGCCAATGTCGAAACGATCGCCGGCAGCGAGGGCCAGGCCTATCGCTCGCGTCAACCGGTATTCCAGGCGATGCTGGCAAGTCACGACAAACCGGGCGAGGTTGGCGTGAACATGCGCGCGATCGTCGAAAGCCAGAAAGCGGTGCAGCGGCGTTACGATCCCGGACACGCACTTGCCGACGCGCAGGGCTATGTTTACGGCAGTAACGTCAACCCGATCGAGGAGATGGCCAACATGATCTCGGCGTCGCGCGCCTACCAGAACAACGTCGAGGTATTGAATACCTCGCGCGACCTTTTGCTGCGCGTGTTATCGCTGGGCAGCTAACGGAGAAACGTCATGTCGGATATCGATACCAACAACATTTATACCCAGCTAGGCCTTACCAGGACGGTGAACGGCGACGAAAAGGCGAAGGATGAGCTTGGACAGGCTGAATTCCTGGAACTGATGACGGCCCAGCTGAAATACCAGGACCCGCTCAAGCCGATGGAAAACGGGGATTTCCTGGGCCAGATGGCGCAATTCGGCACGGTTAGCGGAATCAATGATTTGAATACGACGTTCAATACGATGAGTGCGTCTTTCCAGTCCAACCAGGCGCTGCAGGCCTCGACCCTGGTCGGGCGACGCGTGATGGTGCCGTCGCAAACCGGCTACCTCGCTGACGATGCGCCGTTGCTGGGATCGGTGGACCTCGATCAGCCGGCCAGCAAGGTCGTGATTTCGATCAAGAACGGGGCCGGGCAGCTGGTGCATCGGCAGGAGCTTGGCGTGCAGCAGGCCGGTCTGGTCGACTTCCAGTGGAACGGTCAGGACGCGAACGGCAATAGTTTGCCGGGCGGAGAATACCAGATTGCGGCCGAGGTTTATCGTGGAACCGAGGTCAATGCGGGAATAATGTATACGGTGGTTGATGTCGAGAGTGTAACCCTCGGCGCCGGCGGACAGGATTTGACGCTTAGCGTTTCCGGTCTCGGCGATATCGATATGAACCAGGTTCGCAAAATAATGTAACTAGGCAGGAGAAAACAATGTCATTCAATACAGCACTCAGCGGTTTACAGGCCGCGTCGGTCGACCTCAGCGTCACCAGCAATAATATCGCCAATGTATCCACGACCGGATTCAAGCACTCGCGCGCCGAGTTCGGTGATCTGTTCGAGATATCGCCCTTCGGCAATACCCCCACGTCGGTAGGCAGCGGCGTGCAGGTAACCAGCGTCAGCCAGCAGTTCGACCAGGGCAATCTCAAGTTTACCAACGCCAGCCTGGATATGGCGATCAGTGGGCAGGGGTTTTTCATCACCAACAAGGACCTTACCGGAGCCGATATATCCTACACGCGCGCCGGCCAGTTCGGCATCGACAAGGATGGTTATATCAGCAACAGTTCCGGCGAATACGTGCAGGCCTTCCCGGTGGATGCGAACGGCAACGTCACCTCGACCAGCCTGAATACGACGGTACCTGTCCAGTTACCGGCATCGACCGGCGCCCCGCAGGCGACTACCGAGATCGAGGTCGGTCTGAATTTCGATGCCGCGTCGCTCGCGCTGGATCCGGCCGGGTTCGATCCGACCGCGAGCAATACCTACACGCATTCGACTTCGACCACGATTTTCGACTCGCTCGGCGCGTCGCACGTGCTGTCGTACTACTTTATTCATGATCTGCCGGGTTCGGCAACCAATCCTGGTTCTGATCCCAATCAATGGGCCGTGTTCACCTATCTCGACGGCGCCGAAGTCGATATCGCCGGTGGCGCCACGGTGGCTCACCTGAACGGCGGTCTACCGGTCAACCAGGATGCCGGACTGATCAATTTTAACCCCGATGGATCCTATGCCAGCAGTACCCCGGCGGCTTTGCAGAATACCGCGGTAGCGCTGACCAACGGCGCCAACCCGCTTACCGTGATACATGATTTCGCCAATAATTCGACCACGCAGTATGCCGCGTCGTTTTCGGTAAGCACGCTCGATCCGGACGGGTATTCGACGGGTCGGCTGACCGGGCTGGACATTTCCGAGGATGGCCTGATGCGGGCGACCTACAGCAACGGTATCTCGGTGCCGCTGGGCCAGATCGCGCTTGCCGATTTTCCCAACAGCCAGGGACTGCGCGCGATCGGCGATTCCTCCTGGCTCGAGACCATCGATTCGGGTGCGGTAATCACCGGGTCCGCCGGAACCGGTCGATTCGGACTGATACAGGCGGGCGCCCTGGAGAGTTCAAACGTGGATCTGACGCAACAACTGGTCAACCTGATCACCGCGCAGCGAAACTTCCAGGCGAACGCACGTTCGATCGAAACCTCGAACGCGATAACCGATACCGTTATCCAGATCAGGTAAACCCGAATAAACAGGGAAAGATCGAGATGGACAAATACCTTTACCTCGCGATGAATGGAGCTGCGCAGGCGATGCTTGCGCAGCAGAACAATGCCAATAATCTCGCCAACATCAGCACGGTCGGATTCAAGGCGGCGCTGGATCATTTCCAGTCGAACCCGGTGTCGGGTCCAGGCTATCTCGATCGAGTTTACGCCAGCAACGAGCTGACCGGGGCCGATCTCGATCCCGGCGCGGTCGCCACCACCGGCCGCGACCTCGACCTCGCGATAAACGGAGACGGCTGGTTCGCGGTGCAGGCTGCGGACGGCACAACGGCATATACGCGCCGTGGTGACCTCAGAATCGATCCGGCCGGCCTGCTGCTCAACGGCGCCAACCAGATCGTGCTCGGCGAGGGTGGTCCGATTACCATTCCCCAGTTCGAAAGCCTGCAGATCGGTCGCGATGGTACGATAAGCATCCGAGCCGCCGGTCAGGCGGCCAATACCCTTGTCGGTGTGGATCGAATTCGTCTCGTCAATCCGCCCCGGGACCAGCTTTATCGCGGTGACGATGGCCTGTTTCACAGCAGGGACCTGGCCGAAATACCTGCCGATGCCTCGGTCGCGGTTACCTCTGGCGCCCTGGAGTCGAGCAACGTCAACGCGGTCGACGCGATGGTGCGTATGATCGACTACGCGCGCTACTACGAGCAACAGGTCAAGCTGATGAAGCTGGCAAGCGAAAACGACGCGGCCAGCGCGCGGTTGATGCGAATGTCGGGATAGCGTGGCAAAATACACCGGTATCGACTGCCGGGGCCGGCTTTGACTGATCTAGACGACGCACGCGAGGATTTCCTCAAGCTTCGAGATTCCGCGCCGGGGGTGCAACTGGCAACCCTGGGCGAGGACCATTTGCCCGAGGTGAGTTACGCACCCTGCGTCTGGCTGGAAGGAGGCTGTTACCTCTACCTCAGCGAACTGTCCAGCCATACCGCCAACCTGAAGCGCAATCCCGGCGTCGGCCTGATGATGATCGAGGACGCCGCCGCCGCGCCCAATCCTTTTGCGCGCAAACGCGCCAGCCTGCGGGGTCTGGCCAGCCTGGTTGCGCGCGAGGACGATCGCTTCGACCGCGTCATGGCGACGTTTCACCTTCGCTTCGGTGGCGTGATGCAAATCATCGAGCCGTTGCCCGACTTCCATTTGTTTCGTGTCGAGGCGGCGACCGGCAGCTTCGTGCGCGGTTTCGGCCAGGCCTACCAGTTGACCGGCGACATGCTGGACCAACTGGCGCATATCGATCCCACCAAGTAGGGCGCTATTTTTTTCGCGGTGGTTTTCGCGTTGCTCCCGGGCCGCTACCTGCGGGCACTGGCTGGTGAAAGCCCTCGCTTGACGAGAATCAGGACGCGACGTTCCCTGAGCGATAGCGCGCTGGATCTTGTCTCGATTTCGGTTAGCCCCTCAGGCTTTTTAAAACTGACTGCGCTCGCTTCCCTGGGTTGTTGAGGATGATGCCGTGCAAATGATATCGACCGACCGGGTAATCAGAATACCGAGGCGCACAGCTCGTTGACCGCCGCAATCACCTCGCGATCATCGCTAAGCGCCTGCGACACCGCGCTCGCGCAGGCGTCGACCGGGTCGACTCCGCTGACCATGAGCTTACCGGCATGCACCAGCAGGCGCGTGCTCGCGCCCTCGTCGAGTCCGGCGCCCTTGAGGTTGCGCGTAAGCTGCGCAAAGCGTACCAATTGGCGTGCGCTAATGGCATCCAGCCCCGCCTCGTTTTGCACGATCTTTTGTTCCAGCTCCGCTTTCGGGTAGTCAAAATCGAGCGCAACGAAACGCTGACGCGTGCTTTGCTTGATATCCTTGAGAACGCTCTGGTAGCCGGGGTTGTACGAAATGGTCATGCAAAACGATTCGTGGGCGACCAGCAGTGCGCCCAGTTTTTCGATCGGCAGCACGCGACGGTCATCGGCGAGGGGGTGGATTACGACTGTCGTGTCGGCACGCGCCTCGACGATTTCGTCGAGATAGCAAATCGCCCCGGCGCGTACCGCCGCGGTCAACGGGCCGTCGATCCAGACCGTCTGGTTATCGGTAATAAGGTAACGGCCGATCAGGTCGGATGCGGTCAGATCGTCATGACAGGACACGGTGATCAGGGGCAGTTTCAGCCGCCAGGCCATGTACTCCATGAATCGGGTCTTGCCACAACCGGTTGGGCCGCGCAGGGCAAGCGCGAGCTGATTCTGATAGGCCGATTCGAAAATCTCGATTTCGTTGCCGACTGGCTCGTAATAAGGCTCTTCTACGATGCGGTATTCTTCGGGTTTAAGGGTTTGAGCTGACATTGGGTCGGGTACCGGGGTAAGTGGCGATAATATACATGCAGGCAGGTTAATCGTGTCGTTAACTAGTTTTTATAAATGGAATAAATTCTGTCACAGTCTGTCCAACCGGCAAGCCATTGCCGGTCCCGCAATGAAATATTTGCAAAATTTGGTGGCAACTTCGAGGTGCCTGTGTTTTACTACCACCATCTTAAAAGTCAATTGCCTGGGGCCTCAGGGCCCGAGATTAAACGCTAGCTGAGCGTTTAATAAAGGCCAGGAAACTGGAGGAGATAGCTGCTAAATAAAATAATAACGGCAGCGAGGACGAGGAAGGCGCCGCTTTAGGCGCCTTTTTTTGTCCCCGATCTGGCCGCATGTTGGGCCTGCAGAAACTCTTCATCGTCGCATGATTCCGTGTCTTGCCCCTCCCCGGTATCGGGATTTTCGAATCCTCGGCGACGCTTGCGTCCCAGGATCTGCTGCTATAATACCGGGGTATGAAATATCGTTTTTGCATACTCGCTATGATCGGCGCGCTGGCGATGCCGGCTCTGGCGGTGGAACAGCAGGCAATCGTCGTGCGCCAGGCGACGGTATATGCCAATGCGAGCAGCACCGCGCAAAAGGTGGGCCAGGTCGGCGCCGGTACCCGGGTCAGCATTTTTTCGCGTAAAGGTGGCTGGAAAGAAATTTTCTCCGAGGAACAGGCGGTCATCGGGTGGGTACGCAGTTACCAGGTGCGCGAGGGTAATTTTGCACCGGCGGCCGAGATCCAGACCGCTTCGGACTCGCGCGGATTTTTGTCGGGCCTCGCGTTGTTCTCGCGCAAGGCCAGCAGCTTTTTCAAATCGGATAGCGGCAGCACCAGCTCGGGCACGGCAACCATAGGGGTCAGGGGCCTGAGCGAGGATGAAATCAGGTCCGCGGTGGCAGACCCGGCCGAGCTCGAAAAAATGAAACAGTTTGCCAGTAATCAACAACGCATCGATGGATTTGTCAGGCAGGGCAAATTAAGCCCGGTCACGATCCCGCATATCGAGAACTAGGCGAACGACATGAAATCCCTGCTCCAGTTGGTGTTGCTGCTAAGCCTGGCATTGGCGCCAGTCGTGTCATCGACCGTGTTCGCGCTGGATCTCGGCGATCTCAAGAAGCAGCTCGAAAAAACCAGGCAAAAAATCGACGAAAACAGGCAAAAATTAGACCAGGTGCGCGGCAAAGTCTCGATCAGCGAGGAGATCGAGATCGGAGGTAACCTGGTTTCAGGACTGCTCGGCGCTGCCCCGCTGGTCGATGATGCGAGCCTGCAACGTTATGTGAACGATGTCGGTTTCTGGGTTGCCGCGCAATCGAGTCGCAGCGAGCTGCCCTGGCGTTTCGGTGTCATCGACTCCCAGGGAATCAATGCATTCGCCGCACCCGGGGGGTACGTCGTCGTGACCCTCGGTTTGTTCAACCTGCTCGATAGCGAAGCCCAGCTAGCGGGGGTACTGGCCCACGAAATCGCCCACGTGGTGCGCAAACACCATCTCAAGGCGCTGCAAAAAACCATGAAGCGAGATTTCTGGACCAGCCTGACGGTGAAGGCGGTCAGCGACGGCGAGGATCGGCAAAAACTGAACCAACTGGTCAATGCCGGGGTGCAACTTTACGCCAGCGGGCTGGATCGAGAGTATGAGTACGACGCCGACCTCCACGGTGTCGTACTGGCGGCAAGAGCCGGTTATGATCCATATGCCCTGCTCGACGTATTAACCACCATAGATAGTATCAACCCGGAGTCCGAGGACCTGACCGTATTGATGAAAACCCATCCTCCCACCGCCGAACGCTTGGGTAACCTGGCGCGAAAAATGGATGGTAAGATGGACGCCTATGCTTCCGGTCGAGTCAATGCAGGGAGATTCCGACAGCTGGCAAAGAATCCCTAACAGTATTATTGTATTCGGCAGTTTTTTCGGAGTTCCGGGCAATCATGCATGCAGTCAGTGATAACGACCGCGCAATCCTGCGCTGGTTACAGGTTTGCCTGGTGCTGGTGTTTTCGATGGTTATTCTCGGAGGCGTGACGCGGCTCACCGAGTCCGGACTGTCCATGGTGACCTGGCACCCCACCGGGATGCTGCCGCCGCTCAGTTCCGAGGAGTGGCTTGCCGAGTTCGAGCGTTACCAGCAGTTTCCCGAGTTCCAGAAGCTCAATCGCGACATGGAACTCGACGCTTTCAAGAAGATATTCTGGTTCGAATACTCGCATCGCATGCTGGGACGATTCATCGGTCTCGTCTTCCTGTTGCCTTTCCTTTATTTTCTGCTGCGCAAAATGATAAAGCCTGGATTGACTCCGAGGCTGGTGGTGATGTTTATTCTGGGCGGAATGCAGGGCCTGCTTGGCTGGTACATGGTACAGAGCGGACTGGTCAGCAATCCCCAGGTCAGCCAGTATCGCCTGACCGCTCATTTGATGAGCGCGATCCTGATCTACGGCTTTATTCTATGGACGATATTCGGTCTCGCTTTTCCCGACAGCTATCGCCAGCTCGCGCAATCGAGCGTGGCCGGCTGGCGCAAGGCATCGCTGGCGTTGCTGGCGCTGCTGTTGATTACCATCGCCTCCGGTGGATTCGTCGCCGGGCTCGATGCGGGGCTTATCTTCAACAGCTTTCCGCTAATGGGAGGCAAGCTGATCCCGGACGGAATCGGGGCATTGACCCCCTGGTATCTGAATCCCTTCGAAAACATGGTTACCGTGCAGTTCGACCACCGCTGGCTCGCGGTATCGACCGGCATACTGCTGCTGCTGTGGTATATCAGAGGGCGTTCGGATTTCGGCGAACCCAGGCTGCAGCGCAGTTTCAAACTGGTCGGCATGGCCGTCATCATCCAGCTTGCGCTCGGCATCGCGACCCTGTTGTGGCAGGTCCCGGTATTGCTTGGCGCCCTGCATCAGGCAGGCGCCCTGATCCTGTTCAGCGCCCTGCTATTCAACCTGTATCTGCTGAGTCGCGTGTAGTTGCGCCGGCAGGCGGTTATAATCAGCCGTTTCTGAACAAAGAGACTAGCACTCGATGGCTACCGTCAGAATTGGACATGGTTACGATGTGCACGCATTCACGCCGGGTGACGGTTTCGTGCTGGGCGGGGTTGTGATCGAATGCGGCCGCTCTATCGTCGCGCATTCGGATGGCGATGTGCTGGTGCACGCGCTTTGCGACGCGTTGCTCGGCGCGCTGGGACGCGGCGATATCGGGCGGCTATTTCCGGACAGCGATGATCGGAACCGGCAACGCGATAGCCGCGAATTCCTGCGCGAAGTGAAGAAAATGGTCGATGGCGATGGTTACCGCCTGGGTAATGCCGACATCACGGTGATATTGCAGGCACCGAGGATGGCGCCCTACGTCGATGCGATGAAGAAGCTGCTGGCACAGGATCTCGGGTGTGCGGCGGCGGCGATAAATATCAAGGCGACTACAACCGAAAAACTCGGCTTCATCGGTCGTGAAGAGGGCATCGCCGTCGATGCGGTGGTGCTGCTGGAGGCTGCTGCATGACGCTCGGGCCGGTTATGCTCGACATCTCCGGTGAAGAGCTCACCGCCAGCGATCGCGAGCGCCTGTGCCATCCCCAGGTCGGCGGCGTCGTTCTATTCAGCCGCAACTATCGCAACCCGCAACAGCTGTCACGACTTTGCCAGGCCATTCACGGTCTGCGGGATCCGCGCCTGGTTATCGCGGTAGATCACGAGGGCGGTCGGGTACAGCGGTTTCGCGATGGTTTTCAGGCGATACCGGCGATGGGTCACCTGGGCGATCTGTACGACGATGAACCAGAGCAGGCGATTCACCTGGCACAGAGTTTTGCTTGGGTAATGGCGTCGGAGTTGCTCCACTACGGGGTGGATCTGAGTTTCGCCCCGGTGCTGGATATCGCCAACCCGATCAGCAGTGTCATCGGCGATCGCGCGTTTCATCGGGATCCCGAAACGGTTTGCCACCTGGCGAACGCCTGGGTCAGGGGAATGCGCCACGCCGGCATGGAAGCGGTCGGCAAGCATTTTCCGGGTCATGGTTCGGTCGAGGGCGATTCGCATCACGTGATGCCTTTCGATCGCCGCGGTTTCGATGAAATCGAGGCGCTCGATCTGATACCATTCAGGCGGGTTATCGCGACACATCTGACCGGGATCATGATGGCTCATGTGATCTACGACAGGGTCGATCCGCATGCCGCCGGCTACTCACGCTTCTGGATCGAATCGGTATTGCGCGGCCAGCTCGAATTCGACGGCATCGTCTTCAGCGACGACCTCAACATGAGCGGCGCAGAATCCGTCGGAGGATATCCCGAGAGGGCAGGCGCCGCTCTCGAGGCGGGCTGCGATATTTTGCTGATATGCAATAATCTTGCGGGTGCGGATGAAGTGCTGGAATCGCTGGCTGGCTATTCCAACCCGACTTCGCAGCTGCGTATGGTGCGCATGCACGGGCAGCCGCGGGTGGCCGATTTATTTAATATAGAAGCCTGGCAACGCGCCTGTGCTGAACTTCGCGAGTTCAGTCACCGGCTTGGCCTGGCAGAAAGTGGAGATTTATTCGAGTGATGTCTGAACTGCAAAAGTGGATTCCCGGGGTCGAGCCGGAGTGGCTCTGGATCGTACAGGTATTCATCGTTGTGCTAATCACGTCGTTTGCGAGCTACTTCGGCAAGCGCCTGATCAACCGGATGATAACGAGACTGGGACGTACACGCACCCGCTGGGACGATATCCTGCTGCACGCGATGGCGCGTCCGTTTACCTGGGCGGTATGGCTGGTCGGACTCGATATCGCGGCCGATATCATTTATGCAGAAACGCAAAACACGCTTTTTTCCTATTCCGATCCGGCGCGCGACGTTGGCGTGCTGGTCTGCCTGACCTGGTTTGTGCTCGGCATCATCCGTGGCGCGGAGCAGGAATTTACCCGGGATTCCGATCAGATCGACAAGCACACCGCCGAGGCGATCGGCAAACTGGTGCGATTGGCGGTACTCATCACGGCGGCGCTGGTCATCCTGCAAACGCTGGGATTCAGTGTTTCCGGGGTGCTGGCAATGGGCGGCATCGGCGGTATCGCGGTAGGCTTCGCGGCGAAGGACATGCTCGCCAACTTTTTCGGCGCCTTGATCGTTTATCTCGATCGGCCATTCCTGGTCGGCGACTGGATACGCTCCCCCGATCGCAGCATCGAGGGCACCGTCGAGAAAATCGGCTGGCGGGTGACGATGATTCGTGATTTCCAGTCGCGTCCGCTATACGTCCCCAACTCTATTTTCACGAGCATTATCGTCGAGAACCCGTCGCGCATGAACAACCGTCGCATCAACGAAACCATCGGGATGCGCTATTCCGACCTGACCAGCATGGACAAGGTGGTCAGCGAAGTGCGGGAAATGCTCAGGAACCATGACGAAATCGATCCGGAAAAGACGTTGATGGTCAATTTCAACGAATTTGCCGATTCGTCGGTCGACTTTTTTATTTACTGCTTTACCAGGACCACGAAGTGGGCGGAATACCACCAGGTCAAGCAGGACGTGCTGCTTCGCATCGCGCATATAATCGAGGCAAACCAGGCTGAGATCGCCTTCCCCACGTCGACGATCCATCTCGCCGATCCGGTAGCCCTGGAAAAATCCTGATATGAATGCAGACAGAGCCCAGCAAGTACACCAGACCGCCGAGCTGTTGTTCGACGAAAATTCGGTAGAGCAGGCGATTATCGCCCTCGCACTCAGCGTCGAAGCGGACAATAGCGCAGATTTCCCGCTGGTGCTCTGCGTTATGAACGGGGGGCTTTACCTTACCGGGCAACTGCTGCGCCACTGGAATTTTCCGCTGACGCTGGACTATGTGCACGCCACGCGCTATCGCCTCGCAACGCTCGGCAAGGACGTGTTGTGGAAGGCTTACCCGCAGAACGAGATCAGGGATCGCAACGTGATTATCGTCGACGATATTTTCGATCAGGGGTATACCCTCGAGGAAGTCAAGTCCTACTGCATCAAGCACGGCGCGAAAAAATGCACCAGCGTATTCCTGATTCGCAAATCCCATGATCGCAAAAAGGCTGAGATAGAGCCGGATTATGTGGGGCTCGAATGCGGCGATTGCTATGTTTACGGTGTCGGAATGGACCTGAACGGGCATTTCCGCAACCTTTCCAGTATCTACGCGCTACCCGAAAAGGTTGTCTGATGCTGGCTATCATCGGGGGCAGCGGCCTTTACTCGCTGGGCGAAGATTTCGAGCTGCAGGAACAGCTGTCCCGCGAAACGCCTTATGGCGACACCTCGGCCGATATCCTGCAGGGACGGTGGCACGGAATCGAGCTGGTCTTCCTGCCGCGTCACGGCCCGGGACACAAGGTTCCCCCGCACCGGATAAATTATCGCGCAAATCTCTGGGCACTCGGGCACGCGGGCGTAACACGGATCATTGCGGTCAACGCGGTTGGCGGGATTAGTGCCGATATGCCGCCTCTGACACTGGCGCTGCCTGACCAGATAATCGACTATAGCTCGGGGCGCGAGCAAACCTACTTTGATGGCGACGATGCGCCGGTCACGCATATCGATTTCAGCTGGCCCTACAGCGCGAAGCTTCGCGCCATCATCCTCGAGGCCGGGTTGCAGCAGGGGCAGTCGCTGGTCGATTCCGGCACCTATGGCAACAGCAACGGACCGCGACTCGAGACGGCTGCCGAAATTGCGCGAATGCGACGTGACGGCTGCACCATGGTGGGCATGACCGGGATGCCCGAAGCGGCGCTGGCGCGCGAGCTCGATATCGAATACGCCTGCCTTGCCCTGGTCGTCAACTGGGCTGCCGGTATCGAAAACCGCACCATCAGCATGCAGGATATCATCGCCAACATGGAGCAGGGAATGCTGCGCATCACGGCGGTACTGCTTGCCGCCGCCAGGAAAATCGTGCAATGAACTATTGCAGCCAGTGCGGGCAACCCGTGACGCTGAAGATCCCCGTCGACGACAATCGCGAACGGTTCGTCTGCGATCATTGTGGATACGTGCATTATCAAAACCCGAACAACGTCTGCGGAGCTATCCTGACGCGCGGCGACGAGGTGCTGCTGTGCAAACGCGCAATCGAACCCCGCTACGGACGCTGGACCCTGCCCGCCGGCTTCATGGAGAACAATGAAACCGTCGCCGAGGCAGCTGCCCGCGAAGCCATGGAGGAAGCCAACGCAAAAGCAGGTCCGCTAACCCTGTTCGGCATATTCAGCATGCCGTATATATCCCAGGTTTACCTGATGTTCCACGGACAACTCACCAGCGACATCTCGCCGGGCCCCGAGAGCCTCGAGGTCGGCATGTTCAAGCGGGAACAGATTCCCTGGGACGAAATTGCCTTTCCGGTAGTGACCCACAGCCTGGAACTCTATTATCGACATGGCACCGAGCGCGTGCACCACGCCTGGTTCAGCCGGGATGCCGATCGCAACGTCGAGCTGCATTTCATCGACTAGATCGGGCCGCGGGAACTCGACCATGTAGAGGACGAGGCCGAACAGTCCGAATATCGCCAGGGCCATGACCCGGTGCAGCGCGACGGGTTGGCGTCGTCGAGTTCGAGCTCAACATCGATGGCGTCAGGATCCAGCCTGTAGATTGCGCCAGTAACTCGAAGGTTGACGCAGGACACAGCATAGGACGCCGGGCCGAATATTGAAAGGCTCAGCCATGGCTATGGATATCAGGAAGGCCAGGGCCGACTGGATGTGGGAAAGTAGGGCCCGGGTCCGACAGGTGCAGTTTCCAGACTAGCCCAGGTCGGTTTGCGGTAGCGAAAGGTCGGTGAACTCCGAGACGATGGTCTGGTTGCGGCCGTTGTTCTTGGCCTCGTAGAGGGCGATATCAGCGCGCTTGATCAGCTCGCCAATGGTCTCGCCCTTGACGATCGCCGCGCAGCCGAGGCTTGCGGTTATCTGACCCACGGTTTCGAAGCGGGTATTGCCGACCAGCTGCCGGATGGTCTCGGCGATCGGGAAAAGGTCGTTTTCTTCGATCGTCGTGCAGCAGATCAGGAATTCCTCACCGCCCCAGCGCGCCACGAAGTCGCTGGTGCGAATGGCGCTCTCGAATATGAAGGCCAGCTTTTTCAGCACGCTGTCGCCAGTATCGTGGCCGAAATTATCGTTGACGCTCTTGAAGTGATCGATATCGACCATGATGATGCCGAAACGCTGGTTATGGCGCTCGAAGCGCGAAAATTCCTTGTAGAGAATCTGGTTCATGTGGGTTCTGTTCGACAGGCCCGTCAGGCTGTCGGTTAACGCCATCCGCGTGAGTTCATTGTTGTCTTCGAGCAACTCCTTTTGCGTATCGAGCAGCGATTCGGTGCGTTCGTATATTTTCTGTTCCAGGTAGGTGTTCATATCCTGCAGTTGACCCGATAATTTGCGGCCGTACCAGATCGCAACGCAGGTCACCGTCAGGCTGACCAGTACCGCCACGATCGAGAAAATCGCGATATGGGTGCGGCTGTTCTCTGCCTCGCTGCTGGCCAGCAACAGCGCCTTTTGCACATCCATGCGCTGCGCCTGGGTCAGTTCGCTGAGATGCGACAGCAGCGGCGCCGTCTTCGGCAGAATTTCCTGCAGCAGGATCTTGCTCGCCTCGTCGCGGCTGCCGTTCAGGAAAAGCACGGAAACCTGCCGGTTCAAATCGTTGATATCCCGATCCAGGCGATCGATCGCCTCCATGATTTCCCGCTCCCGCGGGGCTAGCATCGGCATCAACCGTTCCCGGGTTTCGGTATAGGCACCGCTCAACCGGTTAAAACTCGGCCAGGCTTCGTCCTCGATGAATTCGTCGTCGTGCAGCAGCATGGATTGCATGAAGCGAGTACGGCTCTGAATGATCGTCGACAGCTCGTTGATCAGGCTGATCTTTTCGAGCTGCCGCGTAACCTTGAGGTTGACGTCGCTATTTCCAACGCTGGATGAATTAAATGCGATAAAGGCCAGCGTTATCATCATCAGGATAACAATGGCGAAACCGTAGATTAAAAGGCGCGTGGGGTGGTGCATTAACCTGATTGTAGCCTTGAATCGGATGCCTTCCTGATTATGCGGAACAACATTAAACTGATTATAGGAGAGAAGCGCAAATTTTCCGCTGAACGTCGTCGATATCACGATAAACCACGCCGTGCATGTCGCTGTCGAGCATGGTCACGGTCTTGTGCCTGGCGATGATCAGTTTTTGCAGGGTCCTGACGCTCTGCGGATCGACGACGGGATCTCGATCTCCCTGGAAAAGGTAGACATCTGCGTTGATCTTGATCTTATCTTTGGTTAACAGGTCGATAAATTGCTGAAGCTGGTATAGCGCCCGAACCGGTATGTGCTGGTAATTGATGTCCGGGTTTTCGGGCCGGTTCGGGGTGAACGGGACCAGTCCCTCGTCGGTTACCCAGCTCACCAGCCGGTTGGCATGGTGAACCAGCGGGACGAATACCATGTTCCTGTTCTTGAATCGCACCGGGGCGTTGATGCTGGTGACCGACTTGATTCGTATGTTCGGATTGTTGGCGGCGTGATTCAAAGCCAGCAGGCCTCCGGTAGAAAAACCGACGATATGTACCGAGCGGCTGAACGCCTTGAGAATATCGTAACCGCGTTCGACCGAAGCCGTCCATTCGTGCCAGTTGCGGCTGCGCAGGTCCCAGGGCGAAGTGCCGTGACCCTTCAGCCGCACCCCCAGCACGTGATGGCCGTCGGCGTGCAGGCGCTCGCCCAGGCTGCGCAACTCGGCCGGGCCGGAAAGGAACCCGTGGATCAGCAGTACCGCGCTTGCAGACTTGCGTTTCGACTTGAGAAAGTACCAGTTGGCGTCGGCGGCCTGCGTCTGCTGCGAGTTGATTTCCTGGTAGCGAGGTTTTTGAAATTCTTTGAAGTCCCACTGGTAGGCGATGATTTCGTCATCGAAGCGCAGCTCGGCCAGGGCGCGCGCGTCCAGCTTGTCGGTTCGCGCCATCGCGTTTTCGATCATCCGCGTAACCTTCGACAGCGGGCTGATTTCGTTGGCGTATACGCTGATCAGATTTTCGGTGCGAACCTCGTCGATTTCGAAGTCCTCGATGATTTTCTGGTCGAGTACGTAATCGCCTTTTTCGATATGCAACAGCCGCATGCTTTGCGCCGTTCTCAAGAGCTGATCCAGCCGGCTGCTGCCCCGGTGGACGATGGCATAGTATTCCTCGGGATTACATAGGCTGCGGTGCAGGTCGTATTCTGATTTCTGCAGCAGTTTGATGCTGACATAGAGCATCTTGTGAAAACGGCCGCAGTCGATCCGCCGCAGGCCCCGTTGAAATAGCCTTAGGACGATAAGCGAGGCTATGTGACTCAGGTTTATCGTGACCGCCTCGTACATGGAGCGCATGTAATCGTCGCGCAGCTTGTTGGACTTCGCGCGCATGCCGATCGCATGAATGCGCGCGCCCCAGTGTCCCGGTTTCGGTTTCAGCGCGAACAGGTCGTCCAGGGATTCGAAACGATGCACCAGGTTCGGCAGCAGCCGTTTTTCCCACCAGCGCCAGTAATCGCCCGCGACGATCGGCTGCGAAAAACGGATATCCATGTCGGTGTGCTTGAATAACAGGTTGCCCTCGATAATCAATTCCTCCGCAAAGCGTTTATTGATGCTCTTGTTAAACAGGCGGGCGGCCTGGTGCAGGATGTTGTCGCTGACGCGAATCGGGTAAAAGGTGATGTTACTCGGTACGATGACGGTGGGCTTGACCGCCTTGATCATCAAATCTTCGATATTGTCGAACTGTAGCTGCTCGGCCCAGCGTTCCACCCGCCGGTAGTTGCCGGTCGAGTAGTCGTGCAGCAGCGCCGTCTTGAAGGCATCAAGCGCCAGCGCGATCACGGCCGATCCCCGATGATGCTTGCGGCGCTCGTTGGCCGAGCGCGAAAAAATACTGTATTGCCCCCTTTGGTCGACCACGCGCTTGTCCTTGACCATTCCTCCCTCGGGAAAAACCACGAGCTTGCGGTCGTGCAGGATTTCGCGGGCCAGGAACGGAAACAGGTTCGGCAGATTGTTCGGCACCACACCGATGGAATAAAGGAACTGGTTAAAGCGCTCGTCGCCCGCGAAAAATTCGGCCGCCGCCACCGATCGGCAATAGACGCCGGTCGCCTCGTGGAGCAGGTATTGCGGAATAAAGGTTTCGAAACGCGCGAAATGGTTGAAAAGAAAAATATCTCCCTGTTGTACCGGGTCTTCGTCGGCGGTCTCGTCCCGGTGCAACTTGATGTTGAGCTTGAGCAGTTTTTTCGTGCTACGAAAAGCCCTGACGCAGAACTTGTAAACTCTGGTGTTGATTTCAGGGTTTTCCCGATCGACCGACATTTAGCGGCTTCCTGTAGATGCCATTGCTTGTTGTGATTGTAAGCCTATATGCGTTAAGGCTCTAAATTATGTTCAGAAGTTCCGGTCGCGGCCGATACAGACTGCGTTATTTAATGGATTAGAATTTCAATGCGCCAGCGTATCTGTACCTACCTGCTAATAATCCTCGCGGTTACACACGCCTCGGCGCGGGGCGAAGAAGCGGGTTACGATTTTCGCATCGTCATCGACGTTACCGACAGCATGAAGCAGAACGATCCGCAGGATCGACGGGTGGCGGCGTTAAAGCTGTTGAACGGCCTGATACCATCCGGATCGCAGGCCGGGGTCTGGACCTTCGGCCGTTATGTCGATATGGCCGTCAAATGGGGCAGGGTAGATGATGGCTGGCGCAAGCAGGCCGATCTCGGGGCCGCCAGGATCAATTCCAGTGCGGAATTGACCAATATCGAAAACGCGCTGGCGCGCGCCAGCGTCGGCTGGGAGCGGGCCGCCGGCAAAAGCAGGCGGATACTGCTGCTGCTGACCGATGGCAAGGTCGATATTTCCGTCGATCCCGACAAGAACGAAAAATCGCGTGCGCGGGTGCTGAGCGAAAATCTCGCAGCGCTCAAGAAGGCGGCAGTTCAGGTGCACAGTATCGCCCTGTCAAACGCCACCGATGAAGTACTGCTTAAACGCCTGGCGGTCGAGACCGGCGGATCTTTCACGCTGGCGCAAAGCGCCGACGAGTTGCACAAACTGTTTTACCGTGTGTTCGAGCGCGCCGTCCATCCGGATATGATTGCGCTGCAGGACAAGCAGTTTCAGGTGGATCCCGGCATTAGCGAAATGACCCTGCTGATTTTTCGCGGTGACGCGAACCCGCCGACGATTCTGATCCCGCCAGACAGCCCCGCGATCAGCGAGATCAAACCAAGAGGGGCGCGCTGGCGTAGCGGCGCCGGATTCGACCTGGTCACGGTCGCCAGGCCGGAACCCGGCAGCTGGCGTATCGACGCCGAGATGGATGCGGATAGCCGCATACTGGTGGTATCGGATTTGCGGCTTGCGGTAGACGGAATACCCGCCTTTGGCGAGCCGGAGGACGTCCTTTCGGTGGCCGCCGAGTTATTCGACCGCGACGGCAAAATTCGTAAGAATAGTTACCTGCGGTTTGTCGATTTCTCGCTCACCCACATCGATGTCGATGGCAGCGCAACAAATCACGCGCTGACTCACACCAGCCTGCGCGAAGACAAGGGCCGTTTCCTGCATGAACTTGCCGCAGAGCTTTCCGAGGGAACCCATGGTTTCGTCGTGTCCGCTACCGGCCGATCTTTCAATCGCAGCAAGCGGTTCGAGATGCAGGTGCAGCGACCGATCGAAATCGTTGTAGATACTCTGAAAAAACCGGGCGTTTACGAACTCAGGTTGCGCGCGCGCGCGGAATACCTGAAACCGCATGGACTCGTTGCCGAGGTGGAAATCGAGGCCCCGGACGGGCTGCGAGAAAGTTTACGGCTCGAGCCGTCGCTGGACTGGCTGCGCGCCCGGGTCGAGACCAGCCAGGACGGAATCTACCGCGCGCATGTCAGGGTTTCGGCGCAAAACCATGCGCGAGAAATCCACGATATCGACCTTGGAAGTTTTCCGATGCAGGGCGTGCGCCGTGAAATACCGGCTGCACAGCAGGTCGACATCGTGCCGGGAACGACATCGGCTGCGGCATCTCAATCGCCAACCGGGGATGGGGTCGACTGGCGTCGCATCGGCATCGTGGTCGTCGGGATCAACGTAACGCTGATCCTGCTCGGCCTCACTGTATGGCTCGTGTTCCGGCGTAACCGGGCCGACGACGAGTTCGCCATCGAAGACGAGGAATTCGGCATCTGAAGTCCGCACCCCGCGGAGCGAAGCCGGAATTCAGCAGTAATCGGGCTCGTTGCCCGCGCGCCACTTGATGTTACAACCCACGCTGGGAATTTGTTCGGCGCCGATATCACCGCCCGCGAGCAGTGCCTCGACCGCGGCCTTGAGGTCGCTGCCGTCCACGGCAATCTTGTTTCCCGGCCGCGAACCGTCGTACTGGCCGCGGTAAACCAGCCGATGCGCGCCGTCGAACAAAAAGAAATCCGGGGTGCAGGCGGCACGATAGGACATCGCGACCTGTTGCGATTCATCGTAAAGATAGGGAAACCCGAAACCGAGGCGTTTGGCCATCGCAACCATCCTGTCGGGGCTGTCGTCGGGATAGCCGGCGACATCGTTGGCGTTGATCATGACCACCGCGAGCCCCCGGTTTTGTGCCTCGTTCGCAAACGCGGCAAAGGATTCGATGATATGTAGCACGTAGGGGCAATGGTTGCAGGAAAAAACGACCAGCAGTGGTTTTTCCGCATAATCCGCAAGATTTACCGTTTTGCCGCTGGCCGGTTCCGGTAGCGAGAAATCGGGTGCCTGCGTTCCGATATCCAGCATGGTCGAGGGAGTTTGCACCATGATCGTCGCCTCTTTATCTGTCAGGATAGAATTATAACGTCAAAGTGTATCAAAACTCCTGTTAATCGCTTCCTCGAAAAGCGGCATGTCTTCCATTAGCATGCGCAGCGGCGGGCGAATGTCGAGCAGGTTTTGGTCGGTCCCTGATTTGCTCGCCTCTGATATGCTAACCGGAGGTCAGCGTATCGTTTGCGGCTGGAAGCCGTTCTGATGCATGTGGCTGACGCGGTAACATTGCCTGGAGAATTAACCAGCGACAGACTGCCATCGGTGAATAGCTGTTTGCCTCGCTCTCTTCGGCAGTGAACGGCTGGAATCGCTGCAAACGAGGCTCGGGGTTCAATCGATTCCGGTGAGAATTCCACCGAAATCCCACCTATACTCAAGGCCGTGAAACCCGATACTTCAATGCTTTGACGGCAAAAGCACAAAAGCAATCCGCAACGCTTTCGATCGAGCAGGAACTGCGCGACGAAATCGCGGAGTTGCGCGCGCAGCTAGGCAAAGCGCAGGCGCTGATCGAGTTTCGCGACTATCGTCGGCAGGCCCTGTCGAGCATGCTTAAACTCGGCGTCTGGGAGTGGGACGAATTTACCGACAAGGCCGTATCCTATTCTGACGAGGTGGCCGATGTCCTCGGTATCGGGATAGACGAACTTCGCAGCAGCTTCCGCAGCCATAAGAATTTCGAGCGCCTGGTGCATCCGGATGACAGGGAGCACTACCGCAGGCATCTCGATTCCAGGTCTATCTTGCAACCCGACACCTGCCAGGTGTACGACTATCGGATTGTCGACAGCAACGGCGGAATCCGACATCTGCGTGAATTCGAACAGGGGGTATTCAACGATTCGGGTGAGCTCGTCGGCAGCTTCGGCATGTTGCAGGATATTACCGAAACCCAGGGCGCGCTCGACGAACTCAAGTCGAGCGAGCAGCGTTTCAGTTCGTTGTTCGACCAGATGCCGCTGGGGGTGCTGGAGGAGGACTATAGCGCGATCAAGAAAGTGGTCGACAAGCTCGAATTTCAGGGCATCGATAATCTCGAAGAATACTTTCTGCAAAATCCGCGCGTGCTGCGTGAAATGGTCGGACAGACGCGTATAACCAACGTCAACGAGGCCTTGATAAGGTTGCACGAGGCTGAATCGAAGGAACAGTTTCTGGCTACCGAGAGCGATATCGAGGACTGGTGGGATGCGCAGTGGGTAGAGCATTATGCCGCCGAAATTGCCGCTCTCGCCAGCGAGAAAAGCTACTACGAGGCGGAGCGGGTCGATTCGCGGGTCGATGGCACATATTTCGAGACCCGCGCGATTGTCGCAGTGTTACGCGGCTACGAGGATAGCTGGGAGCGCGTGATTACGATCCACGAAGACATCACCGAGCGTAAGCAGGCCGAAGCCGCGCTGATCGAGGCCAAGAACCAGGCCGAGCAGGCCAACCAGGCCAAATCCGATTTTCTTTCCAGCATGAGTCACGAGCTGCGCACGCCGCTGAACGCGATTCTCGGTTTTTCACAACTGTTCACTTACGATCGCGACCTCGACGAACAGCACCTGTCGAATGCGACCGAAATAAACCGTGCGGGCCGGCACCTGATGTCGCTGATCGACCAGATTCTGGATTTGTCGCGCATCGAGGCGGGCGAGACCGAGATGTCACTGGAGCCGGTATCGCTTAAGCAGGTCCTGGTCGACAGCGTGCACTGGGTCGCGCCGCTTGCGAACAGTCGGGAGCTCGAAATCATCTTTGAGCAGGAAGAATTCAGCGGCTGGAATGTTCTTGCGGATAACATTCGCCTGAAGCAGGTTTTTCTGAATCTTTTGACCAACGCGGTCAAATACAACAAGGTGGGTGGCAGCATTGTAGTCAAGCTCGAATCCGGGCAGGATGGTCAGCTGCGCGTCGGTGTGCAGGATACCGGTGTCGGGATTTCATCGGAGAAACTCAAGGAACTGTTCCAGCCCTTCAACCGTCTTGGAGCCGAGTTCAGCACCGTCGAGGGCACCGGTATCGGTCTCGTCATCACGCGCCAGCTGCTCGACCTGATGAAAGGCGAGCTCGATATTGTCAGCAAAGCCGGCGTCGGTAGCACCTTCTGGGTGACGCTGCAGGCTGCCAGATCACGCGCGCCCGACTGTGATTTGCCGCTCGTCGACCCAACGATCACCAATCTGTCGCAGCCTCTCGGAGACAGGTCGCGCATCCTGGTTGCCGAGGACAATATCATCAATCGAGAGCTCATGGCCGCACAGCTCGAGCTGCTCGGGTACCGGGCCGATTATGCGGACAATGGCGCGCGGGCGCTCGAGTGCTGGCAGCAAAACGAATACGAGCTGCTGCTGACGGACATTCGCATGCCGGAGATGAACGGCTACGAGCTGGTCAGTAAAATCAGACAGCTGGAGCAGAATAGCGAGCGGCGCACAGCGGTGATTGCGATCACCGCCAATGCGCTCGATGCCGATGTCGAAAAGTGTTACGCCGCCGGTGTGGATGACGTTATCCCAAAGCCGGTTGAGCTGGAAGATCTGCAGATCGCGCTCCAGAAATGGGTTCCGGCTGACGATTGCTTTGATCGTGAAGACCAAACTCCCGTGGATCTGGACCTGGGGGAACAGGGCAGCGTAGATTTGAGCGTGCTGACGCAGTCAACCGGCGACAAGCCCGAGCTGCATCGCCAGTTGCTAAGTGCATATCTAGCCGCGCTGAACGGCGAAGTCGATAATATACAGCAGGCTTTCGCGTGGAAAAATAATGAGCAGGTAGCCGAGTATGCACACAAGCTGAAATCGTCATCGCGCAGCCTCGGCGCTATGACCATGGCGACGATTTGTCAGCGGCTCGAATCGGCGGCCAACGACGCCGACTGGGAGCGCATCGAATCGCTAATGCCCTCGCTGCAGCGCGAATCGAGCGAAGTGGCCGAATTCATCGAAAACTATCTCGGTGGGGCCGGCGTTACCGGCAAACCGGTGTCACAAGTGCAGGAATTCGTACCCGAACTTCCCGACGACGAAGACGATGTTACTCATTTCAGCATCAAGCTTTTGCTGGTAGATGACGACTACATCATGCACCGGGTCACGACGGTGATGTTGAATGATCTCGGCATATCCAGCGTGCTCAACGCGATGTCCGGTGCGGCCGCGCTGGAAATGCTCGAAGAGACCGGCGGAAACGTAGACGTTGTCATCTGCGATCTGAATATGCCCGGGATGGATGGTGTAGAGTTTATCCGGCATCTGGCCAAACGCAGTTTTTCGGGTTCGCTAATCCTGACCAGCGGCGAGGACCTGCGCATCCTGAAAACGGTCGAAAAACTTGCGATCGAGCATGAGCTGAACGTGCTCGGTGTGCTGGAAAAGCCCGCGACCCCGGCAAAACTGGGCGAGCTGCTGGATTCACTCGACCGGATCCAGCAGGAGGGCACGATGCTGATGGCGGATCTGTTCACGCTCACCGACCTGGAGCAGGCGATCGCCAGCGGACAGCTGGATACCTATTTCCAGCCCAAGATCGAGCTTGTCTCGGGCCGCGTCGTCGGAGTCGAGGCGCTGGTGCGCTGGAATCATCCGGCCAAGGGGCTGATCAAGCCGAACGCGTTCATCAGCATGGCGGAAGACAATGGCCTGATCGGCAGGCTGACCGACGTGGTCTGTGTCAAGGCACTCGACTACGCCGCGCAGCTGAAATCGCTGCACCACGATCTCAATATCGCGATCAACATATCGGTGGACTCGCTGACCAACCTCGACTGGCCCGATCATATCTCGAAGCTGGTCGAGAAGGCGGGACTCGAGGCGCCTGGCATCACCTTCGAAATCACCGAGAGTCGCCTGATGGAGCACCTGTCGGTGGCGCTGGATATCCTCAGCCGACTGTCATTGAAGAGATTTAACCTGTCGATCGATGATTTCGGAACCGGTTACTCGTCGATGGAGCAATTGCAACGCATTCCCTTCGCCGAGTTCAAGATCGATCGCGCATTCGTACACGGCGCGGCGCGCGAGGCGGCGGCGCGCGCCATACTCGAATCGAGCGTACTGCTGGCCAAGAAGCTCAACATGAAAGTCGTCGCCGAGGGCGTCGAAACCCAGGAAGACTGGGATCTCGTCACCGAAGTGGGTTGCGAGCAGGTGCAGGGTTATTTTGTCTCGCGTCCGCTGCCTTTCCCGCAGCTGCTCAAGTGGCTGGACGAGCGCAAAAAAATAAAAAAAATCTAGCCCACTTCCCTTGAAATCATTCCAATAATTCCCAAATTGGATTACAGCGGACGCCAGGTCTCAAAGAGAATGGCGACGTTTTCACCAATTGCTTCATTAGGAGAATTTGTTATGACAACTATCGACTTAACCCCTCTGTACCGCAGCAGCATCGGATTCGACCGCATGGGTTCGCTGCTGGACAACGCCCTGCGCAGCCAGAAGGATGTGACAGGCTTTCCGCCCTACGATATCGAGACCACCGGTGAAGACCGCTATGCTATTACGCTTGCCGTGGCCGGTTTCGAAGAGAGCGATCTCGACATCCAGGTCGAAAAAGGCGTGTTGCGCGTACGCGGCAAGAAAACCGACGACAGCGAGGAAAAATCCTACCTGTACCGCGGCATTGCCAACCGCAGCTTCGAACGCAAGTTCAACCTGGCCGACTTTATCGAAGTCAGCGGCGCCGAGCTGAAAAACGGACTGCTGACCATCAGCCTGGTCAAGGAAATCCCCGAGGCAATGAAGCCACGGACGATCGAAATCGCTTCCGCCGGGGCCACACTCGAGCACAAGAAAAAGACCGAAAAAGTGGCTTAACCTGTAAAGGAAGGCCCTTCAAAGCCGCCGCAGCCGCCACACGGTTGCGGCGGCATTCGTATCTGTGGACCCTTATCTGGCCCTGTGTCGACAATTTACTTCTGGGGACCCAAATTAATCGAAAATACCTTTGCGTACTCGGTCGGCTCCGGAATAAATTGAGCGAGCATAGACCGCGGAAAGCACAGTGTTTTGGGAAAGGGGTTTTAACAATCGTCAGATGGTACCGGGAGGGGGACTCGAACCCCCAAGGTGTTACCACCAGCGGATTTTGAATCCGCCGCGTCTACCAGTTCCGCCATCCCGGCAAGGAGGCCGAATTCTAATTCGACATATCCGGGGACACAATACCTAATTCCCTGGCAAATTAAGTATTGTGTCCCCTTAATTGGGTTATCATACGCCGTTTTTATCCGATCCAGACGATGCAGCTCAGCGACTTCGACTACCAGTTGCCGGAAGAATTGATTGCGCAGGCGCCGCTGCCTGAACGCCGCGCGTCGCGCATGCTGCTACTGGATCCGCGCAACGAACATTACTCTGACCGCCAGTTTGCCGACATCGTCGATCTCGTCGACGCTGGTGACCTGCTGGTATTCAACGACACGCTGGTCATCCCGGCGCGCCTGTACGGGAAGAAAGCGAGCGGCGGCGGCGTCGAGGTCATGGTCGAGCGCGTGCTCGACGATGCCACGCTGCTCGCCCATATCCGCGCCAGCAAGTCGCCGAAACCCGGGACCGAACTGCTGCTCGAGGGCGCTATCGAATGCGTCATGCAGAGGCGCACCGGCGATCTATTCGTACTGCGCCAGCGGCAGGGACGCTGGCTCGACTTGCTCGAGCAGCATGGGCACGTTCCGTTGCCACCTTATATCAGGCGCGCCGACAACGTGAGCGACCGCGGCCGTTACCAAACAGTGTTCGGCAGCAAGCCGGGCGCCGTCGCCGCGCCGACGGCCGGCCTGCATTTCGACCAAGAAATTCTGCAGCAGCTGCGAGAAAAGGGTGCCGGACTCGCGCAAGTCACGCTGCACGTCGGCGCCGGCACTTTTCAACCGGTGCGCGGCGACGATATCGACAGTCATGTCATGCATGCCGAGCTGATCGATGTGCCGCGTTCGGTCTGCGATGCGATCGAAAGCACGCGTGCCAACGGCAAGCGCGTGATCGCGGTCGGTACCACCGTGGTGCGCAGTCTCGAATCCGCGGTGGGCAGCGGCAGACTGCGTCCGTTTCGGGGTGAATCGAGCCTGTTCATCAAACCGGGGTATAACTTCCGGGTGGTTGATGCACTGCTGACAAATTTTCACCTGCCGAGGTCGACGCTACTGATCCTGGTCAGCGCTTTCGCCGGCGGTGGCCTGATACGGCGGGCTTACGCGCATGCGATAGGGCAGCGTTATCGTTTTTTCAGTTACGGCGATGCGATGTTTATCGCCAATCGTGCAACGCGTGGTGACGATGCAGTTCACTCTTGACAAGACCGACGGCCAGGCGCGCCGCGGGCGCCTCGTGTTCGAGCGCGGCACGGTCGAGACGCCGGCCTTCATGCCGGTAGGCACCTACGGAACGGTCAAGGCGATGACGCCCGAGGAACTGCGTGAGATCGGCGCTCAGATCATTCTTGGCAACACCTTTCATTTGATGCTGCGCCCCGGGACCGACATCATCAAGAAGCATGGCGACCTGCACGACATGATGCACTGGCAGGGCCCGATACTGACCGATTCGGGTGGGTTCCAGGTATTCAGCCTCGCCGAGATGCGCAAAATTTCCGAGGATGGCGTGACCTTTGCGTCGCCTGTCGATGGCGCTAAAGTGTTTCTGAGCCCCGAGGTCTCGATGCAGGTGCAGCGCGACCTCGGTTCCGATGTCGTCATGTGTTTCGACGAATGCACGCCGTACCCGGCGGCTGAAGAGGTTGTTCGTGAATCGATGCAATTGTCGTTGCGCTGGGCCGAACGCAGCAAGATCGCCTTCGCGGATAACCCCAACTCGCTATTCGGCATCGTGCAGGGCGGCACCTACCCGGAACTACGCCTCGAATCGGCGCGAGGTCTGAAGGCGATCGGCTTCGATGGCTACGCGATCGGCGGGCTTTCGGTGGGCGAGGACGCGTGCCAGCGCAACGCCACGCTGGACGTTGTGCTGCCCGGGCTGCCTGCCGATAAACCGCGTTACCTGATGGGCGTGGGCAAGCCTGAAGACCTGGTCGAGGGAGTGCGCCGCGGTGTCGACATGTTCGACTGCGTGATCCCGACTCGCAACGCGCGCACCGGTTTCCTGTATACCGCTAACGGCATCATCCGTATTCGCAACAGCCGCTATAGCGACGACGTCGCGCCGCTGGATGCCGAATGCGGCTGCTACACCTGCCGCAACTACACGCGCGCCTATTTGCGTCATCTCGACAAGTGCGGCGAGATTCTCGGCGCGCGGCTCAACACGATTCACAACCTCTACTATTTTCAGCAGCTGATGCGCTCGATTCGCGAGGCGATCGAGGCTGACAGCTTCCAGAACTTCAGCGACGACTTTTACCGGCGCTACGGGTCGAATCTCTAGACGCCAAATGTGCGCTTGCACCTTGTGGGATGAGCGGCCGGGTGCCATAATACGCGCCGCTTGGGGGCTGGGCCCTGGGCCCGTAAACAGCAAACCAAAGGTTGATCAATATGAGTTTCTTTATAAGCGACGCAATGGCACAGGGAGCCGGAGGGGGACAGGGTGGTACCCTGGAGCTGATCCTGCCGTTACTGTTGATGTTCGGTATTTTTTACTTTTTGCTGATTCGTCCGCAGCAGAAAAAAGCCAAGGAACATAAAAACATGGTCGAAGCGCTCGGCAAGGGCGACGAAATCATTACCAACGGCGGCCTGTTGGCCAAAATAATCGATGTCGACGAAAATTTTCTGACCTGCAAAATTTCAGCTAACGTCGAAGTCAAGATCCAGCGTCACGCCGTCGCCACGGTTATGCCTAAGGGCACGATCAAGAACCTGTAACGACAATGGTCAATCGTTATGCCCCGTGGAGATACATTCTCCTGATCCTTATTATTGCCGTCGGCGTGGTCTACGCCACGCCCAACCTGTATGGCGAGGATCCGGCGGTGCAGATTACACACCGGGTCAACCTGGTCGACGAGGCCGAACTCGGTAATATCAGAAACCTGCTCGAAACCGAGAATATCGATTATCGATCGATCGAACTCGATGGCAATAACGTGCTGGTTCGCTTTCCCTCCGAAGAGGCACAGCTGAAAGCGGCTGCGCAAATCCGTGATGCGCTGCACGCCAGCGATCGTCGCTACAGCATCGCGCTCAACCTGGCGCCGGCCACGCCGGACTGGCTGACCGCGCTGAACGCGCTGCCCATGTACCTGGGTCTGGATCTGCGCGGCGGGGTGCATTTCCTGATGGAAGTCGACATGGAGTCGGCGATCGAAAAATCCATGCAGCGTACTGCTGACGAACTGCGCAGCTTCATGCGCGAAGAAAAAATCCGTTACCGCTCGGTGCAGACCGACAAGAGAAAGATCAGCGTCCGTTTTACCAGCGCTGCCGAACGCGATGCGGCCCGGTTATTGCTGGAAGACGAGTACCGCGACTTCGAGTTTGCCGATAGTAACGACGACCTCAACTGGTTCATCGAGATAAGCTTCAACCCGACCGCGCTGGAAGAAGAACGACGCGCGGCGATCGAACAGAACATATCCACGCTCAAGAATCGCGTCAACGAACTCGGCGTTGCCGAACCGGTAATCCAGCGCCAGGGTGAAGAGCGCGTCGTGGTGCAGTTGCCCGGGGTGCAGGACACCGTGCGCGCCAAGGAGATCCTCGGCGCGACCGCGACCCTCGAATTCCGGCTGGTGCATGGCAGTTTCGCCGAATGGAACGCGGCGCAGGCCTCCGGCAAGGCGCCGATCGGAACCCGCCTCTATACCCAGAGTAACGGCGACCCGGTGCTGCTCAAGCGTAGCGTAATCGTGACTGGCGACCAGATCGTCGGCGCGGCTTCCGGGATCGATCAGCAAAGCGGCTCGCCCGATGTCACTATCACGATGAACGCCAATGGCGCCGATCGCATGGCCAGGGTTACACGTGACAATATCGGCAAGCCGATGGCGGTCGTATTTATCGAGGACAAGTTCGAGTTTCGCGAGGAGAACGGCGTAAGGCAGCGTATCCGGACTACCGAATCGCAGGTCATAAACGTCGCCACGATCCGCGATCAGCTCAGCAAGCGATTCCATATCACCGGGCTGGACAGCACCCGCGAGGCTCGCGACCTGGCGCTGTTACTGCGCGCCGGTGCGCTGCGCGCGCCGATGGTTATCGTCGAGGAGCGTACCGTCGGCCCGAGCCTCGGTCAGGAAAATATCGACCGCGGCTTCCTGTCGGTAGTGGTGGGTTTCGTGCTGGTGCTGCTATTCATGTCGGTTTACTACAAGGTATTCGGATTGGTCGCCAACCTCGCGCTGACCCTGAACCTGGTGCTGATGGTCGCGATCCTGTCCATTTTCCAGGCCACCCTGACGCTCCCCGGAATCGCCGGTATCGTGTTAACCGTCGGTATGGCGGTAGACGCCAACGTTTTGATTTTCGAGCGGATCCGCGAAGAAATAAGGATTGGCAACACGCCCCAGGCAGCTATTTACGTCGGTTACGAGAAAGCTTTCGGCACTATCGCCGACGCCAACATCACGACTTTTATCGCGGCGATCGTGCTGTTCGGCTTCGGCACCGGCCCGATACAGGGATTCGCGGTCACGCTGATGATCGGCATCGTGTCGTCGATGTTCACCGCGATCTTCGGTACCCGAGCGGTCATCAACCTGATTTACGGACGTAAACAGATATCCCGGCTGGCAATCTGAGCATGGCAATATCCCGTTTCAACAACCTCGATTTCATGGCCTGGCGCAGGTTGGCCTTGATCTTGTCAATTACCCTGTTGCTGGTCTCGATCGTCAGCCTCGTCACCCTCAAGCTTAACGTCGGTATCGATTTTACCGGCGGCAGTATCATCGAGGTAGGCTACCAGCAGGCGGTCGAGCTCGAGCCGATTCGGCAGGCGCTCGAGGCCGATGGCTTTGGCGACGCTATCGTGCAGCATTTCGGTAGCGCCAGCGAAGTTTTAATCCGACTGGTTCCCGATGCCGAAAAGGACAAGGCAGAGCTGAGTTCGCAAATCATCGGCCTGCTTAAGGCGGCCAGCGAGACCGATATCGATGTGAGACGTGTCGATTTCGTCGGTCCCCAGGTTGGCGAAGAGTTGACCGAGGACGGCGGGCTCGCCGTGCTCTACGCGCTGATCGCGATTCTCGTGTACGTCGCGTTTCGATTCGAATACCGCTTTTCGCTCGGCGCCGTGGCGGCACTGATACACGACGTCGTGATAACGCTGGGCGTATTCTCGATACTGCAGCTCAATTTTGACCTGAGCGTTCTGGCGGCCATTCTGGCGGTGATCGGCTACTCGCTCAACGACACCATCGTCGTCTTCGACCGCGTGCGTGAAAACTTCCGCAAGATCCGCAAAAAGACTTCCAGGGAAATCGTTAACCAGTCTATCAACCAGACCATATCGCGCACCTTGATGACGTCATTTACGACCCTGCTGGTGCTGTTATCCCTGTTCTTTCTCGGCGGCGAAGCGATCCACGCCTTCGCGACGGCGCTGATTATCGGGGTTGTGGTCGGCACCTACTCGTCTATATATGTCGCCACGACCACCGCGCTGGCGCTCGGCATCAGTCGCAGCGATCTGCTGCTGCCGGACAAGGAAGGCGAAGATATGGCAAGGCCATAATCCTGGGAGGAGAACATGCATATTGATCCCGAACTGATCGATGAATTAAATCTGCTGAGGCGTTTCAGCATGGGCGGACCGGTTGCGATGGACGTGCACGACAATCCGGATCCGGCCATCGTATCCGCGGCCGCGCGCATGCACGAGAAGGGTTTGATTACCGAGCCTGATGGCGGCCAGTTGACCGACAGCGGTCGCGAGGCCATCGAGCACATGGAGCGCCTGTTTAACCTGCTCGACCCGCCGCTGGAACCGATCTAGACATTCTCCAGGTCCGATAGCGGCCTCGTTGCATACCGGTTTTATCTATTCGGCAAAGTCCTGGTAGCCAAGGCCATAGAGAAATGCCGCGGGAACGAGCGCCGAATCGCGATCAGTCAGGCAATATGACGGTCGTTCTTGCCAGTTTCGCCTTCTTGTCGGCAACGAGTTTAAAATCCGTAAATGCTATGCGGATATAGTCGAAGTTCTGCAACTGCTGGCGTCGCACAGGTGCCTTGTTGACGAAGGTTCCATTCGTGCTGCCAAGATCTTCGATGAAGATATCGATCAATCCATCCATGAGCTGGTTTGGAATCAGGTCGACGCGCGCATGGTTGGTGCTGACGGATTCTTCATCGATGACGATGTCGTTTTCCGGAGAACGCCCTATATGTATGGTGGCCTTGTCGAGAGGAAAGCTCTTCATCACGACATCGTCCACCAGCAACTGTAATTCTGCCAAGGAATTATTCTCGTCTTAGAAAGTTACCCTTGAGTATAAGCCGGCTCCGGCCCGTTTCAAGGCGAAGCGCCATACAGAACCGCATCTATCGAATTATTTACTAATTCATGGCGGTACCTTAAGACTCCGCCAGCGATCCATGGATCTTCCCATCGCCGCATTGCATCATTAAATCGACATAAGTCGGCAAGAGCTGTTCAAACCGGTGCTCTGGTAATAAATATACAGATCCTCTGCTGGCACGAGGGTACCGGTCATCGGCATATCGAAAACCGATATTCCCGGAATCGGCCCGAAATCTGGGGAAATTCTGTCTGCAGCCGGTTTCGAGACGCCCGCCCGGATTGCGAGCAGCTTGGCCGTATAGCTCGCAGAGGTCCCCGATACCCTTTAATCGAGTGACGAGATGATGCCAGGATTAAGTACTATTCTGATCAAGCGTACCGTCCTGGAAAGCCTAAAGTATCGTTATTTGAGACCTTTAAGAATTTAGTTGCTAATTGAAACTAAAACACTATGGTTTGCGAGTCATGGCAAGATTAATTCGCAGGGGGAATAGACAAATGAAATCTACGATAAAAGGGCTGCTGCTGGGTTTGGGGCTGTCGAGTTCGCTGGTCAACGCCGATTTTCTGGGCGATGCAGACGATAGCTACATCGGTTTTCGCATGACAACTTCGCTCGATGCCAGTGCCAGGGGAGTATTTTCGGGCAGGAACGAATACAGTTACCTGCTGATTGATCAGAGGGACGGAATCAAAAGCGGGTTATCGTTTACGCAGGATAGCAACGGCGATCGGATGCTGGGCTATCTGGGACCGTCCACCACGTTCGATATCGGTAAAACCAGCATTCTAGATAGTGTAATACCAATCGTTCGGCTCGATGCGCAGGCAAACTCCGATAGCGAGAGATCCAGCAGCGCTGCCGGGGTGGGGATGGTGGCGCTATTGTTCGTGGTGCTGAAATTGAAGCAGGATCTTGAATCTGACTGGAAACCCGCGAACTGAAATCTGGCCTCATTCAAATTAAAAGCCTTGTAGCGACGAGGCTATCCCTGAATATCGCGTCATGCCGTCCAGTCGAGGATTTCGTGAAAAGTCTGGCACGGTAACTGCATACTTCTCCCTGTAGAACCAATCGATGGAGAAGTATCATGAATCAGGCCCTGTGGGTTGCCAAAACCGGTCTCGACGCGCAGCAGACGCGTCTTTCGGTAATTTCAAACAATCTTGCTAACGTCAGCACGACCGGATTCAAGCAGTCGCGCGCGGTTTTCGAAGACCTTTTATACCAGAATCTGCGCCAGGTCGGCGCGCAAACCTCGGAGGATACGCGCCTGCCGTCTGGCCTGATGCTCGGTACCGGCACCCGCGTCGTGGCTACCGAAAAGATCCACACCCAGGGCAATATCGAAAATACCGGCAAGGCGATGGACGTCGCCATCGACGGTAAGGGATTTTTCCCGGTGCTAATGCCCGACGGCACCCAGGCCTATACCCGCGACGGCAGTTTCATGGTTTCCGAGCAGGGGCAACTGGTTACCGCCAGCGGCTATACTTTGCAGCCCGGCATAACGCTACCCGACGATACCCAGTCGGTGACCATCGGAATCGACGGCATCGTCAGCGCGAAGCTGCCGAGCCAGGCCTCGCCAGCCAACGTGGGCACGATCCAGCTTGCCAATTTCGTCAATCCGACCGGCCTGCAGCCGATCGGCGAAAATCTCTACGTCGAGTCTGCCGCCAGCGGCGCCGCGCAGGAGGGCACTCCAGGACAAACCGGGCTCGGGCGTCTGCGCCAGGGTTCGCTGGAAGGCTCAAACGTGAACATCGTCGAGGAAATGGTCAGCATGATCGAAACCCAGCGAGCCTACGAAATGAACTCGAAGCTGATCGCTACCGCCGACGGCATGCTGCAATACCTCAACAACAATACCTAGGTGACATCATGACCAAATTGCTCAAGTTACCTGTACCGCTGTTGCTGATCGCGCTCGCCGGCGGCTGTTCGCAGACCCAGCTCGTGGTACAACCGGATCCGCAGTACGCCCCGGTGGATCTGAACGCGATCGAGTTCAAGCCCGAGCCCAACGGCTCGATTTTCCAGACCGGCCGCTCGGTGCGGCTATTCGAGGATAACAAGGCCTTCCGTATCGGCGATGTCCTCAGCGTAACTCTGTCGGAGTCGACCAACGCCTCGAAATCCGCGGCGACCAGTACCGCCAAGGACGACGACATCGATATCGGCGTATCGGCGATCTTCGGCAGCAGCGGGCCAACCATTAACGGTAACGCGGCCTTGACCAATAGCCTGAGCAGCGAGCGCGATTTTACCGGCAGCGGCGACAGCGCGCAAAGCAACAGCCTGACCGGCGAGATCGCGGTGACCGTGACCGACATTTTACCGAGCGGCAACCTCGTGGTTCGCGGCGAAAAAATCATCGGCCTGAACCAGGGATCCGAGTTTATCCGCATCTCTGGGCTGGTGCGGCCACAGGACGTCAGTTCTGAAAATATCGTCATGTCGCGCAAAATCGCCAACTCGAGAATTTTTTACGGCGGTGGCGGTGTTATCGCCGAGTCCAACACCAGGGGCTGGTTGGCGCGCTTTTTCGACAGCCCGTTGTTTCCGCTCTAGGAGCCCGACATGAAACTTAAGAAAACTATTATCTTTTTGATTTTATTAGGATTTCTGCAGCCTGTCTGGGCCGAACGCATCAAGGACATCACCTCCATCAAGGGCGTACGCAGCAACCAGCTGGTCGGCTACGGACTGGTGGTCGGCCTCGACGGCTCGGGTGACCAGACCTCGCAAACGCCGTTCACGGTACAGAGCCTGAAGAGCATGTTGTCGCAATATGGCATTACGCTGCCGCCGAACGTCAACCCTCAGGTCAAGAACGTCGCCGCTGTTTCGGTGCACGCCGACCTGCCGCCGTTTGCGAAAATCGGCCAGACCATCGACGTTACCGTGTCTTCGCTCGGCAACGCCAAGAGTCTGCGTGGCGGTAGCCTGTTGATGACCCCGCTGAAAGGCGCCGACGGCAATATTTACGCGATGGCGCAGGGCAACCTGATCGTCGGTGGACTCGGCGTCGAAGGCGCAGACGGTTCGTCGGTCACGATCAATATCCCGAGCGTCGGTCGGATTCCGAGTGGGGCGAGTATCGAACGCGAAATAGCCAACCCCTTCGCCTCGGGCGACAAGATTACGCTGCATCTGGAACGTGCGGATTTCACCACCGCGAAGCGGCTCGCCGATACCATAAACCAGATCCTCGGCCCGAACAACGCGCGCGCCCAGGATAGCGTGACCGTTGCGATCAATGCGCCGCAGGACGTGTCGCAGCGCGTCGGGTTCATGTCGTTTATCGAAAATCTCGAGTTCCAGCCGGGCGAAGCGCCCGCCAGGGTGATCATCAACTCGCGCTCCGGCACCGTCGTCATCGGTAACCATGTCAAGGTTTATTCCGCTGCGGTCTCGCACGGCAACCTGAGCGTGACCATTACCAATACCGTCGACGTGACGCAGCCCGGCCCCTTCAGCGGCGGCACGACTACCGAAAACGTGCAATCGGATATCGAGGTAAGCGCCGAAAACAACCGCATGTTTCGTTTTCCACAGGGCGTAACCCTGAGCGAGATCGTGCGCGCGGTAAACCAGGTCGGGGCATCGCCGGGCGACCTGGTCGCGATTCTCGAGTCGCTCAAACAGGTCGGTGCACTGAGCGCGGAACTGATCGTGATTTAACCGGAAGAAGCCATGTCGATTAACACTGGAACAGATTTTTTCCTGGATTTTCAACAGTTTGGCGAGTTGAAACTGCGCGCGCGCGACGATTCCGGCGACGCCGCACAGGCGGTGGCGCGCCAGTTCGAGGGACTGCTGGTGCAGCAAATGCTGGCCGCGATGCGCTCCGCGTCCAGTATCGATACCGGTCAGCAGAGTTCCTATCTGGAGTTTTACCAGGAAATGTACGACAAGCAGCTGGCGCAAACCATCGCCGGCCAGGATCGTCTCGGGGTGGCGAAGATGATCATGCAGCAAATACCCGTGCGGGGGGATGGCGCTACATCGACAACGATCGAGCCGGTCCTCGAAACGCCCCTAATCGCGTCACCCATGGTGCCAGGCGGTGCGACTACCCCGGCCGCACCCGACGTCGATAAAACTGGGAGCTTCGGGCCGGCCGTACCGATCGCTTCCGGCGGCGCACTCGCCTACAGGGTAATCGATAACGACTTTGCCGAAATCAACCGTATCGAAAAAGCCGACAGCCGCTGGCAGCGCCCCGATCTGTTCGTCGCGGATATCTGGCCGCAGGCACGGGCTTACGCGCAAAACCTCGGGGTTAGCGCCGAGTTGCTGGTTGCCCAGGCAGCGCTCGAGACCGGCTGGGGCAGGCACATGATGAAATTTGACGACGGTCGCAGCAGCTACAACCTGTTCGGCATCAAAGCGGGCCCTGAATGGCCGGGCAGCTCGCTGTCGCGGACCTCGCTGGAGTACCGCGACGGGACTCTGCAAAACCAGGTTTCGCGATTCCGTGCCTATGCCTCGCCGGCGCAGAGCCTGGCCGATTACGTCGATTTTATACAATCCAGCCCCCGCTACCGCGAGGCACTCGACGCGAAGGGTAACGACGAGGCCTATATTCGCGCCATCCACGATGCCGGCTACGCTACCGATCCGCAGTATGCCGACAAGGTCATCGGCATCCTGAACGGCGACCTGCTGCAACGCTCGCTCGCCAGCCTCGGCCAAGGAGTAACCGATCATGCCTGATATCCTCAGTACCGCGGTCAGCGGCTTGCTGGCGCACCAGCGCGCGCTTTCGACTACCAGCCATAATATCGCCAACGTCAACACACCGGGCTACAGTCGGCAGACCGCCGAATTCACCACCAATCCGCCATCCTATCTTGGCGGGATTTACTACGGTAACGGGGTTAGTATCGAATCGGTCACGCGTTCCTACGACCAGTTTCTGACGCGCGAAGTCCGGGATACCACCTCCGCCTTCGGCGCGACGGAAATGTTCAGCCGGCTCGCTGGACATATCGACGACGTGCTTGCCGACCCGCAGGGCGGGATTTCGCCGATGCTGCACGAGTTTTTCGCATCGGTGCAGGACGTGGCCGACGATCCGGCGTCGAGCACCGCGCGCTATGCGATGATCAATATGGCCGAAACCCTGGCGAGCCGCTTCCAGAGCATCGATAACCGATTCACAGAGCTGCAGCAGAACACGGCCAGCGATATCCGCGATACCGTCGACGAAATCAATACGCTGGTCGCGCAGATTCGCGATATCAATATCTCGCTCAACGAGCTGGCGCCTTCGGCCGCGGCGACCCAGCAGTCGGCGGACCTGCTCGACAAGCGCGATGCTTTACTCAACCAGCTCGCGCAAAAAATAGACATCACCGTTATCGACGAGGGCGAGAATAACCTGTCGATCTTCATCGGCAATGGCCAGACCATGCTGAGCAACACGGCAGCCTTTACGCTCAGCGCACAACCGGATATCAGCGACCCGACGCGTGACGTGATCGCTTACAACGGCCTGATCACGGTTTATGACATCAGCGCCAACCTGAAAGGCGGTGAGCTTGGCGGCCTGCTCGATTTTCGCAACAACGTGCTCGAGCCGACGCGTAACTCGCTGGGGCGTACCGCGATCGGCCTGGCCGAGACCTTCAACGCGCAGATGCGCGACGGCATGGACCTGAACGGCAACCTGGGCCAGGATTTCTTCAGTTACGGCGCGCCGCAATCGATCGCTTTTGCCGGCAATATTGGCACGCCAGGCGTATCCACCATGGTCAGCGACGTCACCGCGCTGACGATCGATAACTACGAACTGTCCTTCGATGGCGCCAACTGGACCCTGACCTCGGACAGCGGCAGCAGCGCCACGGTCGCCAACGGCGCGCCGGCCACGCTGGTATTCGAGGGCCTGACCCTGACCATCGACGGGGCCACCGCGGTAGCAGGCGATCGTTTCACGATCAAGCCGACGCTCGCCGGCGCCGGTAGCCTGCAGGTATTGACCGGCGACCCCGCCGAAATCGCAGCCGCGTTGCCGATCCGTAGCGGTGCATCGCTCGACAACCTGGGCAATGCCGGCATCGGCGCCGGAATCGTGACCGATGTCACCAATCCCAACCTGCTCAATACGGCGACGCTGACCTTCGATAATCCCCCGACTACCTTCCGTGCCGACGTCGATGTCGTCGTGGGTGGCGTGCCCTTCCTCGCGGGTGCCGCGGTGCCCTACAGCAACAACATGCTGATCGATGCCAACGGCTGGCAGGTCAGCCTGAACGGCGCGGCGCAGCCCGGCGACGTGTTTACGGTCGAGTCGAATGTCGGCGGCACCGGCGACAATCGTAACGCGCTCAATCTCGCCAACCTGCAGAACAGGGGCATCTTCGACGGCGGTATCGCGACTTATCAGGAAGATTACGGCACGCTGGTGGGCTTTGTCGGCGCGCAGGCACAGTCCGCCGGAATCGAACTCGAGGCGCAGCAATCCCTGATGTTTCAGGCGATGGATCGACAATCTTCTAAAGCTTCGGTCAATCTGGACGAAGAAGCAGCTGATCTGGTTCGTTACCAGCAGGCCTACGAGGCGGCCGCGCGGTTGATCAGCACCGCCCAGGTCATGTTCGAAACTCTGCTCGATAGCGTAAGGTAAACATGAGAATTTCAACCCGTCAGATATACACGCAGGGCGTCGAAGCCTTTCAACAGCAACAGCAGAAGCTGGCCAGACTGCAGCAGCAGATTTCTACCGGGGTACGCCTGAGTAAGCCATCCGACGATCCCGCGGCTGCATCGAAGGTGCTGGAACTGGAGCAGAGCGTTTCGGCCAACCTGCAGTACCAGGCCAACATCAACCTGGCGGAACGGCGCCTGAGCCAGCAGGATACCGTGCTCGCGAGCTATGCCAACGTGCTGAATCGGGTTCGGGAACTGGCGCTACAGGCGAACAACGCCCCGGTCGATGCGGTGGCGCGAAGGGCGATCGCGGCCGAGATCGACGAGCGACTGAACGAACTCGTTTCCCTGGCAAATACCACGGATGCAAACGGCGACTTCCTGTTTGCCGGATACCAGAACGGCAGCGCGCCTTTTACCCCGGCCACCACCGGTTCCCGAGATCACGTTACATTCAACGGTGACGGTGGCGTCAGGGCGATCCAGATCAACGAAAACCGCCAGATCGACACCGATATCCCCGGTCTCCAGATTTTCATGGAAATTTCGTCGGCGTTAGCGCTGCGAGAAATACCCGCGGCCGGGAATGTCGGATCGGGCGTGATTGCGCCGGCCAGCGTCGTCGATGCCACGTCCTACGTGCCGGGTGACTACGAAATTCGCTTTACCGCGCCCGGTGTATACGATGTCTTCGACGTAACGCTCGGCGCCAATATCGTTAGCGGCGCAGGCTACACCGACAGCCAGGACATCGATTTCCAGGGGGTCAGAACCTCGATTACCGGTACGCCCGCGGCGGGTGATGTTTTTACGATTAGCGCCGGCCAGTACCAGGATGTTTTCTCGATCGTGGCGAGCCTGTCGGAAAATCTGAAGTCCGGCCCCACCGATGCGGCCAGGGCCGCCAATATTGCGCAGACGCTGTCCGGCCTCGACAATGCACTGGAAACCTCGCTGGACGCCCGTACCATAATCGGCGGCCGACTCAACGCGCTGGATAGCGCGCGTGACGAAAACGACGCGCAGATACTGGTGACGCGGTCCACGTTAAGCACTCTGCGCGATACCGATCTCGCCGAGGCCATCAGCCAGCTTACCCTGGAGCAGACCACGCTGGATGCGGCGCAGGCGGTGTTTGCAAGGATTACCAGCTCCTCGCTGTTTAACTTTCTGAAGTAAGGAATAATTTTACTAAAGTTTTTTCTCTCCCCGCCGCTAAAGCTCTTGAGCGGCGAATCCGGAAAAGTTCCGGACAACCCGTAAATTAAATTCTGCGCTTGTTGAAGCGTGTATTTAGGAGAGAACAATGCCTCAGATTATAAACACAAACATTGCGTCGTTAACGGCGCAGCGAAACCTTAACGGTTCGCAGAGTAGCCTGGCTACCTCGCTACAGCGTTTGTCAACAGGTCTGCGCATCAACAGTGCAAAAGATGATGCTGCGGGTCTCGCGATTTCAGAACGCTTTTCTACCCAGATTCGTGGTTTGAATCAGGCGATTCGAAATGCCAACGATGGTGTTTCCTTTGCCCAGACCGCGGAAGGTGCATTGAGCACCACGGGTGACGCCCTGCAGCGTATTCGCGAACTCGCGGTACAGTCGATCAACGATACCAACTCGTCTTCGGATCGCCAGGCGCTGAACAACGAGGTCAGCCAGCTGATCGCCGAGGTCAACCGCATCGCGAACTCGACCCAGTTCAACGGTCAGAACATACTGAACGGAACCCTGTCGACCCTGACCTTCCAGGTCGGCGCGAACCAGGGACAGACGATACAGGTCACCGGGGTCGATTCGCGGACCGCCCAGCTGGGTGCGCGCATTTCCACCAGTGGATCGATTAGCGGTACCAACCTGGCAGCCGCCATCGCCGCCGACGACCTCGTGATCAATGGTAACGCGGTATCCCTGACTGGCGATGTGACGATCGAAGATGTTATCGGATCGATAAACGCAGTCTCCGCCGACTCCGGTATTCAGGCGCTCAAAGCGACCAGCGTCTCGACCGCCGCTGCCGGCCTGAGTGCGGCTGCCGATGGAACCGTCAGCATCAACGGCGTAACCGTCTCGTTGACAAATACGGCCACGGTTGGTTCGGGTGCGCTCAATATTGCAGCCATCAACGCGGTTTCCAACCAGACCGGTGTTACGGCTTCCGCGGGTACCGGCGAAGCCGTGGTCCTGTCCAACAGCGATGGTGCGGATATCGTCATTGCCGACGGTACGACTACCCTGGGCGGCGGTCCTGAAACCTACTCGGCCGGTATTATTCTGGCTGGCGCGGTGGCCGATGGCGCTTTCACCGCGACGGGCACTTTCACGGTCGAAGTCGGCAGTAATGCTCTGGGTGCTACCCAGGCCGACAATACCCTGGCTGGCGTCAATGTTCTGACCGGTTCCAACGCAAACGATGCGTTACTGACCCTGGACTTTGCATTGCAGCAGGTCAGCGGACTGCGGGCGGAGCTCGGTGCGGTACAGACTCGCTTCGAATCCACCATCTCGAACCTGAGCGTTACCTCCGAGAACCTGTCGGCGGCACGCTCACGTATTCGCGATGCGGATTTCGCGGCCGAGACTGCCGAGCTGACGCGTAGTCAGATTCTGCAGCAGGCCGGTATTGCGATCCTGGCCCAGGCCAATGCTCAACCGCAGAATGTTCTGGCGTTACTTCAGTAACAGGTAGATGAGAGACTGGCACCATCCCCGGTGCCAGTCGTCTCTTCAAGCGGAGAAGCAACATGGCTAACGAGATTTCAAGCATAGCGTCAATCAGAGCATTGACTCCTGCTAAGAGCTCAGGACAGGTCACGAAGCCTGACGTAGCCAGAGCGCCGGTAGACAGCGGCGATGTTTCGCCGTCGAGGGGCAGGGAATTGCCCGCCCAGGTGTCGGATTCCGCCGAAATCACCGAAGCGGTTACCGAAATCAATGAAATCATCCGCAGCGTGCAACGAGACTTGTCATTCAACGTGGATGAAGACAGCGGCAAAACCATTATCAGGGTCATCGATTCGGAGAGTGGTGAACTGATTCGGCAGATTCCGTCCGAAGATATACTGGCGATAGCGATACAGCTTCGTGATTTTCAGCAGGATAGGGCTGGTCGAGGAGAAATAGGGCAAGGTTTACTATTTTCGGATAGTACCTGATAAAACTGGTCTGTTTCTTGCTCGCTAAACCTAAGGCAGGTGAGAAGGGGTCGGATATTTGCCCCTTCTCATATTTGATGTAAGCGATCGGGCATCTGGCCTGGTCATCGATTAAAAGGCACTGGCACAGGAAGTTTTGGTATGGCTTCAATCAGTTCACTGGGAGTGGGATCCGGGCTGGATCTGGGTAGTCTTATCTCGGGCCTGATCGAAGCCGAGCGGGCACCCGCGGCAAATCGTCTGGCGCTCAAGGAACAGAAATATTCGACGGAACTGTCGGCGTTCGGACTTTTACGCAGCTCGCTTTCGCAGTTTCAGTCCAGCCTCGGCGGGTTGCAGTCTGCCGCGGTATTTAATGCGAAAGCGATTACCCTGTCGGATCCTTCTATACTAACCGCCTCGGTCGAAAACATCGCCGATACGGGTAGCTATAGCATCGAGGTTACGGCCCTGGCCAGGGCACAGTCGCTCGCGACCAATGCCGCATCCGCGTTTACCACCGTGGACGATACCATCGGTAGCGGTACCCTAAGCATACAATTTGGCAGCACGACAACGGGCCCGTATTCATTTACTCCGGATCTCGCCAGGGCAGCGCAAACCATCGAGGTGAACGCGACCAATAACAACACCACCCTGTCGGGATTGCGTGACTATATCAATGACAACGAATTTGGCCTGCAGGCCACGATCGTCGATAACGGCAGCGGCTACCAGCTACTGTTGACCTCGGAGCAAACCGGGGCCGCCAACAGCATGGAGATCACCGTAACCGGGGATGGTGATGGAAACGATACTGATAATTCAGGTTTGTCGCAGCTGGCATTTAATGCATCGGCGCAAACCAGCCTGACCCAGACCGTCGCAGCGCAGGATGCGGCGCTGATGATCAACGGGCTTGGGATCACTCGCGATACCAATTCGGTGACCGGCGCAATTAACGGGGTCACGCTCGACCTGTTAAAAGCCGAGGTCGGTAAAATTGTCAATATAGATGTCGATGACAATATTGGCGAAGCTACGGCGGCAATCAATGAATTTGTCAAGACTTACAATGAGCTGGATAAGAATATCGATTCGTTGACCGCCTATAATCCGGAGACCGGTTCCGGCAGCGCGTTAACCGGTGACTTTACCGTGCGCAGTATCAGCAACCGGATTCGCGGCATAATTTTCGGCAGCATTTCGGGATTGGCTGGAAATATCAGGTCGCTGGTCGATATCGGTATAACGACGAATTCCAGCGGAACGCTCGACATCGACAGTGCCAAATTGAACGATGCGCTGAAAAATTACCCGGCGCAAGTCGAAGCGCTGTTCGCCCAGCAGGGCAGAACCACGGATCCGGGTGTGCGCTACCTGTCGGCAGGTGCCGCGACGCGGCCCGGTGATTATGCGGTTAACGTGATCTCGTTTTTAACGCAGGGGGTATTGGCCGGGACGGATCCGGTTACCAGCACCAATGTACAGAATAACAGCAACAACATGACCCTGACAGTGGATGGTTTTTCGACCGGAAATATCACGCTGACCAATGGTAATTACCCAGACGAGAATGCTCTGGCCGCTGAAATTCAGACGCAAATCAACGCCGCGAGCGCGCTGGTGGCGAACGGCGTAACGGTTACGGTGAGCTACGACCTGCCCAGTGATCGTTTCGTGATTACCTCAGACAGGATTGGAGCAGGATCATCGGTCGAAATTACCGCGTTAGATCCCCAGATGAACAATCGATTCGGCTTCTCGGTCGGCAGTGGTGTCGCGGGCACCGACTTCGCCGGAACCATTGACGGTCAGCCGGCCAGCGCGGTTGGAAACACTTTAACCAGCCAGTCGGGAGACAGCGAAGGA
>Ga0224512_10000480_pt1 | contig 42486 bp, 30 predicted proteins | sample SF_May12_sed_USG_4_FD_169103 | JGI IMG/M metagenome (GOLD analysis project Ga0224512, IMG submission 169103) | Sediment microbial communities from San Francisco Bay, California, United States - SF_May12_sed_USGS_13 | ecosystem: Environmental > Aquatic > Marine > Sediment | place: USA... | reverse complement strand
AGAACCAGTCGATCAACGCGGGTCTGGATCTCGAGTTCTTCGGCGGCTCCACCAGTCTGGTCATCGACGTGTACCAGCGGGAGACGGATAATCTGCTGTTCGACCCCCCCACGCCGGGTGCGGCTGGAGTGGCGGCTCCCCCCATCGTCAATATCGGCAAGATGAAGAACCGCGGCATCGACTTCTCCCTCGGCTACACGGGAACCGTCGGCGCCGGCACGTGGAGTGCGAGCTTCAACGGAAGCCACTACCGCAATGAGATCGTACGGATCGACGGCGTGCAGGATTTCTTCTACGGTCCGATCGAGACGCGGTATGGCAATCAAGTCATCAACCAGATTGGCTATCCGATCGGTTCGTTCTACGGCTTGGAGGCGGATGGCTTCTTTGAAGATGACGCTGCAGTCGCTGCCCACGCGACCCAGGACGGTGCGGCTCCCGGCCGGATCCGGTTCAGAGATGTGAACGGGGATGGACAGATCAACTTGGAAGACCGAGGGATTATCGGCAGTCCGCATCCGGATTTCACTGCCGGGCTGGATCTTGCGCTTCAAATGGGAGCGTTTGATTTCAGTGCAACCGTGTTTGGCACGTTTGGGAACGAGATCTTCGATGTCCAGAAGGAATTCTACGTGTTCCGCAACTTCAGCACCAACGTGCGAAGCGACCTGCTAACCGATTCCTGGGAGCCGGGCAAGACGGACGCCAAGTATCCGAGACTGGATGCGAACGATACGTTCAGCGGTCAGCAAATCAGCAGTTTCTATATCGAGGACGGATCGTACGTCAGGCTGCGAAATCTGCAAATCGGGTATCGCGTTCCGCAGTCATTCGTCCCGGAGACGAGAGTCTATGTGCAGGCGGAAAACCTGTTCACGATAACAGGGTATTCGGGTCTCGATCCGGCGCTGCCCGCGGCGAGCACATTCGGAGCAGCCGGCGACATCAGGGATCAGTACCGGGGTGTCGACCGTGGGGCGTATCCCAGTAACAAGACGATCAGCATTGGCATCAGTGCCGCATTCTAGTGAACCGTCTCTTGCAAGGGGACTGAAGATGATGAAAGCGCTATATCGGTCCAGGCTGCTGTCCGGGACGGCCTTCCTGATTTTGGTGACGGGCGCCACGTACGCGTGTGGAGATTTTCTGGAGGGCGCCCCACAGGGAGCACTGGATGAGCAGACGCTGGCGAATCAGGCGGGTGTGGAAGGCACACTCATTGCCGCCTACAGGGTGTTGGACTGGAACAATGGCGTCGGCGGTGACTGGGGAACCGCCGCCAGCAACTGGGTGTGGGGAGATGTGACCAGCGATGATTCCTACAAAGGCTCCGAGGCCAGTGACCAGCCCAATGTTACAGACCTCGAGCTGTACAATTGGACGACCGGCCAGGCCGAGAGCTATCTGAACGATAAGTGGCGCGGCTCGTATGAAGGGGTGGTCCGAGCCAATGCCACGATAAAGCTGCTGAACGCGGTCGTTGAAAACAACCCGGCTGAGATCTCCCAGGCTAACCAGGAGCGCATCAGGGGAGAAGCCCTGTTCTTGAGGGCGCACTTTCACTTCGAAGCCTGGAGAATGTGGGCGAACATTCCCTACTACACTGAGGATGACACCGACTTTCGCAAGTCGAATGTGGGCGTGGATCCCGTCGCGAGCATCCTGAGCGATCTCGACCAAGCCATCCAGCTGCTGCCGGCGACCCAAAATGATGTCGGGCGGGCGACGCAGTGGACGGCCAAAGCCTACAAAGGCCGAGTGCAGGTCTATTCCGGCGACTATGCCGGCGCAATTACCACTTTGGGGGATGTCAGGACGAGCGGGCCGTACGCGCTGGAGCAGGACTTCAGCAGGGTCTGGACCGGTTTCCAGCAGTATTCCAACGGTCCGGAAACCATCTTGGCGTATCAGGCCTCCGCCAATGACGGCGAGCCCGACGGGAATAACGCGAACTATGGCGAACGCCTGAATTTCCCGCATTCCGGCAGCCCGTTCGGGTGCTGCGGTTTTCACCAGCCGACGCAAAACCTGGTCAACTTCTTCGCGGTTGATGCCGTTACTGGACTCCCGTTGGCTTTGACGGATCCTAACTGGAATGCCCGAGATGCGAATCTCGACGCCACAGCCTCAGCCGCTATGGCACTGGATCCGCGGCTGGATTGGACGGTCGGCAGGGATGGTGTCCCCTACAAGGATTGGGGAGCCCACGCGCCGGGCTGGATCCGGGCCCCGGCATATGGAGGCCCGTACAGTGCAAAAAAGAGCGCCTATGAATCGGCAAGTGGCGCCGTGAGCAATGTCGGCTGGGTGAATACGCAACTGAGTTCCATGAACATCCACATCTACCGATATGCGGATCTGCTGCTGTTACTGGCCGAAGCGAACGTCGAGGCGGGGTCGCTCGAGGAGGCCCGAGCGATTGTCAATGAGATCAGAGCCCGGGCAGGTATGGCGGCGCAGGGACCGGGGACCAGTTCCAGCAACATCGCCGTCGCCATCAACGATCCCTCCACTACGTGGGCTGATTACCAGATCGGCCTGTACCCGGGCCCGTGGACGGACCAGGCTGCTGCCAGAACGGCCGTTCGCTATGAGCGACGGCTGGAATTGGCCATGGAAGGCCAGCGGTTCTTTGACCTACGACGCTGGGGAATCGCCGAGCAGGTCCTCAATGCCTACCTCGCGGTAGAAGGAACCAGGAGACCATTCCTTACAGCTGCGACCGCATTTACAGCTCGATACAACCTTTTCCCCATCCCTCCGATTCAGATCGAATTGAGCCGGGTCGAGGGTGAGGATCGATTGCAGCAGAACCCGGGGTGGTGAGCAACACCGTACATTCTTCGCCACACTACCCTGCACACGGAGAGCCCGGTCCCGACTGCACGTCGGGACCGGGCTCGTGGCGTAGCGGAGCGACTGGCATCGCGCGCTCCGCAATCTTCACGCTGCGGTTACCGGCCCCTGATCGTGAACCCCTGAAGTGAATCGCCGTTGTTCGCAACCAGGACGGCCTTCCCCGTCGGCATGGTGATCAGGGCCAGATCCGTGACCTCCAGGGGAGCCAGGAAGCCGCTCGTACGTGGAGGAACGGGGGTGAAGGCGCCATGGCCGTCACCTCTGAGCCAGACCCCGTTGCCTGCATCGGCTCTGGGCGTGTTGGGTTCGGAGTAGTACAGGTTCCCCGCCACGATCAGATCGAGATTCCCATCGCCGTCCACGTCGTGGGCAATGATGCTCCTGATCGGTGATAGCTGCGCGAAGTTTGGCAACGGCACCAAGGTGAAGGTTCCATCTCCATCGTTCTGCAAGTAGACACTGGCAAACGTGTCCGCCTGGTAGTGGACGGCCTCTTTCAGTTCAGAGGGATTGAACACGTTCCGAATGGGAGCCTTCGCAAACGATTCGTAGGTCGAAAACTTCAGACCGACGGTGTAGATCTCCCTGCCCAATGTCGCGAACCCGAAAAAGGGATACTCCGTCCCGTCTATCTCCTGAGTGAGCACGATGTCCGTCGTCAGATTCCCGGTGAAATCGTACGCATAGACCCCGAACCTGCTCTTCGGTGATGTCGTGAACGTGTAGTTCAAACCCAGATTTCCTGCCACGAGATCCGGACGGCCGTCGTTGTTGAAATCTCCTGCGTCGAGACTGTACCACCACCCCAGCATCGGAGGCAGGCCCACCGAACCAGTGATACGGCGCAAGCGTTCTCCATCGTTTTCGTAGAACTCGACCGGCATCCAATCGCCTGCAGTGACCAGATCCAAGCGCCCGTCGGCCGTGAAATCCATCCAGACCGCATCCGTGATCATGGCTCCGGGTTGCACCAACTCCGGGCCGGCCATCTCGGTAATATCGGTGAAGCGGCCTCCATCGTTGCGCAACACATAGCTTCGGGTCGGATAGGGATAGTTCCTCGGCACCAGGCGGCCACCGACGAACAGGTCCAATTGGCCATCGCCCGTGAAATCGCCGGCCGTGACGCTGGCCGTGCTGGTGAGCATCTGCGGTAGTGCCGCGGTATCCCTCACAAACCTGCCGCCGCCCTGGTTCATATAGAGGCGGTCCTGCAGCAAACCCGAAACCGGGGAGAGATGATACCCGCCGCTGGCCACGTACAGGTCCAGCAGCCCATTTCCGTCGGCATCGAAGAACAGGGCCCCCCAGTCGTCGTAATCCTTGTCCGCCGCCCAGGGTTGACGGTGAGTGGTTTCGACGAAACTGCCGTCCTCTCGCTGCATGAACAGGGTACCTGGGAAGCCTGCCGCCCCCCCGATGAAGACGTCATCCAGGCCGTTACCGGTCACGTCGCCCACGGCGAGCGGAGGCCCCTGCCTGGAAAGCATATGCGGCAGCAGCGGTTGGACGCTGTAGTCGACGAACGCCTTTTCCCGGTGCATGTACTTCAGCCCTTTGCCGGGATCCATTGGCTGGAACATACGATGGTCAGCAGGAGCGGAGGTATTGGGCCCCTTCTTCTCTGCTGCATCTCGTTGTCGTACGGTGAGCACGCGATCGACCTGCAGATCGGTCAGCACCTGATAGCGTCCATCGGGCCAGACCACTTCCAGGCTATCCACGCGCTGGGCATCACCGAGCCCGAAGTGAATCCTGTCGTCCATGCTTGACTGGTATCCCCTGTACGGGCTGTGGTCGATGTACTGCCGTTGTCCTCCGGCCCTCAGGGTCAGTTTGGATCCGAGCCCCCGCCTGTTGGGAGACTCCCCCGCGAGCGTGATCTGCAGGTAGTGGTTCGTGTCGCCTGTGGGTCGGACGTTGTGATAGATCGACGCAGGAGCGTCGATGTTGTTGATCACGAAATCGAGGCTGCCGTCGCCATCCAGGTCGGCGTAGGCTGCGCCGTACGAGAAGCCCGGGTGGTGCATCCCCCATGCGTTGGTCTTGTTGCTGAACGTCAGGTCTCCCTCATTCCGGAAGACGTAGTTCGATACGTCGTAACTGTGCAGCTCGTCCAGCATCTCCAGTGCTCGTTGATCGTTGCCGGCCCGGCGTACGGCGTACATCCGCACCTGGTAGTCGAAATCGATGACTGCTTTGGGATAGCCGTTGGCGATGAAGATGTCCTTGTATCCGTCGTTGTCATAGTCGCCAAAGAGGGCACTCCAACTCCAGTTCGTGTGGGCGACGCCAGCCATCTGGGCAATGTCGCTGAAACTGGCATCGCTGCCTCGGATGACCCCGTTATTCAACTGCAGCGTGTTGGCGCTGTAACCCTGGTGAAATCCTCTGCGGCGGAGCTCCATGATGCTGCTGTAGGTCATCGCTCCGGTCGACCGCTTCCGTGCCTGGAGATCCTCAGGCACCATGTCCATCTGAATCACATCGAGCCAACCGTCATTATTGAAATCGGCTATATCGATACCCATGCCGGCAAAACTCGTGTGCTTGAGCCACGTAGCAGCTTTGTCGGTGAACGTGCCATTCCTATTGTTGACATACAAGACATCGCTGGGCGTGTCATCGTTGGAGACGTAGATATCTGGCCATCCATCCCCGTTCAGGTCTGCCACAACGACGCCGAGTCCAAACCCGACCTCCCGCACGATCCCTGCGTCCTCAGATATGTCCGCAAAGGTGCCGTCGCCGTTATTGCGGTAGAATCGATCGTAACTGGTGGGGCTCTCACTGCGCATACCTGAAGGGTGCCTTTCTGCCTCGCCGCGTGCGAAACCCGCGGGATCATTCGTAAGCAGGAAGAGGTCGAGATGTCCGTTCAGGTCGTAATCGAAGAAGACGGCGTGGGTACTGAAGCCCGTATCATCGATTCCGTATGCCGCCGCTGCTTCGGTGAAGGTACGATCTCCGTTATTCAGAAAGAGGAGGTTGGTTCGTTCTTCCGGGGTGGACCACTTGGGTCCGGAGACGGAAACATAGATATCCAGATAGCCGTCGTTGTCGATATCCACCATGCTGGCCCCGTTGGCCCACGTGTCTGTCGCGACGCCTGCCGATTCCGTGATGTCCTCGAACCGCAGGTCTCCTTTGTTCACGTACAGGCGGCTCGAGACCATATTGCCCGTGAGGAAGATGTCCGGCAGCCCATCGTTGTCGATATCACCGATGGCCACGCCACCGCCGTTGTACACGAACGCATCGGTCTGCACATTCACGGCATCGCTGGTCGTGATGGTATTGACGAACGTGACTCCGGTTTGATCCGGGCTCAGGAGTCTGAATAACGGAGCACCGTGTTCCTGACGGTCGCAACCGGTCACGCTGACAAGAGACGCCAAGAGCAGTGCCGAATATCGGTGAGCGAAATTCATAGATCTTCAGTACCAGAGTTATGTCGGCCGAAAGCGTCTCCCAGGCAGCGCTGACGGTGTGGGCTGGGAATCATATGGCCGAGCGATGTGAAGTGCTGCCGGTGTGACTGGGTTACGTCCTGTCGGTCGCGTCGCTGCGTTCGCCGGCGCCGCGATCGCCGAGGGAGTGGCGATACCGTCCGGATTGCGCCATGGGCTTTTTCTCGTACAGGTCGTCTGGGGCCGCAGCGGCGAGATCGACGAGGAAACCGCTCAGGCGTTCGGCGACGGCCGCCGTGTATCGTTCGCCTTTCTGCCGACTCGCTGCGCCGGGATCTCCAATGCCTGTATCGGTCGAAACCTGCGTCCATTGGCGCGGCGCCCAGGCCCATCGCTCGCGAAACGCGGCGATACGGAAGCGGCGTTCCTTTCCCTGACCGGCCTCGGACAGCGGACGGACGAGCGCCGGTGCGATGTGCAGCATGATGCTGGTCTCCATCTCGCCCGCGTGATCGCCAAGGTCGTCGAAGTAGCCTCCGGCGTCCACCACCTGGTACCAGCTCGTCACGCACAGGAAGATCTTTAGCTGCGGCTGGAGTTCTCGGATCGCCCACCGGAAATCGTTGCCGCCGTGCCCGTTGAGGATCACAAGTTTGCGGACGCCATGGCCCTCGAGGCTCCGCGCGAGATCGCCCAGCACGGCGGCCTGCGTGCTTGGGTTGAGGTTGAGACAGAAGGGAATGTCGAGTTGGCCCGTCTGCACGCCGAAGGGGAGGATAGGCAGCACGACGACTCGCGCGCCGGCTTCCCAGGCCAACCGAGCAGCCTCGGCGGCAATATGCTCGGACTCGAAGTTGTCGGTGCCGTAGGGCAGATGGTAATTGTGAGCCTCCGTCGCGCCCCAGGGGAGTATCGCGACATCGTACTCCATTTCACGAACGGTCTTCCATGTTGTCTCGGCGAGAATGTACGGCCTGGCGGGCATTGTTGAAGGCTCCTGGCTTACGCGGTCTGGCATCGGCAGTCACGGCATCCAGCTCGCCCAGCGCCGCGCGTTCTTGGAGGGGTTGGCCGCACGCAAATCAGGACCACGCGCCCAAGCACATAGGGGAAATCTCCGCTCACAGTACACCGGTGAAATTTCGGTGTCAAGCAAGTGTTGTGCGCAGTGCTGAGACCCGAACCTCAAATGGGTGCCGACTGTGCCACGCTCGGTGTCTTTGGGGTAAGTTACAGGTCTCGAACGGGTCAAATACGGCTCAAACCACGGTGTCGTCCATGATTGCCAGGTTGCTTCCCCTTCTTCTCCTATTCCTATCGAGCCTAGTCGTGCCGAGTCGCGTTGTCGGCCAGGCTGGCGACACGATCCGTAGTGTACTCCAGACGGTTGATATTCAATCCGGACGTATCGAGACCGTCTACAGCGACGATCGGCACTTCGAGGCTCCAAACTGGTCACCTGACGGGCGGTTCTTTGTCGTGAACAGTGCGGGCCGGCTCTATCGTCTGCGCGCCGGCGGTGACATGCGCCTCGACGAAATCCCAACGGGCTTCGCGACCCGGGCAAACAACGATCACGGCATCTCACCTGATGGCAGAAGCCTGGTTCTGAGCCATCACGCCGAGGAGCACATTACAGACCCGGGGCAGGACTGGCTCGCGTCGAGCATCTACATCCTCCCCATCGAAGGCAGTCCGACACCGGTGAAGGTCACGGCGAAGGCCCCGAGCTTCTGGCATGGATGGTCTCCTGACGGAAGGACGCTCGCGTACACCGCGCTCCGCGACGGCGAGTGGGACATCTATGCAATCCCGGTGAGCGGTGGAGAGGAGCGGCGGCTGACCACCTGTTCCGGTCTCGATGACGGCCCCGACTACGCACCCGACGGGGAGCTCATCTACTACAACTCATTCTGTAGCGGAACGATGGAGATCTGGCGCATGCGCTCGGACGGCAGTCGGGCCGAACAACTCACCCGCGACGCTCACTCCAACTGGTTTCCGCACCCGTCGCCCGATGGCCGCTGGGTGGTGTTTCTCACCTACCTCGAAGACCACGGCGAGGCACACCCGTTCGGCAAGCAGGTCACGCTTCGTATCATGGATGTACGCGATGGTTCGGTGCGTGACCTGACACCGCCTTTCCTGGGTGGTCAGGGCACCATCAATGTTCCTTCATGGTCACCTGATAGTCGTCAGGTCGCCTTCGTGTCTTTCGAGAGGCGTTAGACTGCGCGGAGCACCACCACCTCCGTGCGGGTATCGAGTTTGCGCCGTCCCGATCGCCTGTTCCGTGCTGTCGGGGGCAGAGCCGGGGCGGGCTCATCGCAATGCTCATCGAGGCATTGTCCGCGCAGCATCACCCAGCCAGAATGCGATCGATCCCCTGGAGCTCGTCGTCGGGGAATGCCAGGTGCTCGAGCGCGGCGACGCTGTCGTCGATCTGTTCGACGCGACTGGCGCCGATCAGGACCGACGTGACTCCCGCGTGACGTAGCACCCACGCCAGCGCCAGCTGCGCCACCGACTGGCCGCGCTTTCGAGCAATGTCGCGCAACCGGCGCACCTGCCCCACGACGTGATCGGTGATTTCCCCGCGGTTGAGAAAACCGTGGGGCTTGGCCGCCCTGGAGTCGTCCGGGATGCCGTCCAGATACCGGTCGGTGAGCACGCCCTGCGCCAGCGGCGAGAACGCGATGCAGCCGATGCCCTCCTCCTCGAGCGCGGCTAACAGGCCATCCTCCACCGTCCGATCCAACATGCTGTAGCGAGGTTGGTGGATCAGACAGGGCGTCCCCAGGTCCCGCAGCAGGCCCGCCGCACGGCGCGTCTCTTCGGGCGAATAGGCCGAGATCCCGACATAGAGCGCCTTGCCCTGACGGACGGCGGCGTCGAGCGCGCCCATCGTCTCTTCCAACGGCGTCTCGGGATCGGGGCGATGGTGATAGAAGATGTCGACGTACTCGAGCCCAAGACGCTCGAGGCTCTGATCGAGGCTTGCGAGCAGGTACTTGCGCGAGCCCCAATTGCCGTAGGGGCCGGGCCACATGTCCCAGCCCGCCTTGGAGGAGATGATCAGCTCGTCGCGGTAGTCCCCAAGGTCCTGCCGCAGAATCCGGCCGAACGTCTCCTCAGCGGAGCCGAACGGGGGACCGTAGTTGTTGGCGAGATCGAAGTGGGTGATTCCTAGGTCGAACGCCCGGTGAATCATGGCTCGGGCGTTCTCGAACACGTCGACACCGCCGAAGTTGTGCCACAGCCCGAGTGACACCGCCGGCAGCTTGAGACCACTCCGGCCGCAGCGGTTGTACGGCATCGCGTCGTACCGGTGTTCAGATGGCAGGTATGGCGTGGCGGCCTCCATTTTCCATGAGAGAGAGTCCAGCGCGACTGGGCAACTGCAAGGCCGTATCATACCATGTTCTCAGCAGGTCACGTGGGTGTCAACTCGCGCTCGACGACGAAGTCCTCGACCGTCTTTGACCGTCCTTGTTTTCCGTCCCTCGACGCCGACCAGCGTGCGAAAGCATCAGCAGGCCGCCTCGATCGGACAGGAGTGCCACTTACCCTCGTACCGACCCGTCCGTACCTTGAACCAGATCCACGTTTACTCAGCCGGCGGGTGACCGCGTCCGCCACTTGGGAGGGATTTCCATGCGATTCACGTCCTGGCGCGCGCTGGTGGGTGCCGCCCTCGTCGCTCCGTTCCTGGTCGGCTGCCAGGCCGATCCCGATTTCGAGATCGCCTACGAGATGTACAGACTCGAGAATGGGCTAAGCGTCGTGCTCCACGAAGATCGTTCGGATCCGATCGCCGCGGTGGCGGTGCTCTATCACGTCGGGTCCAACCGCGAGGAGGTGGGTCGCACGGGGTTCGCGCATCTCTTCGAGCACATGATGTTCCAGTCGTCCCAGCACGTCGGTGAGGATCAGTTCTTTCAGAAGATCCAGGACGCCGGCGGGACCCTGAACGGCGGGACGTCATCCGACCAGACGATCTACTTCGAGGTCGTGCCCAAGAACGCGCTCGAGATGGCGCTGTGGCTCGAGGCCGACCGACTGGGCTACCTGCTGCCAACGGTGACGCAGCAGGCGTTCGTCAATCAGCAGGCCGTGGTACAGAACGAAAAGCGGCAGCGGGTCGACAACAACCCGTACGGGCATACCGGCCACGTGATCGACAAGCTGCTCTTTCCCGAGGACCATCCGTACAACTGGCAGGTCATCGGCTCGTTCGAAGACCTCGCGAACGCGACCGTGGAGGACGTCCGCGATTTCTTCCGGACCTGGTACGGGCCCAACAACGCGACACTCGTGATCGCCGGCGACTTCGACGTCGCGGAGGCCAAGGCCTGGGTCGAGAAGTATTTCGGCGAGATCCCTGCAGCCGGTGCCATGTCGGAGCCCGAGCCACGCACCGCGACGCTTACCGAGACCAAGCGGGCGTTTCACGAGGACAACTTTGCCCGCTCGCCCGAGCTCAACATGGTGTTCCCGACCGTGCAGCAGTTCGAGGCAGACGCCTATGCGCTCAGCATGCTGGGGGAGCTGTTCTCCGATGGAAAAAGGGCGCCGCTGTACCAGGTGATCGTGGAGGAGGAGAAGCTGGCGCCGTCGGTGTCGGCGTTCCAACGCAGCCGGGAGATGGCAGGCTCGTTCCGTATTCGCATTCGTGCGTTCCCCGGTAAGTCGCTGTCGGACGTCGAGACCGCGATCGGGCAGGCGTTCCAACGGTTCGAGGAGGAGCGCTTCACCGAGGACGATCTGGACCGCATCAAAGCGCAAATTGAGACCGGCTTCTACAACGGGATCTCGAGCATCCTGGGCAAGTCGTTTCAGCTCGCTCGGTACAACGAGTTCGCCGGATCACCGGGCTTCATTGAAGAGGACATCGATCGATCGCTGGCGGTGACCTCGGGCGACGTGTGGCGGGTGTACGAGCAGTACATCAAGAACAAGCCGTTCGTGCTCACGAGTTTCGTCCCCAAAGGCCAGACCAACCTCGTGGCCGCAGGGTCTGAGCGGTTTCCCGTACAGGAAGAAGTCATCACCGCCGCCGGCGCGGGAGTCGGTGCCGCCATGGTCGGAGCCGAGCGCGTGGCGGACCTGCCGTCCAGCTTCGATCGCAGCGTGGAGCCGCCCAAGGGCTCGCCGCCCAGCGTGACGCTTCCCCAGGTGTGGACCCACACCTACGCGAACGGTCTCACCATCTACGGAATCGAGCATCACGAGCTACCGCTGGTGAGTTACTCGTTGACCATTCGCGGCGGTCACCAGCTCGACGACCTGACCAAGGTCGGGGTCGCCAATCTCATGACCGACATCATGATGGAGGGGACGGCCACCAAGACGCCGGTCGAGCTGGAGGAAGCCATCGACGGGCTGGGCGCCACCATCTCGATGTTTGCCACTAACGAGTCGATCGTGATTCGCGCGAATGGGCTCAAGTCCAGGGCGAGCGCCATCACCGAGCTGTTCCAGGAAATCCTGCTCGAGCCCCGCTGGGACGAGACGGAGTTTGCGCGCATCAAGGACGAGACCGTCGAGACCATCAATCGCCGCAAGGTGAACCCCGGGGCGGTGGCGTCCATGGTGTACAACCGGTTGGTCTACGGTGATGGCCACCCGCTGGCGCACCCGACCATCGGGTCGGCAGCGTCGGTGCAGGCGGTCTCTCTCGACGATCTCAAGGCGTTCTACGGCGCCAACTATTCGCCGTCGGTTTCGTACATCACGATTGCGGGAGCCATCACGGAAGCCCAGGCGGTCGCGCTGTTCAGGCCGCTGGCGGAGAGCTGGCCGGCACGGGACGTGGCGCTGCCGGAGTATCCAGCCCCCGCGTCGCAGCCCCGCTCCATGCTCTACTTCGTGGATATGCCCGGCGCCAAGCAATCGCAGATCTATGTCGGTCATCTGGGGCTCCCGCGAACGCACGACGACTACAACGCCACGACGGTCATGAATCATCGCCTGGGTGGCAGCTTCAACTCGGTGCTCAACCTGATCTTGCGTGAGGAGAAGGGCTACACCTATGGTGCGCGCTCGGGCTTCGGCGGGGGACACATGCCGGGCACATTCACGGCGTCGTCCAGCGTGCGATCCAATGCGACGTATGAGTCAGTCGAGATCTTCCGCGACGAGATCGCCAAGTATCGCCAGGGCATCTCGGCAGACGATCTCACGTTCACCAAGAACGCGCTGGTGCAGTCCAATGCGCGCCGGTTCGAGACGTTGCCCGCGCTGCTGGGCATGCTCGACGAAATCGCCATGTATGGGCGGCCGTTCGACTACGTGCGCCAGCAGGAGAACGAGACGCGAGCGATGACGCTCGAGCGGCACAAGGAACTCGCCCAGCGGTACATCGATCCCGATCGGATGATCTACCTGGTGGTGGGCGACGCGGCGACTCAGCTCCGACCGCTCGCGCGGCTGGGACTGGGGAGCCCGATGGTGTTGGACGTAGACGGGATGTGATGGTGGTCAGGTGGGAGGACGGTAGGGTACCGTCCTCCCGTCCTACCGTCACATCGAGGTGCCGGGTCCCACGGGGACCCGCCTAGTTCGTGGGTTTGACCCTCGGTGTGAGCTTCCCGTCCACGATCTGCCGGCCGAACTCCAGGCAGTTCGCAATCGCCAGCTTCTCATTGGCGTAGGTGTTGGGCCCGCGGCACCGCCGAACCTTCGCGCGACCGTTCGTGGGGGTGATGCGTACCTCGAGCGTCCAGCCGTCTGGTTCGCCCTTGGGCTTGGTGAGGGGCTCGATCACGTACCCGCTATACTCGATGCGGTTACTCAATTGTCCTCCGAGTCATTGTCTTCGGTGTCTTCGGTGACTTCGTTGTCTGGCGCCTCTTGGGCCTGAGCCTTCTCTTCGGCGCGCCTGGCGCGCCGCTCCAGCTTGGCCTGGCGCTTCTCGCGTTTGGCGACTTCGCGTTTGCGCTTCGCTGCCGACAGTGGGCCGCGTCTCGCCATCGTCAGCCTCCGTTCTCGTCAGGTGATCGGAAATACGTACGCGTCGAGCCACGCCGTGAACGCGAGGTCGAGCTCCGCGGCATCCCGGCCAGGGTGGAACGGCATGACCTCCCACCGCGTGCCGGCGCTCATCAGCCACCACGCGGGTGTCGTGGCCGGTTGCGCACGCTTGAAGTTGGCCGGCCGGCCATCGTACGACACGAAATGAAACTCGCGGCCGCGGTGTTGCAGACGCCGCTGCTCGACGACAGGTCGGCTCATCGCAGGTTCTCCAGGGAACAGTAAGGCACGCGGCCATCGATGATGCGACGTCCATACGCGTGGCACCCGCGAATGGCCGCCTGCTCGGTGTGGAACGTCTTCGGCCCGCTGAACGCACGCTGCTTTGTGCGGTACCCGATCACGAGATCCAGGGTCCACTGCGAGCTGCCGTGGATCTGGAACGTGCGGGGCGTGATTGTCCACCCGCGATACGTGAGGGCGTTCATCGGAGGCATTGCGACCTCGGCAAGAGGTCCAAGGTGACGAGCGCGGACTCATAGCGCGGGCCCGCCCCCCGCAGGCGCATGAACAGGTGCTCCAGGCTCGGCAGCGACCAGACCGAGGCGTGGGTGGTTCCCGCCACGTGCCAAGGGTCGCCAGGAGGAACACTGACGCGGTCAGTGGTGCGTACGAGCCCCGCGTAGTCGGTGTACCGCAGGAAGTCCATCAGGCCGAAGGCCATTTGCTGAGTCGGGCTGTGGAAGCCGAACGAGAACCGCTGCGGGGACAGCAGTGCATTGGCGGCCGACAGATCCATCCAGCAGCGTCGCGCCTTGACCAGCGAGCCCGCCGAAACGCCGTCCTGGTACTCGTCGGGGAGCGCGGCCCTCAACAGGCCGTCCGTGTGAGGAACCTGGGGAGGGCGGCCGTGGTGGCCTGGGGGTCGCCGGTGCGACCATGAAGCATCAGGGGCAAGGCTCTCCTCCCAAAACAAAATAGCGGGATCAGCGCTGCGGCGCATTCCCGCTTTCGGATCCATGTCCTTCAGACGACATGCGACGTCGCCGCCTACGAACGATAGTCGGTTGCCGTCACCCTGTCAAACGCGCTGACCGGCTTCGAGACGCACCACATCGCAGGTCATTCCCTTTCCGGACCGGATCGATTACCTTGTAAGAAGGCCAAGAGGCGTTCATCGAAGCGCCGCAGACAGACGCAACGGACATTGCAGGGGAACCCGGCAACTGACGCGGTTCCCCTTTTCTCTTGGTAGTACGCCGCACGACGCGGCACCCCACCGCGGGGACACATCCGCGGACAACACGATGGACGATCGGCCAGTGCGGACACTCCGGACTCCGACGCGCATCGAACACAGAGGAGTAGGTATGTCACGCACCACTGGCAAAGTGAAGTGGTTCAACGATCAGAAGGGCTTCGGCTTCATCACCCCCGACGGTGGCGAGAAGGACTGCTTCGTCCACCACTCGGCGATCCAGGCGACGGGTTTCAAGTCGCTGGGCGAAGGTGATGCCGTGGAGTTTGACGTGGTTCAGGGCCAGAAGGGCCCGGCCGCGGAGAACGTCTCCAAGATCGGCTAGTCACGCCGCAGAGCTTTGCGGGCAATGAAAGAGGGGTCGCATCGAAACATTGGTGCGGCCCCTTTTGCCGTCTGGTCGTTGGGGCGCGCCACGGGTCGGTCGTCGCATTGGCGGGCGAGGCTCCTCTCAACACTGCCTAACCGCCCAACCGCCTAACCGTCAAACCGCCTAACCAAGCACGACGTCGACCTGATGCTCGCGGCCATCGTCGGCGAGGGGAACAAGCGCCTCCTTCGAAAGAGGAGTTCCGTCGAGACTGATGCTGGACACGCCGCGACAGACGGCATCCGGATTCTGGACCAGGATCCGATAGAGCGTGTCGCCATGACGATAGTCGATCTCGAAGCGTTTCCAATCTCGAGGAATGCACGGATCGATAGCGAGAGCGGAACCTCGCTTTCGGAATCCGAGAATCGACTCCAGCCCCGCGCGGTAGAGCCAGCCGGCAGCACCCGTGTACCACGTCCATCCTCCCCGGCCGACGTGCGTGGGTGCGGAGTAGATGTCTGCGGCGACAGCGTAGGGCTCCACCTTGTACCGGCGAGCGCTCGCGCGGCGGCTCGCATGGTGAATCGGATTGAGCAGGTCGAAGAGATCAAGGCTCTTGTCTCCCTCGCCCAACCCCGCGAATGCCATGACCGACCAGATGGCGGCGTGGGTGTACTGCCCACCGTTTTCCCGGATGCCAGGCAGATATCCTTTGATGTAGCCGGGATCCCTGGGTGTCTGGTCAAACGGCGGGGAGAAGAGCAGCAGCAGCCGGTCGTCCCGACGGACCAACCGGCGTTCAACCGATTCCATGGCCTGGCGCGCACGGTCCGGATCTCCTGCGCCGGAGAGGACCGCCCAGGACTGGGCAATCGAATCGATCTGGCATTCGTCGTTCTGAGCCGATCCGAGCGGCGTTCCGTCGTCGAAGAAAGCTCGCTTGTACCATTCGCCGTCCCAAGCTTCCTGCTCCAACGACGTCAGCAGCGCCTCGGCGCCTTGCCGCCAACGCGCCGCACGCTTCTCTTCCGCGCGGCCGTCGGCGATTCGGGCGAACTCGCGCAGGTTCACATGGAGAAACCAACCCAGCCACACGCTTTCTCCGCGGCCCTCTTGACCGACACGGTTCATCCCGTCGTTCCAGTCGCCCGTACCGATCAACGGGAGACCATGACTGCCCACCTCGAGACTTCGATCCAGTGCCCGCGCACAGTGTTCGAATAGTGTCGCTCGGTCTTCGGATACCTCGGGTTCAAAGTAGGACTCGTGCTCGTCCTCCTCGAGGATCGCACCCTTGAGCCATGGGATCGTCTCGTCGAGCATGCTCCAGTCCTCGGTCACCGCTAGATACCGAACGACGGCATAGGGCAGCCACAGGAGGTCGTCGGAGATTCGCGTCCGTACCCCCCGCCCGGTGGGGGGATGCCACCAATGCTGGACGTCTCCCTCAGGGAACTGTCGGGCGGCCGCCCGCAGGATGTGCGCGCGCGCGATATCGGGCCGCGCCACCAACAGCGCCACGACATCCTGTAGCTGGTCGCGGAACCCGTATGCCCCTCCGCACTGGTAGAAGCCGGAGCGGGACCAGAGGCGACAGGAAAGCGTCTGATAGAGTAGCCAGCGGTTGAGCAGCAGATCCATGGAAGCGTCCGGCGTCCGGACCTGTACCGTGCCGAGCATGGTGTCCCACCGTTCCTGGACCTGGCGGAGCAGCGCGGCGCAATCCTCCCCACGATATCGCTCGATCAGCGTTCGCGCCTGTTCGCGACTCTCTCCCTGTCCCAGCAGGAACAGCACTTCAGTGCGTTGCCCCGGCTGCAGCTCCACCTCCGTCTGCAGCGCGGCGCAGGGGTCCAGGGTCGCGCCGGTCTTGCCCGATAACTCATCGCCCCGCTCGAGCGAGGCCGGGTGGTCGAGGCTCGCATTGCGACCCAGGAACTCGAGGCGGTCGCAGGTCCACGACGTTTGACGCCCTCCCAGGTCGGCGAAGGCGACCCGACTCGCGAACTCACCGTTCCAGGCATTGCGCGCGAACGTGGCGCCGGTCTCCTGATCGATCTCGGTGACCACGTGAGGTGCGGAGTGGCTGCGCGTGACGCCCAGTACCCACTCCGCATAGGCCGTGATCGAAAGCCGACGTTTGTGACTGGACCGATTCACCAGTGTGAGGCGCGAGATCTTGATCGGGTCGCCGGGCGGCACGAACTGCAGCAGATCCAGCTCGATGCCGTGGGACGTGTGCTCGAAGCGACTGTACCCCTGACCGTGCCGGATGACGTAGGGCGAGGCTTGTTCGCGGATCGGAAGACAGGTCGGTCCCCAGATCAACCCGCTGGCCAGATCGCGCACGTAGAACGCCTCGCCCGGCGTGTCGCTGACCGGATCGTTCGACCACGGCGTCAGCTTGTTCTCCCGGCTGTTGACGGACCAGGTGTAGCCGGAGCCCGACGCGGAGACGTGGAATCCGAAGTCCGGATTCGCCACGACGTTGATCCACGGAGCCGGCGTCCACTGTCCCTGGCCCAGCACCGTGACGTACTCTCGGCCGTCCCGCGTGAATCCCCCCAAGCCGTTGAAGTACTCGAGATCGAGCGTCGGGGGCGGAACAGGTTTTGCGTGCTCGCGCGGCGCGCGGAGCCGGCGCGGCACCGGTCCGGGCCTCAAGCGCTCCAGCCGGACCACCTGCTCGGACAGCGTGCCCCTGTTCGCCAGGATCAACACACGGGCTGCCGAGCGGAGCAGGACCAGGTCCTCCGATGGCAACAGGTCCTCCCGAAGCACGAAGACGTTCCCCGGCTCCCCGTGCCGCTCACCGCCGAGCGCGGACTGACTCGCCCGCACCATGGCTTCAACCGCTTCTTGGAAATCCTGAGCGTAGGAGGTGCCCTTCGCATTCAAAATCACCAGGTCGGCGGAGATCCCCTTGAGGTGCCAGTACTCGTGTGCCCTGAGGAGGTGCCGCGCGACGTCCCGCTCCTCGTCGCGCTCGACGCGTACGACGGCGATCGGGAGATCGCCGGAGATGCCGTATGCCCAGAGCCCGGAGGGCCCGCGACGGTTGGCGGCCAGTTCCTTGGGTGTGGTGCGCAGCGTGCGATCGTTGTAGAGCATCCGATTGGCCAGCCGCTGGAACAGATGCGCTTCGTCCTGCGTGATCCTGAGGTGGTGCAGCTGGACTTGCGCGTACATCCAGGCCAGCGAACTCTCTCGCTCGAACGTTTCCGGCTGGCGGTACTTCTCCGCGATGTCGAGGGCTTCCTCCCGCGAGGTCGCCACCAGCGTGGTGAAGACGAGACGGACCGTGTCGCCGGCCGGGATCGCCACCCGATATCGGAGACTCACCATTGGATCCAGCGTTGCCCCCACGCTGTTCGTCAGCGGTTCGCCCTCGGTCAGCGAGACCGGCGCCCCGATCCCGCGGCCCCGGCCCAGAAAGCGGGCGCGGTCGCTCTCGAACTGATACGTGCCGACCTGCTCCCCTTCGATCGCGGCGACGTGCGCCAGCCATGGTTGTGGCTCGTCAGCCGAACGGGGGCGTCGGGTCGCCAGCAGCGCCTCGAGCTCCGGAACGAATTCGGTCTCTACAAAGAGGTTCGAAAAGGCGGGATGGGCCTCGTCCGCGGCCTGCGGAGCCAGAACGACTTCCGCATAGGAGGTGAATTCGATCTCCCGATCGCGGTTCTCGAGATTGGTCACCGTCAGCTTGCGCAGCTCGGCGTCGTCTTCGGGCGAGACCACGATCTCGAGTCTGATGGACAGGGACCGGTCGCGCTGGATGATCTTGGCCCGGTCTTCGGCATACACGACGTTGTACCTGTCCACCTCGGTGCCGCTCGGCTGGAAGCCGGCCGACCAGACGTCCCCGGTTCTCGCGTCCCGCAAGAAGACGAAGGTACCCCAGCAGTCACGGGTCGTGTCCTCACGCCAGCGGGTGACCGCGAGGTTGCGCCACCGGCTGAAGCCGGAGCCCGCCGCCGTGACCATGACCAGATACCGACCGTTCGAGAGGAGATGGGTGCGAGGCGGGATGTCGTGGGGCGATTCGAACCGCCGCAGGGTCGGTAGAACGAGATCACGAACGTGGGCCGCCAGGACTTCCTCGCCGCGCGGTCGCGTGACGGCCACCGCCCGAGGCGTGCGCTCCTGCAGCAAGAGCTCGGACGCCTGGATCATCGGATGCGCGTGGAACCGTCTGCGGGTGAGGCCCCGGTGAACGACGTTGCCCAGGGAGACGATCGTCATGCCCTGATGGTGCGCCATGTACGCCCGGACCACGGCGACCTGTTCGTCTTCGGGAAGCCGCGATGGCGTGAAATCCAACGCCTCGTAGAACCCGTAGGCGCCGCGGGCCCCGACCTCTTCGAGGCGGGCGATGTTGTCGATGGCGGCTCTGGGATCGACCATCGCCGCGAGGGCGGTGGCGTAGGGAGCCACCACCACGTCCTCGAACAGCCCGCGCTTGAGCCCCAGGCCAGGCACGCCGAAATCCGAGTATTGATAGGAGAGCTTGACGTCGCGGACGTTGTAGGCGGACTCGGAAACTCCCCAGGGGACCCGTCGTTCCGCGCCATACCGTACCTGGCGCCCCACCACGAGACGGCTGGTGAGATCCAGCAGGCTGCGGGCGGGCTGCTCCATCACCAGGAGCGGCATCAGGTATTCGAACATTGATCCCGACCAGGAAACCAGCGCCGCCCCGTGCCCCACCGGCGTGAGGGACCGGCCCAGGAGAAACCAGTGCCGTGGTGACACATCGCCCTTGGCGATGGCCACGAAACTCGCCAGCCGCGCCTCCGAGGCCAGCAGGTCATAGCAGCTGGGGTCGAGGGTGTTGTCGGTCGCCCGGAAGCCGATGGAGAACAGCTTGCGCGAGGGATCGAAGAGGAATCGAAAGTCCGTCGCCTGAGCCATCTGTTCCGCCTGGAGAGCGACGGCAGTGAGGCGGTGCTCGAGCGTGCTCGCCGCTGCCGGAGACGCGTCCTCAGCGTGGAACACCTCGAGATCGCGCGCGTGACTCCAGACGGTGTCCCGGACGGCGTTGGCCCAGGCCAGGACCTCCGAGCCGGACTCGTGCCCTGCCGCCGCGAGTGTGCGGACGATGTCCAGCAGGTTCTCCGCGCCGGCCTCCAACTGCCCGAATCGAGCAGCCCATTCGGGCATCGACGATGGGGGATCGTCCAGAACGGCCGACATCGAATCCAGGGCCTCCTGCACCTGCAACGCCGTGACCATTTCGGTGCGCGCCCCAAACGGGGACCGTTCGACCGAATCGCGCACCGGCTCGAGCGCGTCGCGGATCCCGTCCAGGACCTGTGGGCCCAACGGCGGTTGCCCAATGAGTTGGCGGCATCCTTGCGCCAGCGCGATGAGATGCCCCGCGAGATTCCCACTGTCGACCGTAGAGATGTAGAGGGGATCGAGCGGCCGGAGGTCCGTGGTGTCGTACCAGTTGAAGAAGTGACCGTGGAACCGGCGCATGGTGGTCATCGTCTTCAGGGTCGCCTCGAGCCGTTGCACCATGTCCGTTATCCCGATCCAACCGAAGTCGCGGGCGACCATGGTGCTTAGGAGGTACAGCCCCATGTTGGTCGGTGAGGTGCGGTGGGCAACCACCGGCTCGGGATCCTCCTGGAAGTTGTCGGGTGGGAGCGCGTGCTCCTCCGGGTTCACGAACGTCTCGAAGAAGCGCCAGGTGCGCCGAGCAATAAGGCGGAGCATACGCGTCTCCGTCGGCGACAGGCGGTATCGTTCGGCGAGCTTCGTCGGAACGCTCAGCCGCCACGCCAGAACGGGCGCCAGGCCCCAGAGGAGCACCAACGGTCCGGCAACCGGCCACGCGTCCGGCTTGAACACGACGAAGAGCCCCGCGGCGCCCGCGGCGAGCACCAGGCTCCAGCGCAGATGCTGGTAGAAGGCGCGAAGCGTCAGGTCCACTCCGTAGCCGGCCTGCGCGGCTGCGACCCACTCGAGCAGATGTCGCTTCGTGACATAAAGTCGCCCGAGTGTGCGCACCACGGCATCCGTGATGTACCGGGCTCGGTGCGCCAGCGCCGCGATCGCAAGCAGCACCTGCAGCGACGCGAGCTGGATGTCTCGGCCCGTGGCGCGTAGGTGACTTCGCTTGGAGAACCCCTGCCGCCGTGGGATCAGCCCGTCGAGCACCGGCATGAAGGCGGGGAACGCGATGGCCGCCAGGACCAGACTCGTCCACAGAGCCGGTGAGACGGCGGGCAGGGTCCAGGCGGCGAGGACCAGCAGAAACGACGACGGCGCCGAGAAGCTGCGGCGCAGGTTGTCCAGCATCTTCCAGCGGCCGTGCACGGGTATGCGTGTCCGCCGGCTCTTCGCGGGCTCGGTGTTCCTGTGGCCGAGGATCCAGGGGAGGAGCTGCCAGTCGCCCCGCACCCACCGGTGGTGGCGGCGGACGGCGACCTCGTAGTTGGTGGGGAACTCCTCGAACAGGTCGATATCGGTCACGAGACCGGCGCGTGCAAACACCCCCTCGAACAGGTCGTGACTCAGCAGCGCGTTCTCCGGCACCCGGCCCGCAAGCGCCGCCTCGAACGCGTCGACGTCGTAGATCCCCTTTCCCGTGTAGGACCCCTCGCCGAACAGGTCCTGATACACATCGGAGACCGCGGCCGCATAGGGGTCCACGCCCCCGGGGCCCGACACGATCCGCTGGTAGGTGGTACTTCCCGGTCCCGTCGGCAGGGACGGCGTGATCCGCGGCTGGAGGATCGCGTATCCTTGGACCACCCGGCCCAGCTCAGGGTTGACGCTCGGCCGATTCAGCGGGTGGGCCATTGTCCCAACGAGGCGGTAGGCGGCCCGCCCGGGAAGACGGGTGTCGGCATCCAGGGTGATGACGTAGCGGACGCCATCGGGCACGGTGGGCGGTCTGCCGTTGACCGGAATGAACGTGGTATCGGTTGCGCCGCGCAGGAGCCGGTTCAGTTCGTGCAGCTTCCCGCGCTTTCGTTCCCAGCCCATCCACCTGCCCTCCGTCTCGTTCCAGAGGCGCCGACGATGCAACAGGATGAACCGGTCCCCTCCGCCCCGCGGACTCCGGTATCGGTCGTTGAGACCCGCGATGCCCTCGGCCAGCTCGGCGAGGAGCTCCTCGTCGCCAGGCATGCGTTCGTGGGCGGCGTCCCTCCAATCGGTGAGGAGGGCGAAATGGAGATGGCCCTCGGGATTCGCCAGGTAGTGCACCTGGAGCCGCTCAATGGACTCTTCGATGCCCTCGTGGCTGGTGAGCAGCCAGGGTACGACGACCATGGTTCGCATCTCGGCGGGCACGCCGCGAGCGAGGTCGAGTTTGCAGAGCAGCCGGGGTGGAACGACAATCGTGACCAGGCGATGGACCAGGGCCACCGCGATATCGGAGGCGGGTACGAGGGCGAGAATTCCCAGGAGGATGAGGATTGGCACGCCCACGCCCGCGCTCCAGGTGAGGAACAGCGGGCTGGCGAGAAGGAGGGCAGTGAGGACGGCGATCAGTCCGAAATAGCCGGACGTCGCATGGGTGCGCCACGCGCGTCGAATCCGGACGCGCATGGGGAGGCGGTAGTCCAGCCGCTCTTCGAACGCCCACCTGCCACCCGACACCAGGTAGTATCCCGGGTCCTCCTCTCGGCGCTCGGGAACGGCGAACGCCGCCGACGGCGCTTCCGATGGGGCGGGCGCCGCGTCCAGGCCGGTGTGCGGCGGGGTGCGCTCGCGCCGGGCCTCGCGGGCCAGCGCCACCGCCTCGCGCGCCACGTCCAGTTCCGACCACGTCGAACCCCGGGACAGCTCCTCGACGGCCTCCCGGTACTTGTTGCGCGTGGCGAAATCCATGGCAGCGAATCCGGGAGCCGTTCGGAAGGTCTCGTCCACCAGACTCACGCCCTCGAAAAACTCCGGCCAGCTGATGGACGACATCCACCGCATGCTGGTGATGATGTTCCGGACGGTGACGTTCGCCGCCGCCTCAGCCTGATGTACCTGAGCCACGATTTCGCCCTGGGAAGTCCCTTGGGCGGCCAGGGTCTCGTTCAGCCAGTCGAGGGCCGGTGCGACCGCCAGCGGCTGGTCACGGAGCCGCTGCAGGAATTGCACGGCGAACGCGCTGGCCAGGGGGGCGGTGCCAAGACGGCCCAACACATCGTCCACGGGCTCCGCCGGTCGGCCGCTCAGGCCCAGCAGACGATCCGCCACCTGATCTGCGCCTGCGCGCCCCTGGCGGGCGCGGATGACCAGCTCCGTCAGCCTTCGCAGGTTCTCCAGGAGGGCGACGCGAAGGTGGATCGCGATTGCCCAGAGTTCACCGATGCCGAGGGTTTGGACGCGTTGGTATGCCCGAACGAATGCCTTGAGCGTCTCCACGTCGAACCGACTGTCGGTATGGGCCACATAGGCCCACGCCAGCCCATAGACGCGCGGGTACCCTCCGAGGTGGTGGCCCTCGGCGATCTTCGGCAGGAGCCTGTAAAAGCTGCCCGGAAGGTGGTCCCGGATCTCCCGGATCTGCCCGTCCACGACGTGAAAGTTGTCGAGGAGCCACTCCTCGGCTTGCGTAATCTCACTCTTCTGTCGAACCGCCTCGACGATGTTCCGGTACCCAGCGAGAAGCACCTTCCCGTTCTCGCGGACACGGGGGAGGAGCCGGCGTCCTTTGGCGCGTTCAGGGGCGGTGGTTTGGGCTGTGGCCAAGCTCTCGGCGTGCTGCTCGAGTCGCTCGATGCCGAACACCTCGGCGCGGATCGGCTGTTCCACTTGAGACAGCGCCGCGACCATGGCGTGGATGGTGTTCATGTCGCGTTCCGTGCCCGGACGTCCGAGCGACCGCACGTGGCAGGGGCGCCCGCCCGTCTCTCAGCCGTGTCTCTGCGGTAGTCTTGTCGCGTGCATCTGCTGGGACGTGAAGGCAAGGTCATCCACCGAATTCGATCCAAGGTTCTCGGACACGCCGAATCAATCATACATGATATGCCGTGGGACTGCCGGGGTCTTTTGCAGAGCCCGAGTTGATCCGAACGTGGAATTGAATAGAATTCAAATCATCTGATGGCCTTCAGGGAGGAGGGAACCATGGGAAAGCGCAAGCTCACCACGTCTGCAGGCATACCAGTCGGAGACAACCAGAACTCCCTTACTGCCGGTCCGAGGGGGCCGCTCCTCGTGCAGGACTGGCAGCTGTTCGAAAAGCACGCGCACTTCAACCGGGAGCGTATCCCGGAACGCGTGGTGCACGCGAAAGGCTCCGGAGCCTACGGCGTGTTGAAGGTCACCAACGACATCACGCAGTACACCAAGGCCAAGATCTTCTCGAAGGTGGGGAACGAAACGGAGTGTTTCCTGCGGTTTTCCACGGTCGCCGGTGAACGCGGGGCCGCCGACGCGGAGCGGGACGTCAGGGGCTTCGCCATGAAGTTCTACACGGAGGAAGGCAACTGGGATCTGGTGGGGAACAACACGCCGGTGTTCTTTGTCCGCGACCCGTACAAGTTTCCCGATTTCATTCGCACGCAGAAGCGGGACCCGAAGACCAACCTGCGCAGTCCGAAAGCCATGTGGGACTTCTGGTCGCTCTCACCGGAGAGCCTTCATCAGGTGACGATCCTGTTCTCGGACCGCGGATTGCCCAAGAGCTACCGGCACATGAATGGCTACGGCAGTCACACCTACGCCTTCATCAATGCGAAGGGGAAGCGGTTTTGGGTGAAGTTCCACTTCAAGACGATGCAGGGTATCGCGTGCCTCACCGACTCCGTGGCTGAGGGCCTGGTGGGGCAGGACCGGGAGAGCCACCAGCGCGATCTGTTCGAGTCCATCGAGCGCGGGGATTTCCCGAAGTGGCGCCTCAAGGTGCAGATCATGCCCGAGGACGACGTTCACAAAACGCCGTACAACCCCTTCGACCTCACGAAGGTGTGGCCGCACGGGGACTACCCGTTGATCGAGGTCGGTGTGCTGGAACTGAACCGCAACCCGGAGAACTACTTCGCGGATGTCGAGCAATCGGCGTTCTCGCCGGCGAACGTGGTGCCCGGCATCGGGCACAGTCCCGACAAGATGCTGCAGTTCCGGATTTTCGCGTATGCCGACGCCCACCGGTATCGGCTCGGTGTGAACTACGAGAGCCTGCCGGTGAACAAGCCGCGCTGCAAGGTTGCGACCTACCATCGCGACGGGAGTATGCGGTTCGATGGCAACGAAGGTGGGGCGGTCAACTACGAGCCCAACAGCATGGGCGGACCGGAGGAGTCATCGCGGTTCAAGGAGCCTCCGCTCGCGATTGACGGGGCTGCCGACCGCTACGATCATCGGAAGGGCAACGACGACTACGGGCAGGCAGGCAATCTGTACCGGCTGATGCCCAAGGACGAGCAGCAGCGCCTGCACGTTGCCCTGGCCAACGCGATGAGGGGTCTGCCCACGGAGATCATCGAGCGGCAGCTCGCGCACTTCGAGAAAGCCGACCCGGCCTATGCGGCCGGAGTGAGCAAGGCACTGGGGCGGTCAAAGCGGGAGGCGGCGCTGGTGTCGTAGGGTCGAGCCAGCATCAGAGCAATCGACGAGGGGCCGTCCGCGGCCCCTCGTTTCGTGTTGCCTGCGGCCCGTCACACTCGACCTCTACGGTCAAGGTTGTGCTTGCGGTCGGAAACGACAGGGCTTCAATTTCAGGCGTGTCACCGAAGCCACTGGACCGCCAGCTCACGACTCCCCATCGATTGGCCAACCGCCCAACCGCCCAACCGCCTAACCGCCTAGTGTCCCCCGGTCTCCTCTATCTCCTCCTCAGCCCGCCGATCGTCGCCGTCGGTCTGTTGAAGTATCGAGCCGACTACCGCCGCCACCAGCACACCACTTGGCTCGGCCTGGGGGCGGTCACCGTTGCATTCCTCATGCCCCACATGGTGCTCAATTATGCGTTCCCGATGGTCGTTGTGCCGCGCTCCACGATCGAGACCGTTGGCATGAGCATCATGGCCCTTGGTCTGGCTGGCTGCCTCTGGCCACTCAGACACTTCTCCAAGAACATGTGGACCGGAATGGAGCAGCCGCATCTCGTGACGTCGGGACCGTACCGCTACTCCCGCAACCCGCAGTACGTGACCTACTTCTTCTTCCTCGCCGGGTACGCCATCATGGGCCGCACGATCCTGGCGTGGGTGGCCCTCGTCCTGTACTGGATCGTGACCCACCTGATCGTGCTCATTGAAGAGGAGCACCTGGAGCGACGGTTTGGGGACGCGTACCGGACCTACAAGCGCGACACGCCGCGGTATCTCTTCTGGTGAGGTAGGCTGAGAACCCAGTCGCTCGACGGGACAATCAGAGCGTGCTCCCAGCTCCGCCTGTCTGCCGCGCAGCTTCTCGGGCTTGCCCTGTTGCCACGGGGTTTCCTACCTTGGAGCGTCCTCGCCATCGAGACGCCCGTGCGAACAGCCGTCGCCTTCGATACCCCCTACGCAGGTTGGACCCCGGACGACCATCGCACCCAGATGGAGCAGGAGCTCGCGGGTGACGAGCACGAACCGGAGATGGAGTATCAGGTCGCGGGCGCCCTGCTCGACCAGGGCCACGAGGTGCTACTCGTGGGGATCGGGAAGGATCCTCGTGTGCTGCTGGACCTCTGCACGAGTTGGAAACCGGACGTTGTGATCAACTGCGCCGAGTCGTTCAACGGCGACGGGTCGTTGGATCACCTGTGCGCCACGCTGCTCGACGCGGGCGGCTACCGCTACACGGGGTCAGCGCCGCTCGCCCTGCAGGTAACGCGTGACAAGGCGATGAGCAAGAAGATCCTTGCCTTTCACGGGATCAAGGTGCCGCCGTTCGTGATGTACCGCACCCGCGAACGCGTCACCGAGCCGCCCCCGTTCGATTTTCCGCTCATCGTGAAGCCGCTCGCGGCCGACGCGTCCGTGGGTATCGCCAAGGCCTCGGTGGTGGACGACCTCGCGGCCCTGACCGACCGGGTGGCGTTCGTGCACGAGCGGTTCCGGCAGCCGGCGATCGCGGAGCAGTTCATCCGTGGCCGGGAGCTGTATGCCGGAATTCTGGGCAATGACGAGCGGCTGCAAGTGCTGCCGCTCACCGAGCTGGTGTTCGACAAGGACAAGACCGAGCCGGAGCAGCGCATCGCCACGCAGGCAGCCAAATGGACCGAGACCTATAGGGAGCGCTGGGGCATCCGGACCGTGTTTGCGCGGCCGGTGTCGGCGCTGGCACGGGAGCGGATCGAGACCATTTGCCGCACCGCCGGTCGGGCGCTCTGGCTCCGCGACTACTCCCGGATCGACCTGCGGCTGACCGACGACGACGAGGTGTGGGTGCTCGAGGCCAATGCGAACCCCTTCATCAGCGAAGGGCACGAGATGGCCAACGCCGCCGCCAAGGTGGGCCTGTCGTATCCACAGTTCATCGACCGGATCGTGCAGGAGGCGCTGGCGCGCTACAGCAGGGAGTAGGGCGGCAAGGCGGTAAGGCGGTGGGAGGGTTGGGACGATCCCACGACCCTCGCTTGCCATCCATGGGAACGACGGCGAGGTTAGACCGGCCATTCACCAAGGACGCAGGCATGCGCGCTCAGATCGCAGTACTCGCAGGTCTCACGGCGGTCGGCATCACGGTGCTGTCGGCCGCTCCCGCCCGGGATTCCCAGGCCCAGACGCGCACGGTCAGCGTGCGGGTCGTTTGCCAGGGCACCGGCGTCGAGGTGAATGTCGACCCCTGGCAGCAACGGCTGGCGCTGAACGACGAACTGGACTGGCGCCTCACCGACGACTCGGACGACGCCACCATCTCGGTGTCCCCAAAACGCGGCAATTGGCCCTTTGCGGGGCGGAACCCGCGGGCTGGTGGGAAGGGTCAGGCCGGGAACCAGCCGGCCAGATCGGGTGGCCGGGCCATGGACCGGGGCCGCCACCTGTACAACATCACGATCGAGTGCCGGGGCCGCACTATCGTGATCGATCCGGAGATCATCATCGGGGAAGAGGAGTAACGGGGACGATCGCAGCGGGCCGATCTCTTCAGCTCAAGTGGTTGATATATAACCACTTAGAGTCCTTTCCGGTGTAGCGTTCTGGTCGGGAGCCCCAGGCCGCTGGTGAGGCCAGCCGGATGGCTGCCTCGGGGTCGGGGCAGCCGGCGAGTGCCGCGTATCTGTAGGCCCGACTTGCGTTTCCGAACTAGGTTTCCTACCTTGTCAGTCGCGTCGGCGCGAGGTTCACTTGCTCTGAGCAGCGCAACACAACCTCCAGCACAATGCCCGACGTAACGGTCCCGCCTTTGGCGGGGCCGTTTTCTTTTCGCCGGCCGGGTCTCCGCCCCCAGCCCGCGGGAATTGTCGAACCGTAAACCGTTGCGGGCCTTGGGCCTGGCCCTGGAGGAGCGGCGCATGGCACGGAAGTGGAAAGCCGACCGGATTCCCGATCAGGCAGGCCGGCTCGCCATTGTGACGGGGGCAAACAGCGGCATTGGGTTTGACACGGCACAGGAGCTGGGAAAAGCCGGGGCCACGGTCATCCTCGCGTGCCGGAGCGACGAGAAGGGCAAGGAGGCGGCAGGCCGGACCCTCGCGAAGCATCCGCAGGCGCGGCTGAGCGTCGAGACGCTCGATCTCGCGAGCCTCGCCTCGGTGCGGGCGTTCGCGGCGGCGATCTGTCGCGAGCACCGGCGTCTCGACCTCCTCATCAACAATGCGGGCGTCATGATGCCGCCGGAGCGCACGCTCACCGAAGACGGTTTCGAGCTCCAGTTCGGCATCAACCATCTCGGGCACTTCGCCCTCACGGCCCTGCTCCTGGACCTCATGGTGGGCACCGACGGGTCGCGTGTGGTGACCGTGAGCAGTTCGGCGCACCGTTGGGGCGACATCGACTTCGACGATCTCAACTGGGAGCGACGCACCTACCGGCGGATGCCCTCCTACGGGCAGAGCAAGCTGGCCAACCTCCTGTTCACGTTCGAGCTACAGCGGCGGCTCGAGCAGGTGGGGGCTCCGACCGCCGCCCTGGCGGCGCATCCAGGCTGGACCGGGACCAACCTACAGCGGCACAGCGGCGCCATTCGACGCCTGAACCCGGTGTTCTCCATGAAGCCCTGGCAGGGTGCCCTCCCCACGCTGTACGCCGCGACCGCTTCCGACGCCGAGGGCGGAGCGTATTACGGGCCTGACGGCTTGATGGGGCTACGCGGCTATCCCACGCGCGTCGCCACCAGTGACGCGGCGCTCGACTTCGAGGCGGCCGAGCGCCTGTGGCGCGTGTCGGAGGAGCTCACGGGGGTGCGGTGCACGGTTAGGCGGTTAGGCGGTTAGGCGGTTGGCAGCCAGACCGTGAAGGTGCTTCCCTCGCCGACTGTGCTCTCCACCTCGATCCCTCCCCCCTGCAATTCGGTGAGCATGCGGGCGATTGCCAGGCCGAGTCCCACCCCACCGTGCGCGCGGCTGCGGGACTTCTCCACGCGATAGAAGCGGTCGAAGATGTGGTCGAGGTCCCAGGGTGGGATCCCTTCGCCGGTGTCCCGGACGGCCACGCCCACCCGTTCGTCGTCGCGGCGGAGCGAGATGGTCACCGATCCTCTTGCGGTGTGCCGCACCGCGTTGATGACGATGTTCAGCACCACCTGCCGCGTGTAGTGGGAATCGCCCAGAGCGTTAACGGGCTCGCGGACCTCGTTCAGCACGGCCACATCCCGGCCGGTAGCCATGGCCTCGGCAATCTCCCTGGCGTCACACGCGATCACGCTGAGGTCGAACGGGTCCCGCCCGACCTCGATCGCGCGGTTGTCACTCCGAGCCAGGAGTAGCAGATCATCCACCAACTTGCTCGTTCGTTCCACCTCGCTGCCGATTGCCGCGAGTGCCTCCCGCATCTCCTCGGGTGAGCGACGCTCATCCAAAGCCCACTGCGCCTGTGCCCGGAGGTACGTGAGCGGCGTGCGCAGCTCGTGGCTCGCATCGGCGGTGAACGCTTCCAGTGCCCGGTGCGCTGTCTCGACGCGGGCGATCAGCCGGTTGATCGCAGCGGCGATCTGGGTCACCTCGATGACGCCCGTGGGCTCGGCCACGCGACGGCTGAGATCGTCCGGCCCGATGGATTGGGTCTCCGAGCTCACGCGCTCTACCGGCGCCAGGGCCGTTCCCACCGACGTCCGGGTAGCGCGCCGCGCCGCGAGCGCCGCGAGTGGCAAGAGCAGGAGCACCACGCCCGCAATGGCCGCAAGCGCAACCATGTGAGGCTGCCGGCTTCCCGCGATGAAGATGTCGAACTCGCCCACAGGCCGGCGCAGGATGCGATAACGCCACCGCCCCCGCTCGGCCACCGCACGGACGATCTCCGCGTTTACGTCCTCCGGAGTCGCGTCGGGCCCGAGCGCTTCGATACGCTTGGCCGGCATTGTGGGGGACAGGAAGTATACGGACCGCCCGCCCTCCGCGGTCGGTGCCGTGCGCGTGATGATGAAGCGCGCGCCCATGCCCACCAGATGCTCCGCCAGGCTGTCAGAGGCCACGGTGGTGCGCTCCCCGCCGGGCCCGGCATACAGGCCAAGGAGCGACTCAATGACCGTGGCGGTCTGACCCATCGACCGGCCCAACGACACCTCGCCCAACACGGCAAAGGCCCCGATTACCACGACCGCATAGGCGGACAGCGTGATCCAGGTGAGGCGGGAGAAACGTGCGACGAGGTCGCTCGCCAGCCGTCGCTCGGTCACGGTCCCTCGAGACGATAGCCCACACCGCGTACGGTACGGATCTCCGTGCCGTCGCGGATCTCGCCGAGCTTCTTGCGCAGATAATTGATGTACACGTCCACCACGTTGGTGCCCGAATCAAACTGGTAGTTCCACACCGCCTCGGCGATCCGCGAGCGCGACATGGTGCGGCCTGCATTGCGCATGAGGAACTCGAGCAGTGCGAACTCCCGGGGAGAGAGCTCGATGCTCCGGTCCCCGACGGCCACGGCTCTGGCGGTGACGTCGAGGCGCAGGAGGCCGACCCGCAGCGCCGAGTCCTCACGCTTGAACTGCGCTCGACGCAGGAGCGCCTGGACCCGAGCCAGCAGCTCGGCGAGATCGAACGGCTTTGTCAGATAGTCGTCGGCCCCGCCTTCCAGCCCCTTCACCTTGTCGGTGAGTTCCCCCCGCGCGGTGAGCATGAGTACCGCCGTGTGGCAGCCATGCTCGCGCAGGTGGCGCACGACCTGGAACCCGTCCATACCGGGGAGCATGAGATCGAGCACCACGCAGTCGTAGGCCGTGTCCAGTGCGGCGGTGAGTCCTTCGTCGCCCGCGGCGGCCTGATCGACGGTGTAGCCCTCCTCGCGGAACGCCTTCCGAAGAAAGGCGCGGAGGTTGTTGTCGTCTTCGACGAGCAAGATCCGCATGTGCGGTGCGTGGCTGAAGAGGAGCGGAGTGGGGAGGCGCGTCGCGCGCCCCCCCCACCGCGAGAGAAGTTACTTGATTCGACGCACGGTGACACGAGCGACGGGCTCGGTCCAGCCATGCTGTGCAGGATCCAGGAAGGCACCGCCCTGAATGCCGGGGTGCATCATCACGACGCCACCCTCGGCGACGCGGCCGTTCCCATCGGCGGTACCGCCCACGGGACCGATCGCCGGGCAGGCATCCACCACGTTGGCAGACAGCTCGTCGTTCGTCTCGGTGCCCGCGTCATATCCGGCCGCGTAGTACGTCAGCGGCTGGAAGCCACGCGGCAGCTCCGCGCCGGCGAGTCCGGTGAACCCGTCGTTGGTGCAAATGAGCATGACGGCGACTGAAAAGCGGTTGGCATTGGCCCGAGCGGCGATCGTACTCGTGAGCGACGAGGGTCCGGGTCCACCCATCCGGTGAATCGGCGCCATGGTGGCGACGACAGCGTCCACACCGGGCGCACCCATCAACGCCGCCGCGGCCGTGCTCGGATCGCCGTTTTCGGCGATCAGGCGCAGCCCCTCGGAGGCGGCTTGGCCTGCGGTGAAGAACGATGCTTGTTTGGTGTGAGTGACGAGGACGCCTGGCGACAGCGGCTGACCGCTCGTGAGGTTGGTGATCGTGATCTCGTACTCGCGGAGCGCGGCGTCGGCGGCGTTCTCGACGCCAGCCGACGCGTCGAAGAGCGCGGGATCGACCACACGGTCGGTGTCGCCACATGCCAAGGCGGCGGTTGCGGCGAGTAGTGCTGCGAGGTGTCGGAACATTGTTGAGCCTCCGGTGAAATGGGATGAGCGTGATGCGATGCTGCGGGGCAGTGTAGGAGGCTGTGACGACCCGAACCGCCAATGTTAGAGAATTCTCATGAGGCCCTAACGACGCTCGCGGCCGGTCTCGACGCTGCACGGGTCACAGCGCATTAGAGCGGTTGCTGTTGGACCAGGCGGGCGTCATCTCGCTCGCGGAGGTGGACTCAGCGGTGGTCGGTCGTCATCATGATGTGTATGGAAACCGAGGATCCTTCATGAGGCAGCGGATTGGCCGAGGCCGGCCCAGTTTGGTCCATCCCGTCGGGAGTGCCCGGAGAACGAACCGGTACCTCGTTGTCTGGGGCGCCGTGGTGACGCTCGTGCTTTCCGGCTGTGGGAGCGAGCCGCTGCGGGAATTGTTCGGCGACGACACCCCGCACCAGCGATATGCGCTGCGTCTAGCGGAGGCTGAGCTCGACGGCACCGCCCTGGGCCGCGACTGGATTGCGGCCGCAGAGTCGGCGCTCGAGAAGCCCGTCACGGTTGCCGCACCATATCGGGAAGAGAGCTACCTGGACCCGCGAGAGGCCATGGCCGTCGCGTACCGGATCCCTCTCCGGAACGGGCAACGGCTCGAAGTGGCGTTCGAGAGTGCGCCGGACAGCGGATACCGGGTCTTTCTCGATCTCTTTCGGGCTCCCAGAGACTCGGCCGCAACCCCCAGGCGCGTGCTGAGCGCCGACAGCCTGGAGCGGTCGCTCGAATATCTCGCCCGCCGTGACGGGGAGTACCTCGTCCGTATTCAGCCCGAGCTGCTCCGCGGGGGGCGCTACACGATCACCATCGTGGTGGAGCCTTCCCTGCAGTTCCCGGTATCGGGCCACGACACGAGCGCAATCCGGAGCCGGTACGGCGCTCCGCGTGATGGAGGTCGCCGGCGCCACGAGGGGCTCGACATCTTCGCCCGTCGGGGGACGCCGGTCCTTGCGGCGGCCAGCGGCTACGTGCGCAGCACCAGGCCGAACAACTTGGGCGGGAACGTCATCTGGCTGCGCGATGAGATGGAGCGGACGCACTACTACGCTCATCTGGATAGCGTGGTGGTGTTTCGTGGGTTGGCTGTCGAGGTGGGTGACACCATCGGATTCGTTGGCAACAGCGGGAACGCTCGAACGACACCCCCGCATCTCCATTTCGGTGTCTACCAGCGCGGATCGTTCGATCCGTACCCGGCCCTCTATCAGGTCCCCACGACCCCGGAGGCGTTCTCGGGCAATCCTGATCTCATCGGTCGAGTCGCGCGCGTGAGCAGGGAGCGCACACGTGTCCGGGAGGCGCCGAGTGGCGGATCGGACGTGGTCGCCGAGCTCGCGCGGCACACTCCGGTTCGAGTCGCGGCGGGAAGCGGTCCATGGTATCGCGTGATGCTCCCGGACGGCACGACCGGGTATGTGGCGACGGGACTCACGGAGCCGCTGGACGGCCCCATTGGTCGCCAGACCGTTGTGGCCGGGACCGATCTCCTCACCGAGCCGGATCCTGCGGCGGTGGCGGTCGATCGGTTCGTGATGGGCACCGAGTTGGATGTGCTCGGTGTGTTCGGCAGCTTCGTTTTCGTTCAGAACTCGAGTGGACGGCTAGGGTGGGTATCGCTGGATTGAAGTGTCGCTCGATGCCCGCCAGGACGTGGGCGAGCCCGCTCCTGGCGGCGCTCGCCACAGCGCTTGTACCGATCAACGCCGCTGCCCAAGTCGAGCGTACTTCCCGTGATGGCTGGCAGCGGGTGGAGGATGTGTTCGCGGCGCTGGAGGTGGACGAGGGGGATTGGATCGCCGACGTCGGGGCAGGGAGCGGATTCTTCTCCCTTCGGCTCAGCCCCAGGGTTGGTCCAGAGGGCAGGGTGATCGCCCAGGACATCGATGCGCGGGTGCTGCGTGATCTGCGCGAGGCGGCAGGTCACGCTGGGCTCGACAACATCGAGACCGTCGTTGGGAAGAAGGATGATCCCAAGCTCCCAGAGGGCAGGCTCGACGGCGTCCTGATCGTGAACGCCTATCACGAGATGGACGAGTACGAAGCGATGCTCGGCGGGATCAGGCGCGCACTGCGACCGGACGGACGGCTGGTCATCATCGACACCCCGCCGCGTGACTCCACCGTGTCACGCCGACGGCAGACCAGCCGCCACGACATCACGATCGCCATCGTGGTCCGGGAACTGGAGGCGGCCGGATTCCGCGTGATCGACCAGGTCCCGGAGTTCGCCCGCTCGGGGCGGACTCAGCAGTGGATGCTAGTGGCGGTAGTTGCCGAGTACGAGGGCCGCTGACGGGTGCAGTGTGTCGGCCCCCGCCTCGGTACCTTCCCTCAGTTCGGCGCCCGCTTGTAGCTCACCGACAGCCCGCCGCCCGCCCGAAAGAACTCGGTCTCCAGGTTGGGCGTGCTCTCCAACGCCTCGACGAACCCGGCCATTCCCCTCATTCCCCGTCGACCACGATCGGAGACATTGTGGGCCGTGAAACATCCTCCCACGGTGAGCTTGGGGAGCAGCGCCTCGAAGTAGCGCGGGTACCAGTCCTTGTCGGCGTCCACGAAGATGAAGTCGAACGGGCCCTTGATCTCGTACACGAGCTCGTGGGCGTCGGCGAGTCGTGCGTCGATGTACCGGCTGAGGCCGGCCGCTTCGAAATTCTCGAGTGCCTGGTTGTATCGACGCTCGTCGATCTCCAGCGTGATCAGGGTGCCGCCCGTCTTGCTCATGGCCCAGGCGATCCAGATGGCCGAGTGCCCGGTCGAGGTGCCGAGCTCGAGCGCCGTGGTGTAGCCGTTCTCTACCACGAGATCGAACAACTTCTGGCCGTCCACCTCCGAAACGTTCATGTCCCGCCATTGGCGGCGGTTCGCGTCGAGGAATGCACGTACTTGACGGTTGAGCGCGTTCTGCGACGCCGGGTCTTGCGCAGCGCAGTCGGGCGCGACGAGACCGGCGCTGAGCAGCGCGATCGCCCAGACGGTCGTCGGTATGGCTTTCATGATGGGTCCCTCACGATTGTGGGTCTTCGGTTGGCTCGGCTTCTCGCGAACACGACGTAGAATGGCAGGCCTGCCAGGACGGTGAGGATCGCGATCGATGACTCGACCGGGCGCTCCTGATACGCGAGCACCAGGATCAGCACACTCACCGCGGCGAACAGGAGCGCCGCCACGGGGTACGCGGGCGCCTGGTCTCCCCGCTCCCGCCGGAGCTTGAACACCCCCATTACGACGAGAATGGGGAAGATACCGAGGCAGAACCCCATGTAGGTCAGGATCTGGTCGAACGTTCCCGAAAGCACGAGCACGACGGCGATCAGGCACTGGAGCACGATGGCTTTGGACGGCACGCGGAAGACGGGATGGACGTCGGCAAGGACCCGAAAGAAGTACCCGTCCTTTGCCATCGCGTAGTAGACTCTCGGCCCGAGGATGATCAGGGCGCTGATGGATGACAGCAGGGCGAAGGCAATCAGCAGCGAGATGACCCGCTCGACCCAGCCGCCGAAGAGGCGGGAGGCGGCAAGGCCTCCGATGGCAATCGCCCCGTTCATCTCCTGCGGCGGGACCGCGTAGACGTACAGGATGTTCAGACCGAGGTAGAGCAGGATCACGAGCCCGGTGCCCGCGAGCAGCGAGCGCGGGAGGTTCCGTTCGGGCTCCCGGATCTCCGAGCCGACGTAGACGGCGGCGTTCCACCCACTGTACGCGAACATGATCCACATCAGCGACAGCCCGACGGTCTTCCATCCATCGCCGTCAAGCGCGACGGCCTGGCCGGCCGAGAGGTTTCGGAGATCGCCGGTGCCGAGTGCAAAGCCGATCACGATCAGTCCCACGATGAGGAGGATCTTGCCGACGGTGAGGATGTTCTGGACCTTCGCGCCAAGCTCGATGCCACGGAGATGCACGAGCATGAGGCTCACGATGATGAGAAGCGCGATCGATCGCTTGACGGCTGCCTCGCTGCCCCAGGTGAGCATGCCGGGAACCGCACTCGCCACGTACTCACTGAATCCCAGCGACGAAGCCGCCAGCGGGGCCGAAAACCCCACGAAGAACGAGACCCACCCGGTGAGGAAGCCGAAGATTGGGTGGAACTGCTCGGAGAGGTAGACGTACTCACCGCCCGCGCGGGGCATGGCGGCTCCCAGTGCGCCGTAGCAGAGCGCGCCGCACAGCGCGAGGATTCCGCCCGCGACCCAGAGTACGATCATGAGCACCGGGCTGCCCAGCTCGGCCATGAGCAGTCCGGAGGTCGTGAAGATCCCAGCCCCGATCATGTTGGCCACCACGAGGTTCGCGGCGGGGAAGAGACCCAGAGTGCGCGAGAGCGCCGGGGTGGGGGTTCCTGTCACGATGGCGCCTGCATGTCTACTGCTTACTACGTCTCCCGGCAGCCGGGTGTTGAAGCAAGCGTTGGAGGACCGCCCGGATCACGCCCTCAACGTGCCACTTGATGTTCCGCCTCGGTCGGGTCGGCCTGGCGCGATCCGCCAAGGTCGAAGGAGACATTGACCGGCACACCGTGACGCAGCGTATCCAGCGTCACGCACAGGCGTTCAACCGGGAGCACTAGACCTCGGGCCGCTACTGTCACTACACCGACGCGCCAACCGGGTGAGCGCCCCTGGCCTATCCTCCCACCAAAGGATAGCTTAGGCTAATCACGACCGTCGTTATCCCATTTCTGGGGAAGGGTGTCCTTTCGGCACCCTGCCAAATGAACTGTCCGGATACTTCAGCCAAGTGGGGGAGCCCATGAAGACCCGATTCACTCTCGCCCTCGCCCTCGCCGCCCTCATCGCCGTGCCGCGAGCGGCACGGGCGCAAGAGATGCCGCGACTGGGCGAGCTGTCTGCCGTGTCGGTGTGGCAGGTCGATCCTGCCGACATGGGAACGTTCATGACCGTGGCGGCAAAGGTCGCGCAGGCCGCCAAGCGGGCCAAGTTGGGCCAGGGCTATGCTTGGACTATGTGGCAAACCTCGTACTCCATCTCCATTATCGGCCCGTTCAACAAGGCTGAGCTGGACGACCCCCAAATCTGGATGAAGCAGTTCATGGGGACGCCCGGCGAGGCCCCCCTGATGCAGGCCATGCAGGAGTTCGAGGGCGTGGACATCCTCGGTGGTGTGACCGAGATCGTGCAGGAGATGCCCGACTGGGGGTACATGCCCGAGGGCATGACCGTGCCGCCCATGGCATGGGTGCACATCCATGAGTTCTGGCTCAAGAGTGGGCAGGCGAACTTCGCGAAGTGGAACACGCTCATTCCCGAGTTCGTGGCGTTCTTCAAGGACATCGGGTATCCCTATCCAATGTGGTCCCACATGGTGCGGTACGGGGATAGCCGTACCCTGTTCGTGACGGCCTACGATGATATGGGCGAGTTTTTCGGCGCCAAGAGCGTGACGGTGCTTGCGGAAAAGCATGGAGCGATGGACCGCTGGCAGCAGTTGCTCGGCCGCATCAACGAGCTGGTCATGCGGCACCGTGAGAGCGACGCGCAATACCTGGCGGCGCAGAGCTACATGGGCCCGGCGCAGTAGGCGGAATCGAACGGGCGTCGAGCTGTAGCATGGAACGAGCCGGCGGTATGAGCCGGCTCGTTCGCGCTTCACACCTTTCGCTTTCGGTCGACGAGTGCGGCGCCGATCAGTTTTGGCGCACCATCTGTCCGAGGTACGCGTGGTCCCAGGCCACGTCGAACAATCCGTGACACTCGTCGCAGCGGAGCCTTGGTGGCCGGCCCATCGGCAGCTGGCGATGGCGACAGGCGGGGCACACCGCGTACCCCCTGGCCCACCTCGCTGGGATCACGGTCGCGTTACTCGCGTGTGCGACGATGGTCCAGTGGGTCGGCGGGTTGGAAACGATCTCCAAGTGTCGGAGCGGAAGGAACCGCTGCTGCCCGTGCACCGCGATCAACGCCTCGGTGCGTCCGAGAGCCATGGTCTCGTACCATGCCCCACGGCGCAGTCCGCAGTCGACGTCTTCGCGCAAACGTGCCCATCCAGTGACCGGCATGACCGCACACCTCCAAGCGGGTGCCATGTGGAAGATCGGGCCGGAGCGCCAGGATGGCGGTGCCATAGGTCACAGGATCGACCCTGATTGGCCTGTGGGCAACTCGCGATCCCGCGCGATTGCGATCTGGGGCACGGGTGCTTGACAGTGCCCGGAGCGAGGTGCACGCTTGCCGCACGATCTGCTGTGGGTATACGATTGTCGCTGCATCAGTCCACCGGTCCCTGACCAGATGACTGCAACGCACTTTCCGCACCCGTGCCGGCGGGCGGCAAGTGAGCGGGGGAGCGTCACGTGGAAATCATCATAAAGGATGACTACCAGCAAATGAGCCGGACCGCGGCGGAGATCGTGGTGGAGGTGTTGAACACCAGGCCGAACGCGGTGTTCGGAATGGCGACCGGATCTACACCACTTGGTCTCTATCAGGAGCTGGTCCGCTTGCACAAGCAGGAGCAGCTCGACTTCTCACGCGTCACGACGTTCAATCTCGACGAGTATGTCGGCCTGCCGGTGAATCATCCCCAGAGCTACCACTACTTCATGCACGAGCACTTCTTCAAACACGTCAACATTCCCGCGCAGAACATCAACATCCCGTCCGGCACGACCAGCAACTACCGCGCGTTTTGTGAGTGGTATGAGCAGCGCATCACCGAGTGCGGCGGAATCGATCTCCAGATTCTCGGAATCGGATCCGACGGCCACATCGCCTTCAACGAGCCGGCCAGCTCGCTCAGCTCACGAACGCGACTGAAGACGCTGTCCAAACAGACGATCGACGACAACGCCCGGTTTTTTGATCGTCGGGAGGAGGTGCCGGTCTATGCGATCACGATGGGGGTGGGGACGATCCTGGATGCGCGCAAACTGATCTTGCTCGCGAGCAGCAAGAAGAAAGCTAAGGCCATCGCCCAGGCCGTCGAGGGCCCGGTCACCAGCATCGTGACGGCGAGCGCGCTGCAACTTCACCCTGACGCCACGGTGCTCGTCGACCAGGAGGCGGCCGGCCAGCTCGCGATGCGTGACTACTACGAGTTCATCTACGCCGCCAAACCGGGGGCGCCCCGGACCTGAGCCTCGGACCGGTCGAACCGTGCAAGGCTCTGCGATGCAGGCACCCGTCATGCATCGGTGTTATCCATTCCCCTATGTCTCGCACAACGCTCACAGCTTTGTTCATCGCGGCACTCGTTCTTCGAGAAGCGACGGCCCAGGAGGTCTCGCCACGCCTCGTGTCACGTACCGAGTCGCGAGAGGAGTGGGGGGTGGGCAGGGTGGCCGACGTGCGGTTCGGGCGCGTGGCGCTCGTGGCCGCGCCCGACGGTGTCCGGCTCGATGTCCGGAGGCTCCGCGATGCGGCCCCGCCAATCCGACCAGTGAGCGTGGAGGGCCGTGTACCGACGATGTCGGGCAACAGCTTCGTCGTGAGCGAATTTGGCGAGAGCAATCGCACGCCGTTGGGAGGATACTTCGGGACGTTCCAGCGCCGACCGTCGTCCGCGGTGGCGCACGTGGACCGCATGCCCGACGGACGGCGCGCGTTGGAGCTCACCTGTCGTCACGAAGAGACCGGCTTCTGCGGCCTGTGGATTCAGCTGTATGACTTCGAGGCTGGACCGGAGGCTCGATGGTACCTCGACGCACGAGGGTTCTCCACACTGAGCTTCTGGATTCGGGGACGCGCGGGAGGAGAGCGGATCCTGCTCAAGGTGGCCGACGCCGAATGGGAACAGCGGGAAGACGCGTTGCCGGTCGGGGAGGTGGCGCAGTTCCTTCCCGCCGGCCGCGTGGACACGGTGTGGCAGCAGGCCGTCGTCCCGCTGGAGCGCCTCCCGGTGCGTGTCCAGCGCGAGACGCTCGCGATGCTCGCGTTCGAAGCGACGGTACCGGGCACGAGCACCGTCGAGCTCGGACCGGTGGCGCTCTCGATCACGCCCGACGATCTGCCGGCCCTCCCCGACCCACGAATGTCCGGAGAGCCAGTACCCGCGCTACACAAGGCGACATGGGTGTGGAACACCGCCGAGTTGCTTGCCAATCCGGCTCGGCAAAGTGCGATGCTCGATTTCCTCGAGCGGGAAGGGTTCGACCGGATCTTCCTTCAGCTCCCCGGTATTCCGGGTGATCCGAGGACACCAGGGGAACTGAGAATTGACACCAAGGCGATGCGGTCGCTGCTGGCCGCCTTCAATCGACGTGGCATGCGGGTCTACGCGCTCGACGGCTACGCCCGGTACGCGCTCCCCGAGTTCCATGCTGGGGTGCTCGCCACAGTGGACCACGTCATCCGCTACAACCGCCGGGTATCGGAGCACGAACGCTTCTTCGGGGTCCGGTACGACATCGAGCCGTATCTGCTGCCGGCATTCCACGGCAGCGGGCGGTCCAACCTGCTCCAAGGGCTGCTCGAGCTGACGGCAGCGTCGGTCGAGCGCGCGCGCGCGGGGGGACTCGTCTACGGGGCCGACATCCCGTTCTGGTACGACGCGTCATCGGACGACACGCGCGAGCCGGTCCTGGTGGAGTTTCGAGGGGTTCGGAAGCCCGTCAGCGAACACCTCGTGGATTTGGTGGACGACGTGGCGATCATGGACTACCGCACCACGGCGTACGGCGCTGACGGCACGATCCGGCATGCGACGGGTGAGCTCGAGTACGCCGCGTCGCAGGGGAAACCGGTGTTCATTGCGCTCGAGACCTTGGACCTTCCGGACGAGGTGCTGTTGGACTTTCGCGGCCCGCCGCGGGCGGGCCTGCCCGAGGGCGAATCCGTCGGACCGGCGGTGGCGGCCGTGGCCGACGGCGATTCGATGCACGTCGTGTACGTAGACGCCGAGCCTGCCGGCGACGCGCTCACCGATTGGCTGGTCGAGCGAGGGATCGACGCCAAGGACGTCTGGTGGTGGCCGGTCAGCAGGAGGGTGGAGGTCCCGGCCGCAAAGCTCACGTTCGCACGGCACGACGTGCGGCAGCTGGAAGCCGTGATGCAGGGAACCGCTGCTGAGTTTCAGCGCTACCCCTCGTTCGCCGGATTCGCTCTGCACTCGGCCGAGAGCTACATGGCCCTCGTCACCCGCCGCCCGCTGCCACGATAGCGACGGATCGACACTGCCCTTGCGAGTGGGCGCCCCCGCTTCATGTTGGGACGAGCGAAGTGACTGAGACCACGCGGCGTCGTCACGACTTTCCACCCATACGAGGTCGTCAGGAATGAGTGCCGAGGAGTTCGTCAAACGGGCGCGCAGCCTCTCGAGGGCGTATCGCGTCACCGCGGGGAAGAAATTCCGGCTGGCCGACTACGATCCTGCCGACACGGGCACGCTCGGATCGGGGGACAAGCCGCAGGCCAAGAAGGCGCTCAGGGCCGGCGTGAAGGCCATGGCGCAACTTCAGGAGATGTTGTACGCGCAGGACAGGTGGTCCGTGCTCCTCGTGTTCCAGGCGATGGACGCCGCGGGCAAGGACAGCGCCATCAAGCACGTCATGTCCGGGGTGAACCCACAGGGGTGCCAAGTGTTTTCGTTCAAGGCGCCCAGCAAGGAGGAGCTGGATCACGACTATCTGTGGCGCTGCCTCAAGCGACTGCCCGAGCGGGGCCGTATCGGGATCTTCAATCGGTCGTACTATGAGGAAGTGCTCGTCGTGCGCGTCCATCCGGCGATCCTCGACGGTCAAGAACTCCCACCGGTGCTCGTCACGGACCGGATTTGGACGGAACGGTTCGAGGACATTCGCAACGTGGAGCGGTATCTCACCCGGAATGGTGTCGTGATCCGGAAGTTCTTTCTCCACGTGTCGAAGGAGGAGCAGCAGGGCCGGTTCCTGGATCGCATCGACCGGCCCGAGAAGAACTGGAAGTTTTCCGCCGCCGACATCGCGGAGCGCGCCCACTGGGACGACTACATGCGGGCCTACGAGGAGATGATCCGCCACACCGCCACGAAAGAGGCGCCGTGGTACGTGGTGCCGGCGGACAAGAAGTGGTTCACCCGCATGGTGGTGGCATCGGCGATCGTCGATGCGCTCGGGTCGCTCGACCTGCACTTCCCGACGGTGGACAAAGCGGGGCGAAAAGAGCTGGCCAAGCTGCGCAAGGAGTTGGAAGCGGAGTAACGGGAGAAGGGAAAACGGAAAAGGGAGGAGTCGTTCCGCCGCTCCCCGATCTAACGATACAAGGATTGCGAGCCATGTCGCCCACCATCCAAGGAATCCTTCCATCAGTTCTGCGCCGACGGCGCCGGCACGCCGGCCCCAGGGCGGTGGGGCTTTCCCACACCGGTTACCGGCTGCACGTTTAGGCCTTCACCGATCCGCGGACCACGACTTGGAGGAATCGATGAGGACTGGACGCGTGCTCTCGATCTTCGCGATGTGCGCGCTCGCCCTCGCCGCTGTCCCCGTGGCGGCCCAGGGGCCCCCGAGCGAGACGC
>Ga0224512_10000479_pt1 | contig 42518 bp, 39 predicted proteins | sample SF_May12_sed_USG_4_FD_169103 | JGI IMG/M metagenome (GOLD analysis project Ga0224512, IMG submission 169103) | Sediment microbial communities from San Francisco Bay, California, United States - SF_May12_sed_USGS_13 | ecosystem: Environmental > Aquatic > Marine > Sediment | place: USA... | reverse complement strand
GCGTTCTCCGGTCCAAGCCCCCCGCCTGAAACGCCGAATCTCGAGAAGAAACCATCTTCAGGATGAGCGCGGCCGTCACTGCAAACAGGCCTTGAACGAGGAAAGGCCCGCCCAGTCCCACCGGAATCACCACGACGGCGCCGATCAGCGGTCCGACGAATTGGCCCGTCCGGTCGATGCCGCCCATCATCGCCATCACCCGGCCGCGATGCCCGACCGGGGATGACTCGGTCGCAAAGGCGAGACGCGCCAGCAACCACACCGCCCACGAACACCCCAGCAAGAAAACCAACAGCGCATAGAGAGCAAGCGAGGGTCTCAGACCGATTGCCAGCGCGATGCCACCCAGCAAGGAGGTGGAAACCACCATCGACCGTCGCACGCCGAGCCGCGAGACGATCACACCCGCCGGGACATCGAAGGCCATCGTGCCCAACCCGCGCAGGGCCACGATGGCGCCGGCCAGAGCTATCGACGCCCCCAAATCGAGCGCCAGGAGGGCAATCACCGGGATCGTGGCACCGTGTCCCACTGCGGAGAAGAAGTTGGGCAGGAACACCGAGGTGGTTAGCGATCGGACCCGGAAGGGCTGCGGATCATCGGTCATGTCACGGCCGCTCTCGGTTCACACCGCCACTGCTCCAGGTTCGACAGGATGATCGCGCATCGTATACGATCGCATGATGGTTCGTCGCAAACCCGCAGCCCCATGAAGGCGAGAGAGCTCTGGATTGGCGGCTACGGCCCTGAGGAAAGCGCCCACGGTGCAGGACTCGCCGCCTTTCGCCGTGTAGTCGAGTCCGAAACCAATGGTGAAACCAGCGTAGAGATCACCTGGAACATAATGGACGGGGGGCGGATCAATACCGATCTCTTTGAGCTGGTGGAAGCGGGCGATATGTTCCTCTGCTACTTCTCTTCCAGCTATCTGGGTGGGCGGGTCCCGGAGCTGAACGTCCTGGAGACACCGTATCTCTTCGACAGCCTCGAGTCTGCTCATCGGGCGTTGGACGGGCGGCTGGGCGAGGCGCTCAAGCAGGCGGTGCGCACCTCTACCGGATTCGAGGTACTGGGATTCTGGGACAACGGGTTCCGGCACCTGACCAACAGGCTTCGCCCGGTACGCACACCCGACGACTGCCGGGAGATGACCGTGCGGATGCAGCCGAACGTCATTCACGAAGAACTGATCAGATCGTGGGGGGCCGTCCCGCTGGCGGTTGAGCTGAACCGGGCGATCGAGGCGATTGTCAACCTCGAGGTGGACGCCCAGGAGAACCCATTGGCCAACACGGCCGCCTACGGCGTCGACCAAGTTCACCACCATGTCACGATGACCGGTCACCTGTACGGGGCGCGGGGCCTCTTCGCCCATCGGGCCACCTTGGAGGAGTTCCCGTCCAACCTGCGGGACATCGTCGAAAAGGCGATTCGCACCGCCATCGACGTGCAGCGCAGTGCCGCCGACGAGCTGGAAACCAGTCTGCGGAGGCGAATGGAAGGACAGGGGATCGAGTTCGTCGACCTCACCGAAGCGGAACGGACCGAGTTCGTCGAGGCCTCGGCGCCGGCGATCGCTCTGGCGCAGCGCAGCGTGCCGGAGGAACTCCTCGGCTTGGCCCGAGCGTGACTGGAGAATTCTCCGGTCGCGTCGCCGTGGTTACCGGCGCCGCCCTTGGTATCGGCCGGGCCACGGCCTTCGCGTTCGGCGAGGCGGGGACTTTCGTCTATCTCCTCGACATCGACACCGAGCGGGGGGCGGAAGCTGCCGGCCACTTCGAGCATTCCCGATTCATCCGATGTGATGTCACCTCCGAGGAAGAGGTACAAGACTCGGTAGATCAGATCTGCGAACAATCGGAGCGCATCGATGTGCTCGTCAACAATGCGGGAGGTTTCCCTGCGCAGCGGAATCTGGATGACACTTCCCTCGAGGAGTGGCGTCGAATCGTCGATCTCAACCTCACCTCGGTATTCCTCATGACCCGGACCGCCCTCCCGCTACTTCGCCGATCAGCGGAGGGACACATCATCAACATCGGGTCATTGGCCGGACAGGTGGCCAACTACCGAACCGCCCCGCCGTATGCGGCGGCCAAGGCCGGCGTCCATGCCTTGACCCGCGTCATGGCATGGGAGTTGGCAGCAGAGGGGATAACCGTCAACGCATTGGCCCCTTCGGCGGTGATGACCGAGCGAATCGAGCAACTGCGGGGTGAGGCGGAACGGAAGGCGACCGCCGCCTCGATCCCGCTCGGTCGATACCAAAGCCCGGAGGAGATCGCCCGGTGGGTGCTCTTCCTGGCGTCGTCCGAAGCCGGGTTCATGACCGGTCAGACCGTGTCGGTCAACGGCGGTCGGTTCATGACGTAGCCGGCGAGAGGCCAGAACGGATTCAAGGAGATTCGTTTCTATCCGCCCGGCCTAGGCGAAAACGGGCCGGCCGCAGCAGGTGAGGCCGGAAAGGACCATCGGACCCGATCGGGCGTGATCTCGTCCACGTTCTGGCAGCCGATATTGGCCATCGTTCCCACAATCTCCTCGGATAGGATCTCGAGGACGCGAGCCAGGCCCGCCGAGCCACCCACCGCCAGGCTCCAGCATTGCAGGCGACCGATGCCGACCGCCCGGGCTCCCAGTGCCAGAGCCTTGCACACTTCGGCTCCCCTGGTAAAGCCACCGTCCACAGCCACATCGGCGTTGGCGGCGACGGCTTCGACCACTTCGGCCAATACCTCGATCGTGCTGACGCTGTGATCGACCTGCCGCCCGCCGTGATTGGACACGTAAACCCCGGCGACACCGCAATCCACTGCCGTGATGGCATCCTCCGCAGTCATCACCCCCTTGACGATCACCGGCAGCTCCGTCTGCGTGCAGAGCCACTCGAGATCGGCCCAGGTATATCGACTTCGGTGGGAGGTGTCCCACCCATGTCTTAGGAGGTTGGGCGGTCCGCCGGCGGGATAGCTCCAGACGTAACGCTCCTCCAGGCTCCTATCCCTTCGGCCGATGACCGGTGTGTCGACCGTTACACAGATCCCGGCGTACCCAGCCTCCTCGACTCGGGACAGGACCTCGGCCATCCAGGTCCGGTCCCCAAACACGTACACCTGGAAGAGGTGGCACCCGGGAGCGGTTGCCGCTACCTCTTCCCAGGTGGAGCCGGTGAGAGCGGACACCATGACAGGCGTCGACATCTCGGTTGCTGCAATCGATGCGGTCAGGGCGTCGCCCGGGTCGTACAAACCGAGCGCAGCCACGGGAGCCAGGAACACGGGAATCCCCAGCGGCACGCCGACAAACGATGACGTGGGGTCCACGGGCTCGGTAGTGCGGAGCACTCTGGGGACGAGCGCCAAGCTATTCAGAGCGACCGCATTACGGGCCGCAGTCACGCCCTGGCCGGCTCCCGACGCTGCCCACGTGTAGGCACCGGGATCGATGACCTCCCTCGCCAGGGCAATCACCTCGTCGATGGTTGCCAGGTCTCGAGGATCTGTGGAGCCGGTCATCGGAGGGTGCCGTTTTCAGGCGCTCGGTACGAACGCATAGTCGACCTCGACCAGGCGCCGCTCTTGCGCAGAGCGAGCAATGGCGTCGCACAGCTGGACGCTCCGCAGTCCGTCGAGCCCCGACGGGTTTGGTTCTTCGTTCCTCAACACGGAACCGGTGAAGGCGGCCACCGCCGCCCGATGAGCCTCGGTAGCCGGGTAGTGGGTGTTGGTTTCACCTGCTTCGGTGAGAACTGCGAGGTCGCCATCGTCGCGCGAGCGGGTCAACCTGGTTCCCACGATACGCCCACCCGAACCGAAGATCTTGATGTCGTTCATGGGGTTCAGGACGGTCTGGTTGCAGTTGCAATGGACGAGGGCTCCGTTGCCGAAACGGAGCAGGATGAGACCCAGCATCTCAACTGAATCGCTTCCGGGCGGCTCGTCGAACATAGCCATGACCTCGACCGGTTCGGAGTGGAGAATAACTCTGAGGAAGTCGAGTCCATGTACTCCCACGTTGTGGACCGATCCCAAACCGGCCATTTCGGGATCCGCCCTCCAGTTGTCGTAGTGGCGGGGTCCGGAGCTCACCTCGAGCTGGACCACTTGGACGTCGCCTATGAGGCCGTCGCCGATCATCCGGGCCACGTCTTGAACCCAGGGCAGATGGCGGTTGTGAAGGGTTACTCCCAGCTTGACGCCCGCCTCGGCGCAGGCCTCGACCGCCTGCGTTGCGGCGGCTACGTCCAACGCCAGGGGCTTGTCACAGAGAACGTGCTTGCCGGCCCGGGCGGCGGAGATCACCTGGTCGGCATGGAGAGCATTAGGTGTAGCGATGTACACGGCCTCAACCTCAGGGTTGTCGAGCATCTCCCGATAGCGGGTGTAGGAGTAGCGAGCGCCGAATCGCGCCGCGAAGGCGTGGGCTCGGTCCTGCTCGCGGCTCACCGCCGCCACCAGGTTGCATTCCGGTTCGGCGACCATGGCCGGAGCAATCGTGCTTTGCACGATGTCGCCGATACCAATGACCCCCCATCCCAGCGGCCCCATCACGTCCTCCCGTTACAAGCCCAGAAGACTCATCGGGTTCCCGACCAAAACGGCCTCCTTCTCGGCGCTCGTGAGCTCTGGCAGCTCCCGGACCCAGTTCACGGCGTCGTGGAGCACCATCGGAGCCGGGTAGTCGGTGCCGAGAACGACCCTATCGATGCCGACGGTGTCGATCAGGAAACGAAGTACGGGGCCGCTGTAGGTACAACAGTCGTATGAGAAGCGGTCCAGATAGTCGCTGGGTGGCAGCTTCTGGGAGAACCCGTCATGGGCCCCGAACGGGGGCATCATACCGGTGCCGGTGTCGCCTTCGAGAGCGCCGGCGACTTTGTCCATCCTCGCCACCCCGTAGGCCGTGTAGCCCCCACCGTGGGCCAGCAGGGGCTTCAAGTCCGGAAAGCGATCGATGACACCCCCGAATACGAGGGTCGCGTAAACGAGGGCGCGCTCGGTGAGATTCCCCACCGCGTTGGGAAGCTTGTAGCGCTGGATCCGCTCATTGACACAGGTATCCCGGCCCTGGTGGAAGAAGAGAATCGCCCCCAGCTCCTCGGCCGCCGCAAAGAACGGAAGAAAGTCGGGCTCGTCGTACGTCCGGCCCGCCACGTGGTCGCTGAGGATCACGCCTTTGAGACCCAACTCCCCCATCGCCCGCTGCATCTCGGCGATGGCGCTGGCCGGGTCCTGCATCGGCACAGTGGCCAGACCGTCGAATCGTGTTGGGTGCTTTTCGATGGTCTCGGCGACCTCGTCGTTGCACTCCCGGTGAATGCGTTTGGTCACCTCGAGTTCGTTGTCGTATTGATAGAAGCCGACCGTCGGAGTCAGCAGCTGCATGTCCATGCCGAGAGCGTCCATCTCGGCGAGCCGCTCGGGGAGTGATTTGGAGAACCCACCATGCCCGAGCTCACCGACAGCTTCGTCGAGACCGTACCACTCGCCGCGGGACCGGATCGCCTCCTTGTAGCGCTCGGGCGTCAAGTGCGCATGCATGTCGATTACGGGCATCGGGGGACCTCTCTTTTCGGTCAATCGGGGCGGGTTGGTCCGGCCGCGGTGGGAGTGTCGGAAACAGCCGATTTGGCCGGTTCATCAGCTGCACTATACATTCTACCGAACAGCCTCCCCGGCCCGGACTGTGGGACGGTGCTTCACGATCGAGGAGACGAATCATGCCGGAAGCCTTGAAAGATCGAATACAGCGCGGAGAACGGCTCGTGGTCTTCGCGGTGGGGAGAATGTTCCACCACAACATCATTCAGTATCTGGGCATGGCGGGTGGATTCGACGGGTTCTGGATCGATGTCGAGCACGGCGGCCTCACAGTGCGCGACATCGAACTGGCCGTTGCGGCCGGGAGGGCCCACGGCCTGGAGAGCTTTGTGCGGGTCCCACCCACCGACTACGCCACCGTCACCCGCTGTTTTGAGAGTGGGGCAATGGGAGTGATGGCGGCCCAGATCACCACCGCCGAGCAGGCGGAGGAATTCGTCCAGTGGGCCAAGTTCGCTCCCAGAGGCCGGCGCGGCTTAAACCCGCTCGGCTACGACGGTCGCTTCGGGTCGGTACCGCTGTCCGAGTTCGCGACACGGGCCAACCAGGATTCGTTCGTGGCGGTACAGATCGAGACCGCTCAGGCGGTTGAGGAGGTTGACGCCATCGCGGCCATCGACGGGATCGACCTGCTGTTCGTCGGTCCTTCCGATCTAGGTCAGGCCATGGGCGCCATTGGGGACCTGACCCATGAGCGAACCCTGGCGGCGGTCGACCAGGTGGCAGCAGCCTGTCGAGCCCACGGCAAACAGTGGGGGGCAGTCACGCCGACTCCCGCCTATGCGTCGATGCTGATCGAAAAAGGCTGCACCCTGATCTCTCCCACGAATGACGTCAAGCTGGTCACCGCCGGGCTGGCTGCGGTCAAGGAGAGCTTCTCGGAGCTGTGGTGACGGGTCGAGCGGTCCCTTCATCGAGAGCCGTTTGACTCCAATTCGTATGCCTCGAGCGGGAGGGTGATGTGGCCCTTCTGGATTTCGGTAGCCCGGTCGGAGTCCCCGTTGTCGAAGGCCTCGAGAAGGGCGAAGTGGTCGGCGATGGCCCGGCGTTTGATCTCCGGCTGGAGACGCTGCGCCTGTGCCACGAAAACGCCGCCGGCGTCCTCGAGGGTCGAGAGGATGCTGTTCAACCGGCGCGTTCTAGTCGCCCGGTGAAATATGGAATGGAACCGGATGTTCAGCTGCACCCACGATCGAAGGTCTTCTTCCCGAGACAACCCGTCGGCGAGAACCCGGGCCTCTTCCAGCTCCTCTTTGGTGATGTTCGCCATGGCCCGTCTGATGGCCAAGCCTTCGAGAGCGCCCCTGATCTCGACGATCTCAGCCATCTCATCCCAATCGGGCTTGCGTACGGTCCCGATCCGATGACTGTCCATAGTTATGAGGCCCTCGCCGGCCAAGTCGCGCATGGCTTCCCGAACCGGTGTGGTGCTGACCCCGAGCTGAACGGCGATCTCGGTCTGGACCAGACGGGAGCCCCCGGGTAGGTCCCCGCGCAGAATGGCGGCGCGGAGCGTGTCGCGGACGGCATCGACGGCGGTCACCCGACGGCTGGCTGATGGGTCGAGGCGAAGCTCTTCTCTGCTGCTCAATTGGGCCCCTTCGCTATTCCGGCCGACCATGCCCGCACCGCGATCTTGGTGATCGTCTTCAATTTCTGTAGTATACCGACTATAGAGAGCAGGGTATCGCATCGAGCGTCTCTTCGCCGAGCGCCGCCCAAATCACCGGAATCATGGGGGGTTTGTCATCACTAGATACGCCAAAGGACCGTTTGCCGTCGACTGGGAGGACCGGTACGACTTCGGCGAGCTGCGCCGCCAGCGTGCCGCCAAGGCTCAACAAGCCCTGGCCGAGTCCGGCGTCGATGCCCTCCTCGTCTGGAAGGACGAGAATGTCCGCTATCTGACATCGCTGCGAGCCCAGCTCATCGCCGGCAAGACGACATCGTTGAACGGAGCGCTGCTCACCCCGACGGAGGACCCCGTCCTGCTGGCCTCCGGCGGAGAGATCGACAAGGCCAAATTCGGCATGAGCTGGATCGGCGAGGCGCATGCCGTTCCCATCATGGAGCAACGGGAGCTGGTCGACGGATTCGTGACCGGCACCCTCACCGCTCTCCTCCGCGAACGGGGGCTCACCTCGGGCCGGTTGGGGGTCGACCAGGCGAATATTTCCTTCATCGAGTCGGTGCGGACTCACCTTCCCGACCTGGAGCTGGTTGATGGTGACACCATCATGCAGCAGGCTCGTTGGATCAAGACCGATCTCGAGGTGGCGGTGATCGAAGAGGCCTGCGCCATCGGCGATTCCGTCACTCAGCGCGCTCTGGACGAAACCAGGGCGGGGCGGCGGGAGTTGGAAGTTGCGGCCGATGCTATGCAGACCCTCTTCCGGCTCGGAGGCGAGATGGCCCATGTCATCACCCCGTTTGTGGCATCCGGTGAGCACATGTCACCTCCTCATCGTCTCGCCACCGACAAGATCATCCGGAACCAGGACCTGTGCTTCATCGACATCGGAGCGATGTGGAACGGTTACTTCGCCGACATCGGGCGGACGACGATTGTGGGGAAACCTTCCAAGACGCAAAAGAAGATCTATACGGCCGTCTACGAGGGATTGATGGCGGGTATTCAAACCATGCGTCCTGGCAACACCAATCAGGACTGCGCGGATGCCATCATCGCCAAGATCGGCGAGCACGGACTGGAGGACCATCTGTTCAGCTTGTTCATCGGCCACGGCATCGGGATGGGCGCCAACGAGCCTCCCTACATAGGCGAGACCCTCCCCGGGACGACCACCTATGAGTTCCAACCGAGCATGGTGTTCGCCGTTGAGCCGCTGGTGTGGGTCCCGGACGTGCGGGGCGGAGGCGGGGTTCGGATCGAAGACATGGTGCTGATCACCGAGGGAGACCCCCACCTCCTCTCGCGGGTCGAGTACGAAGACCGCCTCCTTCTCTGACCGGCCACTCGAGGTCAGTCTTCGAGCTCATCCAGGACCGCCTGCACGATCATCCGGGCCACCCGGTCTACGGCCTCGTGTGTGTTTCCGGCGAGGTGGGGCGTCAGGATCAGGTTATCCAGTCCCTTGAACGTGGCGGCCGGCCCGGGACGCAACGGCTCCGCGGCAAAGACATCGAGGGCCGCCCCGCCGATCGTTCCGGCCCGCAAGGCGCGGGCCAGGGCCGCCTCATCGACGGTTCCCCCTCGTGAGGTATTGATGAGGATGGCGCTCGACTTCATCTTCTCGAACGCCGCCGAGTCGATCAGGTTCCTCGTTTGGTCGGTGAGAGGAGTATGCACGCTGACGACATCGGCCTCGGCCAGAAGCAGATCGAGCTCGGTTCGCTCGACGCTCTGCCAGGCCGGGTCATCTTCCGGAAGGTAGGGGTCGTAGGCGACGATCCTCATCTCGAAGCCCATCGCCCGCGTGGCGACCCGGCGGGCGATCGACCCGCAGCCGACCAAGCCGAGAGTCTTGCCCATCAACTCTCGACCGAAGGCATGGCCCTGGCGCGGCCACTCCCCCGCCACCATCGACTCCGTCTTCGCGAATACATCGCGCATCAGCACCAGCATGGCCCCGATCACGTATTCGGCGACCGCCACCGCATTGCCACCGATCGCGGGAATGACGGCTACACCTGCTTGCGAACACGCCTCCAGGTCGATGTTGTCGAGCCCGACTCCGAGACGTCCCACCACCCGCATCTTCCCGGCAGCGGCCAGGAGCTCGGTGTCGACCTGAGTCCTGTTGCGGGTGAGAATCGCCTCCGCATCGGCGAGCTGCTCCAGCAGGCGCGGACGATCCGCGTAGAGGTCCGGGTCGTAAACGACCTCGAATCCTGTTCGAAGGCGCTCGAGATGCGCTTCCGGGAGGTACTCGGAAACGACGATTCGCCTCATATCTCCTCCCGTTTCGGCGGGCAGATACAGCAGGCAGTCTTGCGAACGAAGCGCAGCACGTCAGGAGACGGGGTCGAGGCCGATGATCTCCCGCGCCTCGGCGGCGGTCGCGACATCGCGGCCGTGGTCTCGGGCGATGCGCACAATCTTCGCGACCAGGCTGGCGTTGGTATCGGCCAGCTCACCGGGAGACAGGTAGGGATTGTCCTCGAATCCAACCCGTACGTGGCCACCGAGCCCGATAACCATCGACAGCAGTTTCCACTGGGCAGTCGGGCTCATCACGCTGACGTTGTAGTTCACGAAGGCGGGCAGCAGGTCGACCATGTAGAGGAGCGCGGCTTCCGTGGGCGGGGTCCACGAACCGCCGTCCCAGTCCAGGAAGATGGTTGCCCAGAGTGGTTCGGCGAGCAGGCTCTCGGAATGGAGCTTGTTGAGGTTCCAGACCGCCCCCGAGTGGAAAACCTCGATCTCTGGTTTGACTTTGTGCTTGGGCAGTTCGACGGCGTAGTCGCGCAGCTCATCGATCGGGTGGAGCGAATAGATGCAATTTGGCGGATACTCCGGGTCGGGCTGGAAGTGCTCATCGTGGGCGTTGAACGCAACCGACATCATGTCCGGCGCGATCTCCAGCAGTGGGACCCGGTCCTCGAACCGGGCTCCGGCAACTCCGAACTGGATGATTGCCTCTCGTTGTGATCGGATACCTTCGGTGATCTCGGCCCAGCCCTCAACGTCGATTCTGCTCAACTTGCGACCATCAGCCTGGAGCGCCGGCTCCAATTTGCGGACCCCGTGCAGGTGGGCGATGGCCGCTCCGGTATCGATGCACCGAATGTACTCCTCAGCAATGACCGAGGTGTTCTCCCGGGTGGGGGCCGGGCAGTTCTTGTTCGAAGGATAGGAAACCGAAGAATCGCAAGCGGCGGTGATAATCAACTTGTCCAATGCTCTTCCTTTCGACCACGTCGGTGTTCGTGCCTGGGTGCCGTTTACAGTGTGCGGGTAGTCGTTGACCGATTTATGAGGGGGAACCGCCGGTGAGAGCCATCGAGCTCGTCGGAGTCAAAGAATTGGAGGAGACGATTCTGCCCGACCCGGCACCCGGACCGGGACAGGTAGTCGTTCGTGTTGAGTCGGTGGGTATCTGCGGATCCGACCTTTCCGCCTATCGGGGACTCCATCCTCGTATGGTCCCTCCCCTGGTCCTGGGTCACGAATTCGCCGGCGAGATCGTTACGACGGGTCCGGGAGTGGTAGGCGAGCTCGTTGGTAGCCGGGTGGCCGTCGATCCTCTGGTCACCTGTGGAGTCTGCGATGCCTGTGCGGGTGGACGTCGCAATATCTGCCATCGGTATCGAGTGATCGGAGGCCGCCCGGGTCTGCCCGGCGCGTTCGCAGAGCTGGTCGCCGTCGACGCCGATCTCACCTGGGCGTTGCCGGACGAATGTTCGTACGTCTCGGGCGCCTTGGTGCAGCCCCTGGCGGTGAGCCATCACGCCGTCATGAATCGCGCCCAGGTAGTTGAAGGGGACGCGGTGCTGATCATCGGGGCGGGGCCGATCGGTCTCGGAGCGCTGCTGATTGCGTTGGCCCAGGGCGCAACTGTGACCGTTACCGACATCGACGCCTATCGCCTCGCTGTGGCCGAGCGGCTCGGCGCTCACCAGACGTTCCTCGCCGGCCCCACCGACTTGAACAAGGCGGGCGGGCCGACTCGGCCGCGGATCGTTCTGGAATGTGCCGGTGGTCGCCAGTCCATGACCCTGGCCACCGCCACCGCCTGGTGTCGGCCCGGTGGCCGGATCGTGATCGTCGGCAACTTCGCCGACGGGGTTGACGGAATAGATCCTGTGGCGATGAAGGCCAACGAGCTCGAAGTGCTCGGTTCCCAGGCGTACGTTGACTCCTTCGGCGAGGTGATCGAAATGGTTCGGTCTCATCGGCTCGATCCCATAGGAATCGTTTCGCATGTACTGGGACTCGACGAGGCGGCCGCCGGCCTCGAGTTGCTCGACGACCCAAACACGGAAAAGACAAAGATCGTCATGGGCGCGCAAAGCTATGAACTCCCCGGTGCAAGCAGGTCATTTCCCTGAACCGGTCACCAGGCCTGCTACCACGTATTTCTCAATTCGGGTGTACACGAGAATGAAGGGGAGGATCGTGAGGATGGTGAAAGCCGCCTCGCCCGGGAAGTTGGCTATGCCCTCGATGCCCTGCATCAGGTAGAGCTCGAACGGCAGCGTCCGTTTTCCAGGTGTGTTGGTGAGTACCAGCACCAGCGTGAACTCGTTCCATGCCTCGCGAAAGGCGAGCACGCCGATGGTGATCATGGCGGGTGCGGCCAGCGGTGCCACTATATGCCTGAGGCGGCCCCAGAGGCTGGCCCCGTCGACGCTCGCTGCTTCCTCTATCTCACGCGGTATCTGTTGGAAGAAGCCAACCATCAACCACACCCCCAAAGGCAAGAGCATCGCGGTGTAGACGATGATCAGGGTGATGCGCTTGTCCAGCAACCCAGCGGCCACCGCCAGGCGGTATATCGGAACCATCAGGCCGATGCTGGGCACCAGCCGTGGGAGCAGGGTGAATAGGAGGAGCAGGTGCCGACCACGGAATCTGAATCTCGCAAAAGCGTACGCGGCAGGTACGCCAATCAGGATGGTCAATGCGGTGGTGCCGACGCCGACGATGAGGCTGTTCACGAACGACGTAGTGAAACTCTCGCTGGCCAGAACCTCGGCATAGGCATCAAAAGTCGGGTTCGATGGAATGATCCCCGGTTGCGCAAACACCTGTGCCCGATTCTTGAAGGAAACCGACAGGGTCACCAGGAACGGTGCCACCGTCCAGGCGACAAGCAAGATCAAGGGAATCCAGACGAGGATATTCCTCACGATCCGCTTCGCTCGATTCCCCACCGTTTCTTTGGGTTCCCCGGGCCGCCCGGCAACCGCCCGGACCGCCTTGGCAGTCGCCCCGGCCAAGGCCGGTTCGTCGGGACGCGGTCTCTCGATCATTGCTCGTACTCGTATCTGCGGCCGACGGCGACGTAGCCCAGCGTGATCACGGCATTGAGGACCAATATGAACGTTGCGATCGCCAGCGCCTGGTTGAACTCGAGGTTGCGGAAGGCCACGGTGTACATCTCCATCGCCATCGTCTGAGTGGCTTTGAGCGGTCCGCCGCCGGTGAGTGCCAGGACGACTCCCAGCCCGGTGAGGGTCGAATAGCTCAGCCAGATCGTGCTTATCAACAGTTGCGGGGCGAGCAGGGGAATGGTGATGTGGCGGGCCCGAGTCCATCCGGTGGCTCCGTCGACCAGGGCCGCGTCGAGGTGCGTCCTATCGATCGTCATCAACCCGCCGAGCAGCAGCAGGATCGTGAGAGGAAGGTCGGTCCAGACCTGGGTGAAGACCACGGTGACCATTGCCAGATTGGGGTTCGCCAGCCACGAGGGTCCGTCGATCCCAAAGAACTCGATGACCTGGTTCACCACTCCGAACTGGCCGTTGAGGAGGATTCGAAACATCACGGCTGCGGCGACGTTCGAGACGATGTAAGGAGCGACGGTCACCGACCGAAGGAATCGGAGCTTCCCAACGACCCGAAAGAGCGCAAATGCGAAGAAGAGGCCCAGCGACGTCCCGACAATCAGGGACCCAAAGACGAAGATCGCCGTCCGGTTCAAGGAGAACCAGAAAGCGTCCGACGAGAACATGGCCGCGTAGTTCTCGAGACCGACCCATTCCTGCGGCAGTCCGAGCGACGGGCGGCGGAACAAGCTCTGCCCAATGCCGTACAGGACCGGGAAACCGAGTAGCGCGGCCACAAGGATTATCGCCGGCAGGGTGAAGAGATAGGGCGTCGACTTACGCTGGCCGATGATGGCGTTGTTGTCTCGCTCCGGCGGTTTCTCGTTACGTTGCCACCACCGGGTGTTACGGCCGCCGTTCGATTTGGTGACAGTAGATGCCGTCATCGATCGGACAAGGTCAACTCACGACTCCAACCCAAGAGCGCTCCCTTGCCGGCGAAGGCAAGGGAGCGCTCTGCGCTCTTTTGGTGCTCGTCGTTACGGGGCACCGGGTCGTTGTCAGGCGTTGTCGAGCTGGGGCTGGTACTCGGCCGCCAGCTCCTCTGCCGTCTTGTCTGAGCCCACGACGATCTCACCGAACAGTTGCTCGAGGATCGCTTCGACTTCGCCGGCATTCTCACCGGCAGCCTGGGCCGAGGCGCCTATGTAGGCCGCCTTCAGATCATCGTTGAAGAAGGGCCAGATCTCCAGGAGCTCGGGGCTGTCGATCATTTCGTCCTGTCGTGCCGGTACGCCGCCGTTTCCGGCCTGGCCGAGCAGGCTGTCCGTCTGGGCGATATACCTGATCACCAAGCCGGCCTCATATGGGTGTTCGGTCCCGGCAATGATGCCCCAGGTCCTGGCAGCCGCCCAGGCCACACCATCGGCGCCGCCACCCGACTGAGACACCGGTACCGGGGTGAGATTCCACTGGTCGGGATAGTCGAAGTTGGGTGCCTCGGCGAAGTCGCCGGCAGTGGTGAAGCCGTCGAGGATCAGCCCGGCTTGACCGGACACGTAGGCGCCCCGGGACTCGTCCTCGCCCCAGGCGATGGCATCCGGTGGGATCAATCCCTCATCTGCCGCCTGCAGCCACCAGTTGAGCGTGTAGAGCCCTCCGTCCGAACCCAGGTCGGGAACGGCACCGGTGAACGGTGCTCCGGCCGCCGCCAGCATGGTCTTCAGGGTGGTCACCCCGTCGCCCGCTTTGGCTTGCACCGTGAGCGGAATCGAATCCGGTCGGGTCGCTTTCATCGCCCGCATCGCGTCGAGCACGCCGTCGAGAGACTCAAACGGCACGGTGACGTTGGCTTCGTCGAACCACTCCTGGTTGTAGTAGAGAACGTCGAAGTTGGCCGTGATCGAGGCGCCGTACTTCACGCCATCGATTGCCGTCTCGTCCCAGACGAGGGGCCACAGCTTGTTGTACAGATCAGGGTCTTCTGCCTCCCATGTGGCAGCGAACTCGTCGTGGGATCCGAGCAACCCGGCCTCCACGAACGTAGGCATGAGGAACGAGTCCTCAGCTCCCAGCACATCGGGGAGAGCCTGTCCCGCATCACGCCTCAACAGCAGCTGCTGCAGGATGTCGTCGTTGGACTGGACGTCCCATGTGACGGTGATGTTGGGGTGCTCCGCCATGAAGCTCTGGAACTCGTCCGGTGGGATGTAGTAATCCCTGGTGACGATGATGTCGATTTGGACGTCCTCCATCTCTTCACCGCCCCCGGCCGTGGTCGTCGCTCCCCCGCCTGCCGTAGTGGCCGTGCCCCCGTCCGCCGTGGTGGTGGTCGAATCGGCATCGCTGGCACAGGCGGCGAACACCAGTCCCAGCACCATGAACAATGCGATCACTCGAAGGCCGGAAGCCCTCCCGGATCTTTGTGATTTGACGCGGCTTCTCAATCTCAAGGTCATTGGATCCATCCTCCCTCGTGGTGCCTGCGGTGCTCAGCGCCGGAATGGCTGAGAATTCGCGGATCCCTTCTACAGTCTGTAGAGTACCGAGTACCAATAGCACGGTCAAGGGGTTCACCGGTTTTCAGGCTTCGCCGTGACCACGGGACGAACAGCACCGGATCGGAGGAGGAATCATGGCGGCGTTGCGGGTGGCTTCGGTCGGACTCGGATGGTGGGGGGGCACCCTGGCCGAGAAGGCGCGCCTCGCCGGTCACGAGATGGTGAGGTGCTTCGCCCGCACTCCCGAAAACCGCGAGGAGTTCGCCCGGGTGCACGGCGGTCGCCCCGCCGGATCACTCGATGAGCTCTTGTCGGATTCAGACGTCGAAGCAGTGATGATCGCCACCCCCCATTCGACGCACGCCGATTTGGTGGCTGAAGCCGCCGGGGCGGGCAAGCACGTCTTCGTCGACAAGCCCTTCACGCTCACCGTGGCGGAGGGCAAACGGGCCATCGAGGCTGCGGAGGCGGCGGGCGTGGTGCTCCAGGTTGGTCAAAACCGTCGCCGTCAGCCGGCGACCCGCCGTCTCAAGAAGATGGTCGAAGACGGCGAACTGGGCATGATCCACTACGCAGAGGCAAACCTGTCGTATCCGAAGGGACTCAACCCCAGGAGCGGCTGGCGGGGCGACCCGGCGGAGAGCCCGGCGGGCGGCATGGCCGGGCTGGGGGTACACATGGCCGACAACCTCACCTATCTGCTCGGCCCGGCGGCCCGGGTGGCGGCCTTCAGTCGTCGCATCATTGGGGTCGGCAAGCTCGACGACGCGACTACGGCGACCCTTGAGTTCCACAGCGGACCGCTGGCTTTTCTCGGGACCGCCATGGTTATACCCGACATTGCTCGCACCGCACTGTGGGGGACCGAGGCGGCAGCCTGGAATGACATGGACGGCGAACGCTTCTATATCCAGCGGGTGGGCGAGAAGGAGGGAACTTCCCAGCCGATTGAGACCCTCGACACCGTGGTCGACGAGTTGAAAGAATTCGCTGCCAATGTCCGCACCGGCACCCGGCCGGAGACCGGAGGTCCGGAGGCACTGGAGGTCGTGGCCGTGTTCGAGGGGATAGTGGAGAGCGCGGCCACCGGCCGGGTGGTCGACCTGGACGAGATCCGGGCCCGGGGATAGCTACGGGCCGACCGGCTCGTCATCGCCAACACCTCGATCGGCTACCAGTACTCCTCGTAGTGGACTGTGCCCCGCACCCCCCGCCGGTCGAGCGGCGACCCTCGCTCCATCACAACCCGGCTACCCCCTGCAGTTCAGCAAGGGCCGGCTCCCTTGGCCTGGATCGCCATGGATAAGCCCGCCAGGATGCCGCCCGGCACGCTGAGATCAGGTGAGGTCCAGCGCGGCTTCTGCAAACGTCGACAATTGCATCACTGGCGGGGGCGGCGCTGGCTACTTGTTGGCTCTTTCGCGAGAAGTTTCCGCTCGGGAACCCAACGGCCGGCGTAGCTCACTCCCCGGTCGATCTATGCTGCCTGATGCAGCCTGTCCAGGCTGGAGAGGATTGTGGATCGCGCGTTACCAGCGAGCGAGGTGCAACTGCATGAGGCTCGCATTAATGGGGAGAGTGCCTTCGAGCTGGCGACGATCATCGACACGGCCCACCAGGTCCCGTGACGCTAGGGCTACCCGGTTGCGATCGGCCTCCCCAGTGAGTTTCGAGCGAGGAGCAACGTCCATGGAGTCCGTTGTCCCGTGATTGAAGCTCGCTCCCGAAGGGGCCGAAGCCCCGATCTCGTGAGACTCTTCGTTTTGTTGGCTGCTGGTATCAGCATTCAGGCCGTCCGTCCTACCGCCTCGTATCGCACGCTCGAGCTGGGCGGAACGGCCGTCGCCGTGGGCCTGGTGGTGGCATCGTCCGCCACTCTGTCAGCGATCGCCGCAGTCCCATTCGGTCGCATTATCGATCGTGTGGGACCGCGGAAGTTTCTTTTGGGCGGGTTGACGGTCCTGACGAGCGGTGCGGTCCTCAGCGCTATCGCTCCCAGCGTCCCCGCCTTGGCCGGCTCCGTGGGGGTCTTCGGCCTCGGGCAGCTTGCGACCGTCCTGGCTCTCCAGACCATAACGGCCGACCGCTCCGATCGGTATCGGGGGTTCGCAAGGTTCACTGTCGCCGCCGGCCTAGGGCAGACGCTGGGTCCCCTTATGGCAGGATGGCTGTTAGGGCTAAGCCTGAGCGGCACTCTCGAGGGGCGTGGCACAACGATCGTCTTCGCGGTAGCGGCCCTGCTGGGCTTCATCGGACTGGTGGTTGCGACGTGGGGTGTCGGCCGGGGACCCGCGGCTCCGGAGGGGAGCTGGGCAGGAAGTTCGGTCGCGGCCCCGGTGAGAACAGCGGCCCCTGTGAGAACAATTGTGCGAAGCTCAGGAATGCCACAGGCCCTGACCACAAGCGTGGCCATGCACAGCGCAGTCGACCTGCTAATCGCCTACCTTCCGGTCGTTGGAGAGGCCCGCGAGATCGCGCCCACCACGATCGGGATCCTGCTGTCGCTGAGAGCGGCGTCCGGGCTGTTGTCTCGAATGACCATGACGGCGATGCTGCGCCAAGTGGGCCGCCGGCCACTTTTGTTCGGGGCGATGGTGGTCTCGGGCCTCGCCGTGCTGGGTATTGCCCTGGTCAGCCCGGTATGGTCAATTGCTGCCTTCATGATCGTAGCGGGCTTCGGGCTCGGGATCGGCGCCCCTATCACGCTGGCCTGGGTAGCAATGCAGGCACCGGAGGGTGGACGCGGCACGGCCATGGCGGTGCGAGTGACGGGTAACCGGCTCGGGCAGGTGGTCCTTCCCGTAGCTGTCGGTGGTTTGGCGAGCGTGCTCGGCCCGGGAGCCGTGTTCGTCTTCGTGGCCGGAATGCTGCTGGGCGGAGCGGCGGTAGTCCGCGCCAGCCCACTTGGCGAGGCGACGTGATTGCTGGGCGGGCGTGACGTGCCAAGATCTCCTCGGCTCGTACCTGCTGGCCGCTCGCGCATCTCATAATCGCCGGCGGTAGCGAGCCCTACAGTCGCGGTGATCCGGGTCTGATGCGCCTACAATCACCCGGGCTGGCGGCAACCGGCGACGCGACGGCGTTAGGGGAATACGACGGCTGCTCGGCCGACCAACTCCTTACGCTCGATCGACTCTAGGACCTCCTCCGCGTCCTCGAGGTCGCAGGTTTGCGTCCTGGATCACCGTTGACAAACCGGCCAGGGTGCCACCGGACACGATCAAATCAAACCGTTCAGACAGCTCTCCTCCATCATCCGGACCTGAGCCGCTAGTAGCCCTCATGTGAGAGTCGCTGCCACCGTTTCGACGATCCGGTCGACCGAGGGGATGGCCATGTCCTCGAGAGCCTCTGCGGCCGGCAGGGGAATATGGGGCGTAGTGATCCTGACCACCGGCCCGTCGAGATCCCAGAACGCTTCGTCGGCGACGATCGAGGCAATCTCGGCTCCCCATCCGCACAAGCGCGGGTTCTCCTCGACGGTGTAGAGATGGCCGGTCTTCCCCACCGACCCAAGGAGCGTCCGAGTGTCGAGCGGCACGAGCGACCGCACGTCGATCACCTCGGCGGAGATGCCTTGGGTGGCAAGTCGTTCGGCAGCTTCCAGAGCCCTTGGCACCATGAGCGCCAGGGCGGCGATCGTGCAATCCGTTCCGGCCCGCACCACATTGGCCCGGCCAAGGGTATCAACCAGTTCGCCATCCGGAACTTCCGTTTTGGTCGCCAGGAGCGACTTGTGCTCGAAGAACACCACCGGGTCGGGATCGCGGATCGAGGCGGCCATGAGACCCACCACGTCGGTGGAATTCGACGGGGCCACAACCTTGAGGCCGGGAATCATCATGCACCAATTCTCAACGCTCTGGCTGTGTTGCGCCCCGAATCGGGACCCTCCCCCGTTGTGAGTGCGGATCACCACCGGGACACTCACCTGGCCCCCACTCATATAGCGGCTCTTGGCCATCTCGTTGGCAACGATGTCCCAGCACACCGCCAGGAAGTCGGAGAACATGATCTCGGCGATCACGGGAATCCCCGTCATAGCCGCCCCCATGGCTGCCCCGAGAATCGCCTGCTCCGAGATCGGAGTGTCTCGAACCCGCAGGGGTCCGAACTCCTCGAGCAGACCAACGGTGGTCTTGAAGACCCCACCCGCTCCGGCGATGTCCTCCCCTAACATGACCAGGCTGGGATCGCGCCGCATCTCCTGGGCGATACCCCGGGCCACGGCCTCTCGGTAGCTCAGTTCCGCCATGCCGCGCCTCCGTCCGCCCACACGTCGGCGAAGAGGAGCTCTTCTCCGGGATGTCGGCCCGCCTTGGCAAACTCGGTCGCCTCTTCCACCCGACCGGCGACCTCCTGCTGGATGGCGCTGAGCCGTGCCTCCGGTACTCCCAATTTGAGAAGGCGCTGGTGGTACATGGGAATCGGGTCACGGTCGAGCCATGCCTCCACCTCCCCGGCCGGCCGGTATTTGCCGGGATCGGCCCGGCTGTGCCCGCCATGGCGGTAGGTGATCGCCTCGATCAGCGAAGGCCCCTCTCCCCGCCGAGCCCGGGCGAGCGAATCGGACGCAACCTGATAGACGGCATCGGCGTCGTTGCCGTCGACCACGATGCTCTCCAGTCCATAGGCAGGTGCCCGGTCGGCAGCCGGGTTGGGTACCGCCGAAACGAAATCGATCGGCGTGTACTCCATGTAGAGATTGTTCTCACAGACGAACACCACCGGAAGATCCCACACCGCCGCGAAGTTGAGGGCCTCGTGGAAGGCACCGATATTGGTGGTGCCGTCCCCGAAGAAGGCCACCGCAGCTTGTTCGGTGCCGCGCATCTGCGCCGACCAGGCGGCGCCGTTGGCGATGCACAGGTGAGCGCCGATGATCGCATAGCTGCCCATCATCCCGTGCTCAACCGACGTGAGATGCATCGACCCACCCTTGCCTTTCAGGATCCCGTTCTCACGCCCGAGCAGCTCGGCCATGACGGGGCCGAGCGGCGCTCCGCGCGCCAGGGTGTGCGCATGGCCGCGATAGGTCGCGAACGTGTAGTCGTCGGTTCGCATCGCCCGACCGAATCCGGTCGCCACCGCCTCCATTCCGAGTGACAGATGGCTGGTCCCCTTCACCAGATTCTGCAGGAACAAGTCATAGGCGCGCTTCTCGAACTGACGCAACACCTGCTGAAGCTCGTACATCTCCACCCGGGTCTCCGTCGGGATGTCCAGCTCCCCTTTGGACTCATCGACCGCGCTTGGCAGTCGCGGGGGACGGTTGGCGTAGTTGAGGAGCTGGGGGTCGAAGGCCTCAGTACTCATTGGCCACCATGAGCTCTTCACACGGGAAGAGGGTCGTTATCTGCGGACCGTCGGCCGTCACTACCATCATCTCCTCGATCCGGGCAGCCGAATGCCCGTCCACTGCCGGAGCATATGTCTCCAAGGCGAAATACATGCCCTCTTTGATCTCGATCGGATCGTCGAGCGAGTTCAACCGGGAAATGATCGGACGCTCGTGCAATCCTGCCCCGACCCCGTGACCGAACTGGAGCCCGAAGGCGTCCATCTCGTCGACAAAACCGAACTCCTCCGCTCTCGGCCACACCTTGGCGATCATATCGGTGGTGTTGCCGGGACGCACCAGGTCGATGGCGGCGTCCATCCACTCCCGGGACTGTTTGAACGCGTCGCGCTGGGCTTGGGTGGCCCGCCCCACCACGAAGGTGCGGTAGTAGCAGGTCCTGTAGCCGTTGTAGGCGTGAATGATGTCGAAGTAGGCCTGGTCGCCGGGACGGATGATCCTGTCTGAGAACACATGCGGGTGGGGGCTGCATCGCTCGCCGGCGATCGAGTTGATCGCCTCTACGAACTCGGAGCCCATCTCGAATAAGCGAGCATGCGCCAGGCCGACGACATCGCTCTCGCGAATGCCGGGCTTGAGTGCCTCGAAGATGTCTTGGTACACCCCGTCGACCATGGCGCTGGCCTGGGTCAGCAGCATGATCTCGTCCTGGTTCTTGATCTCGCGGGCCATCATCATCGCTTGCTGCCCGTCCGTGACCTGGAGCCCGGCCTTCTGGAGGGCCAGGAACACCGACGTCTCGGCCATGTCGACGCCGAGCGGCTCGCCGGCGACGCCCTCCTCGCGCAATGCGGCGGCGATCTCCTGGGCGGCCCGGTCGTGCAAGCCGGCTTCGGGTCCGATCGCTCCCTGGAGACCGGTGTTTCCGGCCATTGAATTCCCCTGGTCGAACAAGCTGGGGAGCTGCAGCCGGTGCGCTTTGGCAGCCGAACCGAAGTCCCAGATCCGCGGCCGTCCGTTGCGGGTGATCAGAGCCCACCGCTCACCTTTGTTGAACGCCCAGTATCCGATCTGGGTGCTGGTCGAGTAGCGGATGTTCGAAGTTTCGAACAGCAACAGCGCCCCGAGGCCGTGTAACTCGAGCTGCTCTCGCACCCGGCGAAGGCGGTACTCACGGAGCCGGGCGAAGTCGACCCGTTCTTCCCAATCGACGCCCATGATTCCAGGCGAAGGCGTGGTTGCGACTGGAAACTCGTTCATGATGATCACTCCTTGACGTATCTCGACGACCGCTGCAAACGTTTGAATTCGGTGACCGCTATCGCTGATTCTGGGTCGGCCCGCATCCTAGCCTCACCAAAATAGGTTCGGCCCGGTAGGTCTAATTCGGTTGCGGTGGCCGTCAACGCCCTCGTCCATGCGATCAACACGGCCCTTTCCGAAGCTCTCGTCTTGGCCGAGAAGGCGGGCGTGGACCGTGCCCTCGTCTACGAGGTGTTGATCGCTGGTGCCGGGGGTGCCCCGTTCGTTCACTACAAAGAAGACGCTTTCCTCCACCCTGAGTCGGCACCGGTTGCCTTCAGCCTTGATTTGGTCACCAAGGATCTCGGCTTGATCCCCGACCTAGCTGGTCGGGTGGGTGCCCCGATGAGTCAGGCTTCCGCCAATCTGGCCGTGGCCGCAGCCGCCATCGAAGCCGGACTCGGCGATCGAGATATGAGCGTCATCTCCGACTACTTGCGGTCGTCACGGCCCGGCTCCGAGAACTTCTGCTCATCGGAGGTCTCTGCTTGCACTGAATCACGTTGTTCTGTTGGCGGGGGGTGCTCGTTCGACGGCCTACTTCTCAAGCCACGGTCGTGGTTGGCGTCGGCAACGCGGAGGGCTGAGCAAAGTCGTCCCTTCACAAACGCACAAAGGAGGTGTACTATCTGAGAACAAGATGAGCGGCCCGCCGGACACGACATTCCGGTGTCGTAGCAGTGATCGGCGGGCGTGGAGACCGCTGATAGCTCCTGGAATGTCGCTCATCCCGGGCTTCGGCGGATCCCACCGGAGGACACCCATGCCGATTGCTGGGAACCGTTTGTCATCAACCGGCCACGGAGTGGCCGATGGTATGTGAAATGGATGTCACCTGCCAGGTTGCCGAGATCATGCCAAGGGGGGTGGTGGAGAGGAGGGAAGTGGTGACGCACACGATCCACGCCGAAAGCGAGGTGGACGCATGTCGACGATGAGAGCCGTCCTGGCCGACAAGGGCTATGAGGTCTATCGAATCGAGCCGGCCGCAACCGTATTCGAAGCGATCCAAAGGATGGTCGACCGCAATTGCGGAGCGCTGCTCGTAATGCGTGACGACAACATCGTCGGCATCGTCACGGAACGCGACTACCTGAGGAATATCGCCCTGAAAGGTCGATCCTCAAAGACCACCGAGGTCTGGGAGATCATGGACGGTTCGGTGATCGTTGTCGAATGCGACACCGACGTCGACGAGGCCCTGGCGCTCATGACCGACCGGCGGATCCGCCACCTTCCCGTGGTCTCGAAGGGACGACTCGAAGGACTGATCTCGATCGGTGACCTGGTCAAGTTCAAGACTAAGGAGCAGGCCTTCCAGATCAATTACCTCGAGGAATACATCTCCGCCAGATGATCGCCGAGGTTGGTAAGGGGCCGAAAGTCCTCCTAACCGCCGCTGGTTGAACACGACCACCCGCGTCAAGGAGCTGGCGGCTTCTCGGCTCAGTGACTGGGGGATTTCCACCGGCCCCGAGTTCTCCTCGGTTTCCAGGGCCCCCACGCGGTCGACGTCGGATCTTTAGACTCCGTTGTCGAACACCGCTGCACAGATCGAGGCAGCAACTCATACGAGGGAGCCGGAATATGACGACCGTTGTGAAACTGGGAGTGCGAGTGATCGACGGGGAATGCATCCCCGTGCCGGGCCTCGAGATCGGCGCTCGATACCGGTACGAGCAGAGTCCTTCGGCGTGGAGTTCGGAGTGCACGGACGGTGATGGTCTCGCTTGGTTCCGCGATGAGCATCCAGAGGCGCCTCTGGAGGTGAAGCTGTATGTTGGGGATAAATTGTGCGACACCTTTCCGGTTGAAGACGGCGCCACAATGATCCTCGAAGTTTGATTCAGTTTCCGGCTTCGTTGGCAACCTCGATCCGAGCCACTCGGTGGCCTTTGACAGGTTCGGGATCACCCCACCGACCGGGTTGGTCGCTGTTGGGTCTATGCCCGATCGGTTCGCACTGCGTAGCCGTCCATGATCTCGTGGTATCGATCGATGAGGTTGGACGGATCGATCTCGCTTTGTACGGGATCGGAGGTGTTGAGAATCGGCGTCGGTGCTGCCCGGTAGATCAGGCCGGCGGGGAGCCGCCCTTCCGTCTGAAGGCGGGTGCTGAGCTCGAAAGCGGCGGCACGGTCGGTCGAGTCATATGAGGGGTCGGCGTCGACGTCATAAAGGGCGTGCTCCCAGCGCGGATAGGAATCCTGGTAGGTCACACATGGCGAGATGACTTCGAGAAAGGCGAAACCTTGCTTGGCTCGGGTGTGGCTGAGCGCTTGGACGGTGAGTTCCACCAGTTGATCGAACCAGCCGCTGTATCCGCGAGCCACGAAGCTGGTGGTGCCGATCGACAACCCCAGGGCGATGGCATCGAGTGGCGCCTCAACGTGGCTGGGGAAATCGACCGCTCGGGTGGGTGAATGCTGGCCTTTGGTCAGCCCGTATGTCTCGTTGTTCATCACGATGTAGGCGAAGCTGGTACCGCGGCGGAAGGCGTGGACCAGATGTCCCACCCCGATCGCGTACCCGTCTCCGTCGCCCCCCGCCGCCACCACCGTCAACGCCGGGTTGGAGAGCGCTACCCCGGTGGCAGCAGGAAGAACCCGCCCGTGCTGGGCGTGGTAGCCGTAGGTACCAAGGTTGTTCTGGATCGTCCCCGAGCACCCGATCCCCGCCAGGATCATCACTTCGTGATCGGGAATACCGATCCTGCGAAGTGCCGCTTGGAGAGCGCTTTGGACGCCGTAGTGTCCGCACCCAGCACACCAGATCGGATAGGCCGGACGATAGGTTTGCGGGTTGAGCGAGATCGTGGTCATCCGCCGGCTCCCTCCTGGTCGACGATGCGGGCGGCCAGTTCGGTGGGCCGGAACGGAAGACCGTCGTAGCGGAGAACGCTGCGCAGTTTCGCATTTGGTGCCCCCGCTCCTGCCAGCACGCGACGGTACTGGGCCGAGGCGTTGTGTTCGATCACGTAGACCCGCTCGCAGCTCTCAATGAAGGCGAGGGTGTCAGACGGCACCGGCCACAAGGTCCGCACCTGCAGTCCCTTGACGACCATCCCCTGGACGCCGAGGCGTTCGCCGGCCTCCCGCATCACCCCCGTCTGCATGCCGAACCCTAGAACCCCGATCACGGCCGCAGGATCACCCCATCGTTGCCCTTCAGGTAGCAGTGCCGTCAATGTCTCTAGCTTGCGGGCTCGCTTGTCGATCATCAGGACCCGGTTGGCGGGTTTGGTACTCACCCGTCCCCATTCATCCCGTTCGTTGCCGGTGATCAGGCTCTGCCCCCCGACGGTTCCCGGTACCGCCCACGGCGAGATCCCGTCGTCGGTCATCAGATAGCGGCGGTACTCATCGAGCCCGGCCAGTTCGCCCTCAACCAATAGTTTGCCCCGCTCGATCTGCACCGCGTCAAGGTCGAATCGATCGACCGTCGCGGCATCCTGGGATACGACCTGATCCAGCGCCAGATAGACCGGCCCTTGGAACTGCGCCGCCAGATTGGTGGCCAGTACCGTCAGTTCGAACGCGTCGGCCGGGCCCCCAGCCGCCAGCACGATTCTGGGGAAGTCCCCGGTGCTGCCACTCACCAGCATGCCGATGTCGCCCTGTTCGGGTTTGGTCGGCATGCCGGTCGACGGTCCCGCTCGTTGGCAATCGACGATGACGACCGGGATCTCCGCCGAACCCGCATGACTAATTCCCTCTTGCATGAGGGCGATGCCCGGACCGGACGTGGCGGTCATGGCCCGGGTGCCGGTCATGGCGGCTCCGAGCGCCAGGTTCAATGCAGACAGTTCGTCCTCTGCTTGCACGGCTACCCCTCCGAACTCGGGGAGTCGGCGGGTCAACCACTCGAGGATCTCCGAAGCTGGAGTGATCGGATAGCCGGCGAAGAACCGTCCACCCGCCGCGAGGAACCCGAAGGCCGCAGCCTCGTTTCCCGAGATGAGGAGCCGGTCTTCCGACGTTCCGACATCCAATTGCCATGGGCCGGCTCCCGTAGTGATGCCGGCCCCGTCGGCATACTCGAGGCCCCGACGCAGAGCCTGGACGTTGGCTTCGATCAAAGGTCCGGCGAGCCGCGTCAGGTTGCGGCGCAGCACCTCCTCCAACTCGGGATCGGCAATACCCAACAACCGCCCAATCACTCCGAAGGTGAGGCTGTTCTTGAACAGATCACGGCGGAGATCTCGTACAGCGAGTCGCCCGAAGGGAACCTCGAGGACGTTTGCGGCTCCCGGGAGAATACCGTCGGGAAGGGGCCCTTCAGAAACATCGAAGATCACGTGCGCATCGTCGGCCAGCAGCGGGCCTCCCTCCTCGATGGCCTCGTGGTCGAATCCCACTAAGAGATCGAAGCGATCACCCAGACAGCCCCGCCGGGTAACCGACGCACGCAGATAAGCCGCCGCGTGGCCGCCCTTGATCCGAGACGCCACATTGCGCGCCTGGTACAAGTGGAAGCCCCGGCGGCCGAAGAGGTCGCCGACCAGGTTGGCGAGCGTGAGGGAGCCGTCCCCGCCCTGACCTGCCACCATCAAGCTCAGGTCGTCGATCAAACGAGGAGCGCTCATCACGCTTCCTTCTGATCGGAGGGTGGCGGTGCCCCGGGACCTTTGGTGTAGAACGTCTTCGGGTCCGTATAGCCGAGCGCTTGTCGCTCTTGCAGGCTCGGCATTTGGGCCGGGTGGGGACGGTTGAGCTTCTTGTCCGCCGAGAGTTTCTTCATCAGGAACTCCCCGCGCGGCTCATCCTCCAGGGGCCGGGTCTCGATCCAGCCGGCGTCGACTGCCGCTTGAAAGGCTGCATGTCCAGCCTCGGTTCGGATCAGGGTATAAGTCCAGCCGTCCAATCCGATCCCCCCGGCACCAATATCGGCATGCTCCGCCGAATAGTCCAGGCAGTACAGACAAGCCGGGCGGGCCCACCGGCGGTACTGCTTCAACGAAGCGTTGATGATCTCGCCGTCGTCGAGGCGGACCACTACCTTGCCCTTGATGTTGATGTTCTCAATCTTCGCCGGAGCGACCCCGATCAGCTCGCCTAACTTGGCGATGGACTCGTGGGTAAACGCTTCGGAGCAGAAGAGCCCGATCGTCAGGGCCACATTTGCTCGATACCACGAACTCATCGACGACCGAATACTGGAGTTCTGCTGGAGACGAACCCCGTCTATCTGGCACGGCACCCCCACCATTGCCACCGGCTTTACGTCACGCTCAATTGCCTCTCGAAACGCCAACGTGTTCGGTGAATACGTGTAACGCGAGGCGGCGCACGACAACACGTCCTCCTCGGTCATGGCCAGTTTGTGGCGGCCGATCTGACGATTGTCGGGCATCACATCGCCGAGGATCGCTCCCTCCCAAGCACCCGTCTCTAACCCGTGGATGAGAAGTGCCGACACCACCCCTCCGTCCTGCGCCCGTTCCAGGATGTGCGGCCGGGTGGTGCGGGCGTATACGCCGTAGGTATAGGGCCCATATCCGTCGTCGACCCGGGGCTCCCGGTAGCCCACCAAGGCCGGCAGGTCCTTGTCCGGTGGACGCAACACCGGGCACACCTCGGCACAGAGAACACACAACACACACGCCTCCGTGCGCGTATCGACCGGAAGCTCCGTCTCATAATCAAACACATCGACCGGACAGACCGTCACACACGAAGCACACCCGATACACATGCCCTTGCGGACGATCTCGTCCATCAAGAAATCCACCGCCCGGAAACCGCCCCGGTTCAGCTCGGTCCGCCAGGCATACGCCCACTCGTTTGGATCCAGCGCCTCGTCGAGCAAGGCCCGATATCGGGCGCGTACCCGATCGACGCGTGGATCGGAATCAGACGTCACAGCTGCCATGCTGAAGACAACGATAGGGCGGGAGCGGCGGCGCTACCGCGCGACGTGAACTTTGCGGGAGACCCGACCGCAATTGCGTTGGACATTTGTTCTTTGAATTCAAGTCCGAACTCCCTGCCTATTGGGCAACTCGATTCAGCCCATAAGGCGTGTCTCGACCGATCGTGAGCTTGACCTTGTCGCCGATGGCCACCGTACCGGCGTTGAGCACGGGGGCCGTGACGCGCAATTGCCCGTCGAGGAAGTCTGCCATGGCCACCGGCTGCCCGGCGTCGCCGAGTCGCACGGTGGTCCACGAAAAAACTGTCCCCAGTTCGTTCAGCGGGTTGAGTAGCGGCTCCTCACTGTGACCGCAGGGCAGCAGCGGCAGCACTGGGAGCATCACATATCCGCAGATCGGACAAATCCCGTAGTCAATCGTTTCGAGTGCTTCGCTCGGGGCACCCTCTGCCTGCATCACGCTTGACTCCTTCCCATCTCAGTTGGGCCGTGCGTTTGCCTTCATTTCTCATCCAGCCAGCCGATGATGTGACACGAATCCCGACACCTACCCCAGGTCCAACGACGGGTTGATCTCGATGGCGCTCAACACCCGCGGACCCGGCTTCTGCAAGCCCGAGATTGTGAGGGCCGACCGCTTCCCGACCGGTCCACACCGTCCGATCCGGCGGGAGCGGATACCGGTGCGCCGGGCGCTCGGAGGGCGGAAGGAGCTGGGGGCTATACTCAGCGAGGATACCGAGGGAGGCCGCTCTTGATCGTTGACGTTCACGCCCACTTCGTGCCCCGAGGGCTCATCCGTCGCATCCTCGATCAGCCGGCCGCCGGGGTCTCGGCGGTTCAGGAAGGCGACGACCAGTTCCGGTTCGCGATCACCGGAGATCCTCCGACCCGGATCCTGCCCGCGAAGCTCATCGACCTGGAGGAGCGAAAGGCCTGGATGGACGGGCAGGGCATCGAAATCCAGGTCCTCACCACGTGGGCCGACATCTTCGGGTACGGACTGGCCCCCGAACACGGGGCCGAGTGGAGCCGCCTCCTCAACGACACGCTCATGGAAGCCATCGCCGGATTGCCTCGCTTCGAGGCGCTCGCATCGCTGCCGATGCAGGACCCGGGTGCCGCGGCGGCGATGATGAGCAGGGCCCTGGACGACGGCTTCCTGGGCGCGACGATCGGCACCCGTATCGCGGACATGGAACTCGACGATGAGCGGCTGCAGCCCTTCTGGGAAGCGGCCTCCGATCTGGGGTCGGTGGTCTTCGTCCACCCTGGCTACGTGGTTGGCGACCCCCGGACTGCCGACTTCGGCCTAGTCAACGCGGTAGGCAGGGCCCAGGACACCACGATCGCCGCGGCCCGCTTGCTCTTCGCCGGGATCCCCGTCCGATTCCCCGGTGCCCGGATCCTGCTGGCCCACGCCGGGGGGACCCTCCCCTACTTGATGGGACGGCTGAAACGCAACCACGAGCTAGATGCGTCGCTTGGGGACCCGGAAGACGGATTTTCCCGCCTACTGTTCGACAGCGTTGTCTTCGACCCCGTGTGTCTCTGCTATCTCCACGACAAGGCTGCCCCCGGCTCGATCCTCCTTGGCTCCGACTACCCCTTCCCGATCGGGGATCCTCGGCCGCTGCGGGTCGTGGAGGAGGCCGACCTGCCGGACGACGATCGAGACTCCATCCTTGGCGGCGCGGCGCTGACGATGCTGGGCCTGAACCCGACCGGGTAGCACCCGTAACTACGGAGACGACCCCCCGCCTCATTGGCCTGCCGCTAAGAAGGCTCGAAGACCAAGCCTTCCTGGTTGGTTCGGCCCGTTACGTCGCCGACACCCAACGGCCCGGGATCCTCTTCGGCGCCTTCGCAAGGAGCGTGACCGCCCACGCCGGGATGTTCGCATCCAGGCCACCGGGAATGCGCCACGGCCCATGGCGAGTGTTTTGGGGCTGTGTGACGTTGACGGTGTGCTACACCGAGGGAGCTCAGCAGGCGACGTGAAGTCGCAGCTGGCGGCCTATCTGCGTGGGCCGGGCTCCCGTTCTATAGTGAGCGGCGGAACCGTGTGATCCTCGGGCTCGACAGGTTGAGAGCTGGGGCCTGGACGATCAATGAGGGATGGAGACCTCGCCCGGGACCGGGCGAACCGATGAGAGGCAGGTCCATGTCAACGCCGAACCCCACCCCAACGATCGACGATGTAAGGCGCATCGCCGCAAGAGTTCAGAACTGGGGTCGATGGGGGCCCGAGGACCAGTTGGGCACACTCAACTTCCTGACCAGGGAGCGTGTTGCGGCGGCGGCGGGGCATGTACGACGCGGCGACGTCATCTCGTTGGCGGTCCCCTTCGACGAGAAGGGCCCGCAGCGTGGCGGGTGGGGCCGCTTCAACCCGATCCACGTCATGCTGCGCGACGGAAACGACGCCATCACGGGGACCACAGTTCGGGATTTCTACGGGGGTTTCGACGGCTACGTCCGGGGTACCGACGATCTCCTCATCCTCCCCCTCCAGGCTGGCACGCAGTGGGATGCGCTGAGCCACATGGTGTTCGAAGGCAAGATCTACAACGGCTACGACGCCACCGAGGTCAGCAGTCTTGGTGCTCTGAAGAACGACATTGCCCAGGCCCGCGAGAAGCTGGTCGGCCGCGGCGTGTTGTTGGATGTCGCTCGGTGGAAAGGAAAGCCATGGCTCGACGGGGGTGAGGCCGTTTCTGGCGACGATCTGGAGGACTGCGCCGCGGCCCAGGGCGTCGATATTCGATCGGGCGACATCGTCCTGGTGCGTACGGGGCGGATGGCCATAGTGAAGGTGAAGGGCGACTGGGGTGATTATGCGGCGGGATACTCGGCCACGGCCCCCGGCCTGGGCCTGGCCAGCGCCGAGTGGATCCACGAGAAGGAGGTCGCTGCTGTCGCCACCGACACGTGGGGGGCGGAGGTCCTTCCCACCGAGACGCGTGATGTCAGCATGCCAATGCACATCATTCTGATCGTACACATGGGCCTGACGCTGGGGGAGATCTTTGACCTCGAGGCCCTCGCCGACGATTGCGCCGCCGATGGGGTCTACACCTTCCTGTTCTCGGCGCCGCCCCTCCCGATCACGCGCGCCGTTGGTTCCCCCATCAACCCAGTGGCAATCAAATAGCAGAGGAGGACGAACCGTGTCATATGTGGTCGCTGCCACCTACGAGAGCAAGCCAGGCCGGGAGGCCGATCTAGAGGTGCACTTGAATGCCATGATCGCCCCAACGCGTGCTGAGGAGGGAAGCGCGGAGTACCGGATCTTCCGGTCGAGGGACGACGATCGGGTCTTCTTCCTGTTCGAGCGATACCGGACACCCGCGGACTTCGATGTCCACAAGGAGAGTGAACACTTCGAGGAGCACATCCGCAACGGCGCCTGGGAGTGCCTGGAGTCGCGCAGTGTGGTCTTCTGTGAGGAGATCGGCGAATGAGCGAAAAGAGCTCGGTCGCCGTAGTCGGATGCGGCTCCGTCGGCGGTTTCTTCGCCGCCCAGGCCCAGATGGCGGGCAACTCGCTGAGCATCTGTGAGCGGGTCGCCTTCGATCGCCTCGTCGTGGAGAGCAAGGGACGGACCATCGAGGTGGACGCTCCTATCTATACCGATCCGGGCGACGTAACTGTCCACGACTGGGTACTCATCGCTACGAAGACGCATCACACCGCCTCCGCTGCCCCTTGGCTCGAGGCGTTGTGCGGCCCGGACACGGTGATCGTGGTCCTGCAGAACGGGGTGGAGCATGTCAAACGGGTTGCTCCGTTCGCCGGCGAAACCGAAGTCCTGCCCGCGATCGTCCGCTACGGAGGCGAGGCGATCGCCCCCGGGCACATCCGTCACTACACGTACGGCTACCTTTTCGTGCCCGACGAGCTGTCGGGGCATCGACTCGTCGAGCTCTTCCGCGGTAGCGACGTCGAGGTACACCCCACCGCCACGTTCCAGAAGGAAGCCTGGGCCAAGCTCGTCACCAACGTCGCCGCCAATTCGATCCCGGCGCTCACCCAGCAGCGGTTTCCGGTGTTCCGCCGCCCCGAGGTCGCGGAGCTGGCCCGCGGCCTGATGCGGGAGTGTGTGGCGGTCGCCCGGGTCGAGGGATTCGACCTTCCCGATTCGCTGCCGGCCTCGGAGGTGGACCGCATGGCCGGTCTCCCGGACAACGTGGGCACCTCGATGCTGTACGACCGGCTGGCCGGGCGCACGCTGGAGTACGACGCGCTCAACGGGGCGGTGGTACGGACCGGGGAGCAGCACGGTGTACCCACCCCGCTGAACAAAGCGATGGTGGCTCTGCTCGGGGCCATCAGCGCCGCAGCCGAGACGTGAGCATCTCGGTGCCGCTGGTCCCAGTCGCCGGCCGCCCCCTGGACCGGCTCCAAGCCCTGGGCGCGGGCGTGTCCGACCTCTACCGGGCCCTCGCCAATCAGCCCGAGTTCCTCGAAGCGTGGATTGACTTCGCCTGGTCGCTTCGGCAGCGGGCCGGGACCTCGCGAGCGATACGCGAGCTGATGATCCTCCGTTCCGCTCAAATGCACGGGTCGACCTACCAATGGCGTGATCACGTGGTCATGGCGGCCGAGGCCGGTGTCGGCGACGATCAGATCTCCGCGCTGGAGGATTGGCGCTCCTCGTCTCTGTTCGACCTACCGACTTGTTGCGCGCTGGCGTTTACCGAGGAGATGGTCCGAGGGCGAGTGGAGGACGGAACGCTGGAGGAGTTGGCGCATCACTTCGCCCCGGACCAACGGATCGAGCTGATGGTCACCGCAGGGTTCTACTGCATGGCCCCGCGGGTGCTGAATGCGCTGCGACTCACACCCTCAGAGGATTGACGGAAGCTGTCGAATAAGGGGGTCCGCTGTGGCCGGTCGCTATCGGGTTCACCCACTCATGGCCGGTGTTCGACGATGCCGCGCCTTACGAGCCGAGCAGTCACCACGGGGTGGTCAACCGCTTGCTGGCGGGTAGGGCACGCGGCGGGGTCACCACTGTCAGTGTATGGCACGGTCGCCTTGTCCCAGGTGGGGGATCCGACCTCCACGTCCACCAGCACTCTGTGCAGGTTTATGTGGGCGTCACAGGCACCATTTCGGTTTCCGACGGCGAAAACCCAGTGACGCTCGGGGCGGGCGACACCGCGATAATCCCCGCCGGAGAACTGCACGACGTGCACAACCGCGGTAATGCCGATGCCACACTTCTCGTTATCAGCGCCCCGGCTCTCCGTTAGTCGCGGATTGGCAGTGCGAGAGGACGAATCGGCCCGGCGGTAGCGCCCCGCAGCTTGAGGCAAGCCCCTACGAAAACAAACTCGTAGATCTGTTCACGGGAAATCTCCTCAAGGTCGACGACCTCCATTATTGGTACGCCCGCCTCTGCGAGGAGGTAGGTGTGCACCGGCAGCCAGTTCTCGGGATCCGCCGAAGGCAGATGTTCGAGCGCGATGTTGTCGGCGCCGATCATCGCAGTGCCAGCCTTCGCTAGGAACTCGGCCCCTTTGCGATCGATCCCCGGCTCTTTGGGGAGATATGCACCTGGGTCCGGCCAGCTCGAATGCCGGCCGGTTCGCACCATCACGATGTCGCCAGGGCGCAGTTCCATGCGCTGCCGAGCCAGAGCCTCTGTCAGGTCGGTATCACCGATGGCATAGCTGTCAGGAAGCACGCCGACCCCTTTGGCCGCTGCCACGTCGATGAGAACTCCGCGAGCAATCACTGGCGGGTATTTGTCGGCTCCCGCCTTCGTCCAGTGTCTGCTCCCCAAGTGCTTATCGGCTTCGAACCCGTTCCAGATCCTGTTTTGGTACCCGAAGTGGTTGAGTGTGTCGATATGGGTGCCGCAGTGAGTGAACATCGATATGGCATCGGCAGACCATCCAACTGCCTCGTTCTGGGCGGGACCGATGCCGACGGGGTCGTCGACGACCGATCCTCGCGGCGTATGGACCATCCAAATGCTGAACGGTGGTTCACCCGCGGCGGTCCAGGTGGGCATGTCCACAAAGAGATCCACCGACAAGTCGAACACTTTGCCGCCATCGGCGCGCGCTAACTGATCGCGGGCAATGGCTGGGGTCAAAAGGTTGATCATTCCGATCTCATCGTCCGAACCGAACGGGCTTTGTGATACCTCCCCGGGAGAGGTTGAATATGCGGCAATCTTCCGCCGGGTCGCTTCGTCGACGATGTTCGGACCACACATGATGCCTCCTCAGATGTCGCCGCCGGCCAGCAGGGTTCTTGCGCGACCTGAGCGAATCTGGACCATGGTTTCCTCGTCGGCTCCAGTGGCGTCAAGAGCCTCGATAAAAGGCTTCGTTCCCGTCGGGATGTGCGGATAGTCGCTCCCAAACACCAGGCGATCGATACCCAACGTCTCGACGGCGCATTTCAGCGCCGGGCGATGCGTCGAAGCAGTATCGAAAATCTGCTCCTTGACGTACTCCGATGGGGGCCGCGGTGCCTTCACCCGGAATTCGGGGAACTGGCGGTGATACCCATCAAGCCGGGGCAGCATGAACGGCATCGTGCCTCCAAGGTGGGAGAACACCCACCGGATATCCTGATAGCGTTCGAAGACCCCTGAGTACGCCAGTCGAGACAGCAGGAGATTGGTATCGGCGAAGAATCCGATACCAATCGCCAAGCCGTAATCGTCAAGGTGCGCGGCTTCGGGGACCGTCGGATGGGTATAGATCAGTAGCCTGCGCTCGTTGGCGTACTCCCAGATCGGCTCGAAACGGGAGGCGTCGAGCGGCGTGCCGTTCACGTTTGTGAGCAGCATGACCCCGTCCATTGCCAACTCGTCGAGGGCAAACGTAATTCCGTTCAAGGCAATGTCCGTGTCCTGCATCACCACGGAGGCAAGCGATCGGAATCGGCCCGGATGCGCTCGACAGATCTCAGCAAACTCAGAGTTCACCGTACGAGCGAGAACATCGGCCTCAGGGGCATCGAGGAAGTACACGCTCGGCGATGGGATCGAAAGCACCTGCGTTGCTACACCCAGCTCGTCCATGATTTCAAGTCTCTGCCGGACCCCGGGGTGCGGCTGCGGGACGGTGAGCGCAATACCGTCACGCCACGTACACACAAATCGATTGTCGTGTTCGCGGCGCGTAATGCGGGTCGTTTCAGCCTCCTCGACAGCCCTGAGATAGGTGTCGGTGTAGTAGTGAACGTGCAGGTCGATGATATCCGCCATGGGCTCCTCCCCAGTCATCTCGTCTCATTCCCGAATAGCCACCGCCGAGGCGTCACTGAGCGGATGCGGTGCATGTCGTCATCGCTCAGTCCCGGCACAGCTGCGAGGTGACCAACGGGATCGGCGTCCTCCACGTCAAACGGGGCGTCCGTGCCCAGCACAACGTGATCCGCACCCACCGCGCTGATGAGGAACTCGAGCGCACCGACCGAATGGGTCAATGTGTCCCAGTAGATCGAATCGAGCTGGTCCTCGGGAGCCCGTGATGAATCGCGGCTGGTGTCCGGACGGAGGTGCCAACTGCGACTCCACCGCCCCATCAGGTAAGGGGCGATCCCGCCGCCGTGGAGAAAGCACACCCGTAATGTAGGCAACTGCTCCAGCATCCCCGTCATCATCATGTTGGCAACCGTCGTTCCGGTCTCCACCGGCATACCGATCAGGTTTATCAAGTAGTAATCCGGATACCTGGGGCTGGGAACAAAGTCGGGATGAACGAGGACCGGCGCGTTCAGCTCAACAGCGCGAGCGAACACTGCACGGAGCGAGCTGTCAGAGAGCAGTTTCCCGCCGACGTTGGTTCCGACGCCAAGGCCGAGCAGCCCTAGTTCTCCCATCCCCCTTTCGAGTTCAGCGACAGCGGTCGCTGGATCCTGCATCGGAACGGTCGCGAGACCTGACAACCGGTCGGGGTGCTCCGCCACGACGGAGGCGATTTCGTCGTTGATCAATCGGCAGAGGCGCAAGCTGTCGTTTGGGTCCGCCCAGTACCGGTAAGTGAAAGGCGGCGAGGTCAACACTCTGTGAGCGAGGCCTGCCTCGTCCATGGCGGCGATCATCTCATCGACTGCCGACAACTGCCTGATCGTCGCCCCGACGATCACCCCGTTTACATCGATCGACTCGTTACCGCGCCCGCCGCCAACCACGACCGGACCGGTAGTCATCAGGTCCATTGCCGCCGGGGGGAGGTAATGGCCATGGATGTCGCACGTACCGAGGTGAGCGTCTGCCATGACTGTCTCCTTTCAGGTTGTGGCTGTCGGGATACCCTATCCTGCTTCTTCCCTGAGCCCACCCTCAAGGCGGCCTGGCATCCAGGGCATTGCACTAGCCCTCGCGACCTTGGGCACGCTGGCGCCGGGGCGGGCGATGGCCGGTGTCGGCGCCGGGGACAGCGCATTGTTCCCGATCGGCCTCAAGCCGCACCGGCTTTCCGAGTTGCTCATCGCCCTTGCGTGTCTCCGAGCGTTACTCAATGGCGAGTCCGTGACCCTCGATGCGGGTGAGGTCACGATCGCCGCTGCGTCGACGCCACGACCTCCGATCTTTCTCGCCCCCAGCAAACGCCGGGTGCTGGCTCTCGCAGGTGCCATCGTCGATCCGCGTGATTATGACGGGGCCTCCCACCCTGACCTCTACCTAGCCCAGTGCGACATCGTTCGCGCAGCGGCAGAAACGGCGTGACGCGACCCGAACGAGGTGTTCATCGAGCTGTGGGTCAATCGCCTCACGCCGGAGTGCTGTGCCGTTCGGTCAACCGGATGGACAGGTTTCCGCTGGAGTCGACGCGCAGACTGTGCCCTTCGGGCACGTACGTCGTCGAGTACGACTCGGCGATTACCGCCGGTCCCGTCACCCCATCCCCGGCCCGCAGATCCGCACGCTCGAAGACGGGGATCTCTGACCTCTCCGACGAAGAGCGGCGCCGAACCATGCGCGTATGCCCGGACCCCTTGATGCCCTTCAGTTCGGGCAGGCCGAACTCCAACTGTGATCTCTCCCTTGCCGTCACGCGCCAGTTGACAACCTCGATCGGCTCGTCCGGCGCCGAGTGGCCGTAGGCCCGCTCGTGCGCCCGATGGAAGTGCCCGTAGATGTCTGCCGTAGTATCCACGCCCTCGAGGTCGCCGACCTTGATCGGCAGTTCATACGACTGGCCACGATAGCGAAGGTCGACGGTGCAAGCGATCTCCACATCGCCGGGGTCGACCCCTTGGTCGGCCACTGCGCCGATTGCCTTATCGATGAGTGGGCCGAAACGCTGCACCATGCTGCGCTCGTCGACTCCGGCCAACGGCACCAGCGCGGTGCGCGTCTCAACGACCTGGACCGGCGCGACCAGCAGCCCGGCAGCGGACAGTACTCCTGGATGTTGTGGCACGACCACCTCCGGGAACCCCATCTCCCCGGCGAGCGCGGCAGCGTGGAGAGGTCCCGCGCCCCCGAAGGCGAGCAACACGAAATCCCTAGGATCGTGGCCGCGCTCGACGGTTACCAGGCGTAGCGCACGCGCCATGTTCGCCGTGGCTATCTCGACGATTCCGCGTGCTGCCTCGAAGACCGTGAGACCCAGGGGCGCGGCGCAGTGGCGCTCGATCGCCTCGGCAGCGGCCTCGACCGACAGCGGCATCTGGCCTCCCAGAAAACGGTCGGAATCGATACGGCCGAGTGCGAGGTTCGCGTCCGTGAGGGTCGGACGATCACCGCCGGACCGGTAGCACGCCGGACCAGGATCGGCGCCGGCGCTTCGTGGCCCTACCCGCAGGGCCCCTCCCGAGTCGATCCATGCCAGGCTGCCACCCCCCGCGCCGATTTCGACGAGGTCGAATACCGGCGTCTTCACCGGATATCCGCTGGCCCTGCCGCGGCCTCCCGACGACCCCGTCGTGGTGCCCACCTCGAACTCAGACGTCATCGCCGGGAGGCCGTCGACGATAAGGCCGGTCTTGGCGGTAGTGCCGCCCACCTCAAACGACACCAGATTGGGGTATCCCAACAGGCGTCCCAAATGAGCAGCGTATGTGAGCCCGGCCGCCGGTCCCGATTCGATCAGCTTGATCGGCACCTCTGTGGCTGCCCGTTCCGACAGCACACCACCGCTGGACTGCATCACCCATAGGGGGCGATGGATCTCCCGCGCGGTCAACTCCTCCCGCACGTCGCTGAGGTAGGAGCGGATAATCGGCCGAACCATGGCGTTAATGACGGTGGTGCACGCCCGGAAGTACTCGCGGAACTCCGGCCAGACCTCGGCCGATATTGACACGTCGACCTCGGGCATTCTCTCTCGAAGGTGCTCAGCGACGCGAAACTCGTGCGCCGAGTTGATGTAGGAGTGCAGAAGGCACACGACGACGGCCTCAGCCTCCGATCGCATGATCCGCTTGGTCAACGCGTCGAGACGCCCGATGTCAAGCGGCCGGAGTATTTCCCCGGCTGGTCCGACGCGCTCCGCGACCTCGAAAACTCGGTCTCGCGGCACCAGCGGAAGCGGCTTGTGGCGCAGCAAGTCGAAGAGGTCCGGACGAATCTGGCGGGCGATTTCAAGGATGTCCCGGAATCCTTCGGTCACGACGAGCGCTACCCGTGTACCCGTACCCTCGATGATTGCGTTTGTTGCGGCCGTCGTCGCATGAGCGATCGAATGCACCTCCCAGGGCGCCTCGCACCGGCCCTCGATCGCAAGGTCAACGGCGGCCATAAACCCGGTGCCGAGTTTCTCCGGGGTGGTGGGCACCTTGTAGGTGGTGACAACACCGCGCTGATCGACGGCGACCGCGTCGGTGAACGTGCCGCCTATATCTACACCGAGCCGGATTCGCCCGGCACGGTCCCAACCGGCCGAACTCATCGCTCTTCGCCTCGCCGCCGCGCAGTGGCCTCCGGATTGAGAGCCCCATCGGCGTCCACAATGACGCCGTACAGCGACTCGGCCGCTTCCGGCGACACTTTCCCCAAACGGACGTCGCGCGCCACGTGTTCGGGATCGCGGGTGAGAGGATCGCCGTACCCGCCGCCGCCGGGAGTCTGCACTGAGATCACCTCGCCTGGGCTGAGGCGAACGGTGGCTTTCGACCCGAGCGGTCGAGCGAGCCCATCGGGATCGACGATGTAGTGCGCCTTGCGACCCGGCCCTCCGCCGTCCACGCCCCACGGCGCGAACTCGGCTCGGTCAGAGATGATCGAGAACGTCGCTTCGTGCCCGTCGAACCAGTAGTCGCGCCGTACGCCGAGGCCACCTCTGTGGCGGCCGGCACCGCCGGAGTCAGGGATAAGGGCGAAACGCTCGAAGCGAACTGGGTAATGCAATTCAATCTCTTCGATGGGGGCGTTCTCGGTGTTGTGGATATGCGGTTGGACGCCGTCCATCCCATCCTGAACCCGGTGTGCCCCGTAACCTCCTGCAATCGTTTCGTAGAAGGCGTAGTACTCGCCATCGGTTGGATTTCGGCCACCAAAGGAGACATTGCAAATAATGCCTTTGGTGGCGGCGGGGATCAGATCGGGAAACGCCGGCGAGAGTGCCAGAAACGCGGTCTCGGCCAGGCGGAAGGCGACCTCCCATCCTCCCGCTACGGCCGCCGGGTGCAGTGCATCGACCACCGTCCCCGGTCTGGAGGTGATGCGCACATGCCGGTAGAATCCCCCGTTGACCGGGATGTCCGCCCGCAGCAGCGCTCTGAGAACGAACGCGATGCCCGAGTAGGCCATGGGTGCCGTAGCGTTCATCGGTCCCCGAACTTGGGGGTCGCACCCGGTGAGATCGAATTCGACCCGACCTTCGCGTAAGGTGACCGTGACGGCAATACGGATCGGGTCGGTGGTGATCCCATCGTCGTCGAGGAAGTCCTCCGCCGAGAAGGTCCCATCGGGAATCTCGCGGAGTGCAGCAGCCACCCGACGGTCGCTGTACTCGATGAGGGCGTCCATGTACCGCTCCATTTCGGCCACACCGTACCGCCTGCACAACTCGTCGATACGCCGGTTGGCGAGTTGGTTTGCGGCGACCTGGGCGCGGAAATCCCCCATGCTCTCGCGCGGTGATCGGATGTTGGCTGCCACGAGGCGGGCGAGATCCTCATCAATCTCACCGTCGCGAACAAGTCGGACCGGCGGCAGCACCAGACCCTCCTGATAGATCTCGGTGTTGATTCCGAGACTGCCCGGTGTCGACCCGCCGACATCCACATGGTGCGCCACGTTCGCCGCGTATCCCACCCGTTGCCCGCCCACGTCGACCGGCGAAATGAGAGCGATGTCGTTCAGATGCACCGCCGAGCGATGGGCGTCATTCATGATGATCCCGTCGCCCGGGGCAAGGCGGTCGGCTCCAAACTCTCGAAGGGCGCTCGGGACACTGTGCACCAGCGACCCCAGGTGGGTCGGTTGTGAGAAGCTCTGGGCGACGACCTGGCCCGTCGCGTCCAAAAGGGCGCAGGAGAAGTCCCCGCGTGTCTTGATGTTCGTCGAATATGCCGAGCGTCGCAGCGCTCCGCTCATCTCATCCGTGACGGCCAGTAGGGCGTTCTTGACCACCTCCAGGCGAATTGGGTCGACGTCTCTGTCGATCACGGATCACCTCCTCCGATCGGCGGCAGCGAGCTAACGGTTCTCACTCTCATCAGACACTGCGAGAGGATCCAACCCGACCGGCAGGTCGGTGATGAACATGTGCCCGGGGTAGTGAGTGATGGCGTACGGCGGCCGCGCCGCGGCTAGGGCAAGCTGCGGGGTCACCCCGCAAGCCCAGAAGACCGGCACATCGCCCGGAATGAATACCGGTGGATCCCCGAAATCCGGCCGACCGAGGTCCTCAATCCCAATCGCTGTCTCGTCACCGATATGGACCGGGGCGCCGTGGCTCCAGGTGAGTTGGCCAGTCAGCTCGGTGGCTCTGACCACCAGTGGCTCCGGGACGGGCCGCAGCGTGACGACGAGCGGCCCGGCAAAGGCGCCCGCAGGCGTGCAGTCGATGTTGGTGACGTACATCGGCACCACCCTTCCGGCCTCCAAGTGACGGAGCGGGATCCCAGCCCCGGTCAGGGCCTGTTCGAAGCCAAAGCTACAACCAAGCAGAAAAGCGACCGCATCATCCCGCCAGTAGGAGCAGGCGTCGTGAGGCTCGTGCTTCACCTCTCCGTTCTCGAAGACGCGATAGCGCGGTACGTCCGTGCGGATGTCGGCGCCGCTCGCTATCTGTACATGGGGAGCGCCCGGGCTCGAGCGTTCCAAAAGCGGGCAAGCGCGGCTATTCCTGAGGCTGAATGCCTCGAAGTCGTCTGCACAGGAGGCCGGCACGACCACCAGATTGGCTTGTTGGAAATCCATGCACATGCCGGCCGTCGAGCCGGTGATCTGCCCGCCGCGGATGAGCGACCGCACCATTGCGGGATCACCCGCGCGCAAGTCAAGGCCGGAAGCGGTGATACTTGTAGGTCTCTCGGGCAACCAACCTCGTACTGAAATGGTTAGTTCTCCTTCAATCTGGAACCCAATCTTGGCAGATTGTAGTTACAGGACGATGTTCAACTGATGGGACGGGAAGTCTCAATCAGGACCTGCCGCGGAATAGAGTTGTGCGAACTGATTGGGACATCGGCCCGGGTGAAGGGGGCAAAGACCTCAGTTCGCGTCTTTTGAGGTATGCGGCGAGCCGATCGGCGATGTCATCCACCCCCACCTGGCGGTTGTTCACGTGCACGTGTTCTGCTCCTGTTTACGATCTGCGCCATGATCTTGCTGTATCTCGGAATGTCGCGAATACACTCGCCCCGGCTGGATGCATTGCCCGGACGTCGCAGCCGAACATGCCGGGCACGAGGAGCGGACTCGGTGACGAGATGCTCACCGCGACGAAACGCGCGGTTGGATCACTGCTTCCGATGCCGTTGAAGACGACCCCGGCGCGGTGGCATTGATCAACAATCTGGCGGCCCAGCAACGCAAGCGATGGCCGACCAGCCATCCAGGTTCAGCAAGACCTCATCTGGTGCCCGCCATGCTGCCGGTGGCCTAGAGCCGCGAGGCTGATCGCCCGAATAGCCAGCGCCAACTGCTCGCGATTACACCCAAAGCCAACCGCTTTCACCACGAGCCCACGACTGGGGTCACAGGGCCATGAAGCCGGACGTCAAGGCGACCCCTCGAAACTCACATTCACACCTTGAACAGCACACGACGTGGAATGACCGGAGCAGATCGGCCAATCCCTTCGAGGCCTTGCGCATTCGTGGCTAGACCATTCCTATGCGGCTCGCCACCGCATCCAGGAATCCCCAGATTCACGACATACTGCTGTCCTGCCGCCCTCCATCCATATGCCACACGCTGTGGTGGGCACTCCCACACGCTTACTTCATATCCTCCTCGGCGCGGAGACGCGGTAGCACTTCGCTACCAAGCAACATGACCGTCCTGCGAACAAGCGCCGGTGGCATGTTCGCCATCGCGACGCGGAAGTTGAAGTGGTTCACTCCTACGCTGATGTACTTGCGTATGCTCTTGACGCAGGTATCTGGCGTTCCCACAAACACAACATTGTCTCCGATGGAACCCGTCTCATCTGCGGAGGCTGATGAAACGTCGATCAGCCCGCGCTTCGCATAGAAGTCGACGATGCTTCCTACGAATGGTGTTCCCTCGGTGAGCGCTTCGACATCTGTGGAGGCGAGAAAAGTTGCGCGGTTAATCGCAACCCGGGCCCGCGAAGGGTCCCGACCCTGCTCTGCCGAGAGGCGGCGATAGCGTTCCGCCTGCGTCGCGATTACCGAGAGATGCTGCGCTGTTGATCCGTACCAGGCGTCCCCATACTCGACGGCTCTCTCGATCGAACGGACAACACCTCCGCCGACCCAGATTGGCGGCCCGCCAGGCCGATAGGGTGTTGGGTTGATCCCCCCGTCGATTCGCACGTGGTTACCGTGAAATCCATCGTTTCCCGCCCACAACCGGTGCAGCGCAGCAAGGGTTTCGTCCATTCG
>Ga0224512_10000478_pt1 | contig 42545 bp, 48 predicted proteins | sample SF_May12_sed_USG_4_FD_169103 | JGI IMG/M metagenome (GOLD analysis project Ga0224512, IMG submission 169103) | Sediment microbial communities from San Francisco Bay, California, United States - SF_May12_sed_USGS_13 | ecosystem: Environmental > Aquatic > Marine > Sediment | place: USA... | reverse complement strand
ATGTCCGTTGGCATCGCGCTCAAAGCGAGGCGCTTCACCGGTAAGATCGATCTTATTGAACACTGTGATTTGCGGGATTGAAAGTGCATTGATCTCGGCGAGCACGTTGTTCACCTGCTGAATCTGCTCAAGCCGCTCGGGACTGGCAGCATCCACCACGTGCAGCAGCAGATCCGCCCCCGATACCTCTTCCAGAGTGGATTTGAATGCTTCCACCAGATCGTGCGGCAGTTGACGGATGAAACCAACCGTGTCGCCCAGGATCACCGAGGCCTTGCCTGGAAGCTCGATGCGCCGCATGGTGGGATCGAGCGTGGCAAATAACTGATCGGCCGCATACACGGAAGCGGAAGTCAGCCGGTTGAACAGCGAGGACTTGCCGGCGTTGGTATAGCCGACCAGGGACACGGTGGGAATGGGGACCTTGTGCCGCGCCCTTCTCCGGCTACGGCGCTGGACGTAGACCTGTTTCAGACGTTCGTTGAGCTTCTTGATGCGATCGCGAATCAGGCGTCGGTCAACTTCCAGCTGCGTTTCACCAGGACCGCGCAATCCGATGCCGCCCTTTTGCCTTCCCAAATGGGTCCATCCGCGCACCAGCCGCGTCGACAGGTGCTCGAGCTGGGCCAGTTCGACCTGCAACTTGCCTTCCGCGGAGTGTGCGCGCTGGGCAAAAATATCTAATATCAAACCGGTGCGGTCGAGCACACGGCAACAAGTGATTTTTTCGAGATTGCGTTCCTGGGCCGGAGACAGATCGTGATTGACCAGCACCAGATCGGCCTGTTCGCGCGCCACGGCATCGCGAATTTCACCTGCCTTTCCCTTGCCGACAAAGGTCGCGGCATCCGGTACCTGACGGCTACCGAGCACCGTGCCACAGACTTCAGCACCGGCCGACTCCGCCAGCCGGCGCAATTCATCGAGAGCATCTGGGTCTAACTGCCGTGAAAGACGCAATTGCACCAGCACGGCGCGCTCTCGTTGGCGCGTCCCCGATGTCGAGATGGAGAGTGAATTATTCGTTTCCAGGGCCCTTTGAAGCGTCGGGAACTTCCATCCCTTCGATATGGAATTTCACGGGACGGCTGGGAACCACGGTGGATATAGCATGTTTGTAAATCATCTGGCTCACGGAATTCTTGAGCAGAACCACAAACTGGTCGAAAGACTCGATCTGACCTTGCAATTTGATACCGTTGACCAGAAAGATGGATACGGGGACATGTTCCTTGCGTAAAACGTTAAGGAAAGGGTCTTGTAGGGCTTGCCCTTTTTGTTGGCTCATGACAGTTCTCCTGTTCTTATGTTCGTAGTGCCTTGCGGCATATTGTAAATCCAGCCTGATTCTTGGCCGACAATAAATAGTATAACTCCACGTAACGCTCATTCACGGATGAATTCTCTCAAATACTGCTTGCATTCGTTTATGGGGGTGAAATGAGTGTTTTCAAAGACTCGGATGCCGGGGTAACGGCGTAACCAGGTCATTTGTCGCTTGGCCAATTGGCGCGTGGCCGCCAAGGCTAGCTGCGTCATTTCACTATAGTTGATCTTTTTTATCAAGTATTCCCATATTTGCCGGTAACCCACGGAACGAAGCGATGGCATCGCGGGTTGGAGATCGCCGCGTGCATAAAGTTTCTCCACTTCTGCGATAAATCCCAGCTCAAGCATGGCTTGAAATCGCGATTCAATGCGTGCATGCAAAATACTTCTGTCCTCCGTCCAGAGTGCGATTTTGATCAAACGGTAAGGGAGCGGTGGTTTCGGCTGGGCCGACGCCAAATCACTCAACGACTGGCCAGAAATCTCATAGATTTCCAGTGCGCGTTGGATGCGCTGGGCATCGTTAGGATGTATTCGCCTGGCGGATTCCGGATCAACCGCTTGAAGTCGTTGGTGAAGTGCTCCCCAACCTACGCGTGCAGCTTCCGCTGCGAGACTTTCCCGGATATCGGGATCGGCCGATGGCAGATCGGAAAGTCCGAACTCCAGCGCGTGGAAATAAAACATGGTGCCGCCGACCAGCAACGGAATTTTTCCCTGATTCACAATGGATTCCATTTCGCGCGTCGCGTCGCGACAGAATTCTTCTGCCGAATAGGATTCCGACGGGTCGCGGATATCGATTAGACGGTGCGGTGCGTGTTCCTGTTCCTGAGGCGTAGGTTTGGCCGTGCCGATGTCCATGCCACGATACACCTGCGATGAATCCACGCTGATGATTTCCACCGGGAACGAATCGTGGAGATCAAGGGCGAGCTCCGTCTTCCCGGCCGCCGTCGGGCCCATAAGGAAGATGGCAAACGGTGTCTCAGGCATTCAAACGGGTGGTTTAATATTCTGCGCCAGTATCTTGTGAAGTTATTTTTCCGTGCGCATGTGCGGGAATAACAACACATCACGGATGGACGGCGAATCGGTAAACAACATCACCAGCCGGTCAATCCCGATGCCCTCACCCGCCGTGGGTGGCATGCCGTGCTCCAGCGCGCGGAGATAGTCTTCGTCGAAATGCATGGCTTCCTCGTCGCCGGCTTCCTTCTCTGCCACTTGCTTGCGAAAGCGCTCGGCCTGATCTTCGGCATCGTTTAACTCGGAAAAACCATTGGCGATTTCACGCCCGCCGACGAAAAACTCAAAACGATCGGTAATGGCAGGGTCTTTGTCATTGCGCCGTGCCAACGGTGAAACTTCCGTGGGATAAGAGGTAATGAAGGTCGGGTTTTTGAGCTTACCTTCGACCGTGTTCTCGAATACTTCGAGCAGAAGTTTGCCGGCGCCGTAACCGGGCTTTATTTGAAGATTTAATCGTTCGGCTACTTTGCGCAAAGCTTCCACTGAATCCAGATCTGAAGGTTGCATGTTTGAATTAAATTTCAGGATGGATTCCTTCAAAGTCATCCGCTGGAAACGCTGACTGAAATCATATTGCTCGCCCTGGTAGGTAATGGTTTCGGCCGCTAGCACTTCTCGCGCCAGACCCCGCATCATCTCTTCCGTGATGTTCATCAGATCATGGTAATCGGCATAGGCCTGATAGAACTCAAGCATGGTGAATTCCGGATTGTGGCGCGTGGACAGGCCTTCATTACGGAAATTGCGGTTGATTTCATAGACTTTCTCAAATCCTCCGACGATCAAACGCTTGAGATAAAGCTCCGGCGCCACCCGCAAATAAAGCCCCATGTCGAGCGCATGATGGTGTGTGACAAACGGGCGCGCCGCGGCACCGCCCGGAATCACCTGCATCATCGGGGTTTCGACTTCAAGATAGCCAAGACCATCAAGGTACTGGCGGATATACCGGATGATCGCGGTGCGCGTTCGGAAGGTTTTGCGCGCCACCTCGTTCATGATCAGATCGAGATAGCGTTGGCGATAGCGGGTTTCGGTGTCCGTGAGGCCGTGGAATTTCTCCGGCAGAGGCCGCAATGCCTTGGTCAGCAGTCGCGCCGCATCCACTTTGACCGACAGCTCGCCGGTTTTGGTCTTAAACAGCGTGCCTTCCGCGCCGACGATGTCGCCGAGATCCCATTTCTTGAATTCCTCGTAGGCCGACGGACCGACCTCATCGCGCGTGACGTAGACCTGGATGCGCCCGGACATATCCTGCAAATGGGCGAAACTGGCCTTGCCCATCACGCGCCGGGTCATCATGCGGCCAGCCACCTTCACCCGGACTCGACGGGTCTCAATTTCCGCCGGATCTTTTTCGCCATATTCGGCGTGCAACTCACCGGCAATCACATTGCGCCGGAAATCATTCGGGAAAGGATTGCCCTGTTGGCGCAGTTCGGCGAGTTTGGAACGGCGCTGGGTAATCTGTTCGTTCTCGTCTGGATCTGTTGACATTTATATTTATAAACAGATAGTTATATATTTTAATTCATTTAGTAAATTAACTTGTTTTCAGTCCGCTTTTGAGACTCGCGTCGATAAATTTATCGAGATCGCCATTCAGCACCGCCTCCGGGGTGCCACTCTCCACCCCGGTGCGCAGATCCTTAACCCGTGATTGGTCAAGCACATAGGAGCGGATCTGATGACCCCATTCGATATCAGACTTGCTGTCTTCCAACTTCTGTTTCTCCTGATGGCGCGCGTGTAATTCACGTTCGTAGAGCCTGGATTTCAACATCGCCATGGCGGCCGCCCGATTTCGATGTTGGGAGCGATCAGATTGGCATTGAACCACAATCCCGGTTGGAATGTGCGTGATACGGATCGCGGAATCGGTGCGATTGACGTGCTGGCCGCCGGCGCCACTGGCGCGATACGTATCGATCCGAAGATCTGCGGGATTGACGGCCACTTCTATGGTTTCCTCGATTTCGGGGTAGGCAAAAACCGAGGCAAATGAGGTGTGTCGACGATTTCCCGAGTCGAAGGGCGATTTTCTGACCAGACGGTGCACCCCGGTTTCGGTGCGCAAGTAACCGTAAGCATAGGGACCGATGAATTTGACCGTGGCGCTCTTGATTCCGGCCACCTCACCCTCGGAAATCTCCAAAATTTCGGTTTTGAAACCGCGTCGGTCACCCCACATCAGGTACATGCGCAGCAGCATGTTGGCCCAATCCTGGGCCTCGGTACCGCCTGAACCGGACTGAATGTCCATAAATGCATTATTGGCATCCATCTCGCCCGAGAACATGCGTTGAAACTCAAGGCCTGCCAGCTCTTTTTCCAGTTTTTGAAGATCATTAGCCACGGAAGCGGCAACATCCGCGTCTCCTTCTTCGCGGGCAAGTTCCAGCAATTCGCGGGAGTGGCTTAATTCGGCCTTAAGACGCGATAACGTGCCGACCTCGGTCTCCAATTTGGCGCGCTCGCGCCCCAGTTCCTGGGCGCGCTGGGGGTTGCTCCAGACATCGGGTTGCTCGAGTTCGCGTTGGACTTCGACCAGGCGTTGTTGCTTGGTTTCGAAGTCAAAGATACCCCCGTAAGACCTGTGACCGGTCGCGCAGATCATCAAGTTTATTGAATAACGGATTCAGGTCTTCCATGATGGAATCGCCATTATATTACAATTTATAAACAATATGTTATATACTATTGTTAAACTGATTAGTAACTATTGAAAAAGCCCTGCTTCGCATTTTTTAAGTCACCTTCACGCCCATAATCTCACCGACCGATTTTTTGATGAGCTTCACGGCCTCAGGCCCCTCGATGTCCACGACCTGTTCCAGCACCCATTTACTGTCGGTCTGCTCCATGGCCAAGGAAACCTTCTCGCCCAGGTAGCGTAACACTGAATAGCTTGGATCGTGGCCCTGGAACGCGAGTTCGGAGTAATCGGCGAGACGCGCATTCAAGGTACTGACGAATTCCCCGACATATCGGCCCTCACCGACAAATTCCGCCAGGTTGGTCGAGGTGATCCGCGCCGTGTGTTTGCCGAGCGCATTGATAAAGCGACCTCGTTCTTCCTCGGTCAGTTGTCCGTATACGATACGGTCCGCAATTTGGATCAAGAAAGCAATTAATTCAGTCAACACCGCGGCGACCTGACGGTCACCCCCCAAGGCATAGCCCTCCTTCTCCATGTGACGCGATATCTCCTGCGCGATGCGCCAGATGTTCGCCGCCACCACGCTGGCCCGATCTTCCAGCGTCTTTGGCCCTTTCTTGCGGAATTTTGTCTTCAGCCGGATCGCCATGGCGCGCATTATAGGAGAGATTTCCAGTGCGGCGTAAGCACGCACAGCAAAACCGATGATCAATGCTTTATGCCTTCGCGCGGATGTACCGTCTCTGGCAAAATGCGGTAAATCTTTTGAGGAGACACTCATGCCGGAACCGGACATGAATTTGGCAAGCGGCATCTCCGCTTTCGAAGCCAAGGAATTCGCCAAAGCGTTCAAGTTTCTTTCACCGCTGGCGGAAGCCGGCAATGCCGAAGCGCAATACCGCCTCGCCGTTATGTATCAGAATGGGCTTGGGCACGTGCGCAATGAAATGATGGCGCTCAAGTGGATGCGTGCCGCCGCGGATCAGGGCGATGCATTGGCCCAACATGGCCTGGGCTTCATGTACATGCAGGGAGAATGCGTTGCGAAAGATGAAAAAATCGCGGCGGAATGGTTCCACCGTGCCGCCGAGCAGGGATTGGCCGGGTCACAAATGACTCTCGGAATGCTCTACGAACAAGGTCTGGGCGTCGAGAAAAACGACGCGGAAGCCCGGAAGTGGTACGAGAAAGCGCAGCAGAGTACCTGAATCGAAAATAGGCTGTACACGGCACAGCCTGACGCCTGCGAAGCGTTACTTCTTGGTCCAGGCGCTGAAGCCGTCGGTCTTGCCCGCGTGGCCGTCATCGTAGCCAGCGTTGTAGGCATCGTTCAGGCGCTGCTCTTCGCGCTTGGGATTGTGCAGAAAACCGCACGCCCAACCGTTGATGTACTCCTGGTCCACGCCCTTCTTTTCCATCGTGCTGATGCTGTCGTAGTAAACTTTGTTCATGAAACGTTGCTCCTCGGAGAAATCAGACAATCGGAGTGCATTGAAGCGGCGCTTATATTACCCATTGAATTCGCGTTTTCAAGGACCGATGTCAATTTTTAAAGAAGTTTACCAGGCCAGGTGGGTGGATTGATGCGTATTTTTAGAATGATTGAGGGGCATACGGGCGCCTGAATCGGTCTTAAATGATGGAGGCTTTATCGCGAATTAGGCTCGCGGAGGCAGGGGTTTTTGAGAATGGATGCTGGTTTCCAAGGGAGCCATCGACCTATACTTAATATTTCTTATCGCGTTGGACATTGCTACATGCTGAATCTCGGTCAACTGGTCAACACGGTTCAGAAAAACTGTCACATTTCTGACGCGCGGCACGCGGGCGACTTCACGCTCTGCATCTTTCTCCTGAAAATGCGCGAGTATTTTCGCTGGGAAAACGATATCCCGTTCGCGCGCGAACTGCCTAAGGAAGAAGTCGGCGCCTGGTTGCAGGAACGCGAGGACTTGTGGACCCATCTCGAGGAGAGCCCGTTCGAATCGCTGCCGCTCGAAAACCGTACGATAGACCCCTTTGATGCCGACGCCATCAATCGTGAGCTGATTCCGCAAGGCTATGTCTACAGCGGTGGCTACGGGCGTTTCGCCAAACCGCATTTTTTTCTCGGTTCGCTGCTCAAAAAGGAAAAGCGCGCCGGTTACACCATCTACATTTCCTCGTGCGAATACGCCCGCGATCTCGAAGCCCCGCCGGCGATGTTACTGGGTAAAACGATTTACATCCGCCAGGAATCGGTACGTCGCTTCCTGTGGGAAAAAATCGAGGAGTGGCGCTGGAGCCGAAAAAACGAGGCGATGGAACGAGCGCTCGATTGCTACTCATTCGATCTCGACGTGAACTCGGCGCTCGAGCGCATGACCGACAACGAAACCGAGGCCATGATCCTGCACGAGCTCGGCGAAGGGCTCGCGGGTGAAAAGCTCGGCGACGACTGGCATCGGATGCTCACGAGCCTTTCACGCTCGAAGGCGGAGATCATGGTTCGCGCGGTACGCGACAATCTGGCCGATTGTTTGTCCACCCTGCCCGCCCTCCTGGCCGCGAACAATACTGCGTCGCTGCACTTCTACTTCGCCAACTTCACAGGCATGCGCAAACATCTGTTCCCCGAGGCGGTGGAAACCTATCAGCGCTGGGTCGACGAAAATGACAATCGCCTGCTGTGCAAACTTGTGGACGAGGGACAACGTCGCTGGCTCGGCACGGCGCGCGCCCTGATTTCCCTATATACAGATTTGGGTAAGGAGGCCGGTCCCGCGATCGAGAACTTGCTGGAGCCGTCAACGGATTTCTCGGCCTGCTGCCCACCGAAGACCGCATCTCATTCATGAAACTGAATGTCATTGTCGATGAACGCGCGCTGGCGGTTGACGTGCCGCCGCACATGCTGCACGAGGCGGAGGATTTCTACCGCAAGATGGACAGCGACATGGACCACGGCTGGCAGATGGGGCCCGAGTTCATCGAAAAGCCGGACAAGGTGCAGCGCTGCCAGATCGCCGCGAACAAACTGCTGACCTCACTCAGCGCCGCCAACGAGACCATGATCACGCTCATGGCCGGCTACATTCTGAAACGGGTGCCGGGTGTTACCGGCGTGCGCATCGATACCGGCGGAGAAATGCTCCACACCGAATTGCTCTACGAGAAACCCTTGAGTCCACCGACCACGACGCTGTCGCAAGGTACACCGCGCCTGCAGAAACTCGGCAAGATTGAGGCCATGGAACAGGCCGGCAAGGATGTCACGAAGGTTTATCAAGTCGGCAAAAGTCATCGCTTCGCCGTGCGCGACCTGAAAACCGGAGAATGGCTCGAATCGGGGCCGATGCAGACCGAACAGGAGGCCTATGAAAAAAGAATGCAGGCCTACAAGCGTCGGCTCGACGAACTGACCGGTCAGAAAAACTGATCGTGATGGATCAGGGCATCGCCGCCCAGTAGCGATACAGCGCCACAGACAGATCTGTCTGAGTCACCATTCCCGTCACACATCCGTCCTTGTCCACGATAGGGACATGATGGATGTTGTGCTCAGAAAACATAGGTATCAGCGACACGATATGCGTGTCCTCGCGTGCAGTCATGACCGGCGCCGACATGATCTCCCCGATCACCTCGGGCTTATCGGTAGTCAGCCCGCTGGTGCGGCGGATGAAAGCCCGTAGCCGATCGAAGAAAAGCGGGTGCGGATGCTGCGTCTGGTCCACGCGCTTCAGAAAATCAACAATCGTGACGATGCCGATGACGCGTCGCGCGCGGTCCACGACGGGTGCGCCCTTGAGCTTGCGCTGGCGCAACATCTCCCACACCGTCGCCAATTCATCGCCATATTCGGCCGTGGCCACGTCGCGTGTCATGATGTCGCGGCAGGTCACTTCGCCCATGCGCCGGCGCACGGCGTGCAGCGAGGCGCGGCTGTAAATCTCCTCCAGGTCCTTTTCCGCTACGTCGATGTAGGCATTTATGTCTCTGAGCGCGTTCTTGATATCCTCCTTGCTGAGCTTCATTCGCCCGAATGCCATTGGTGTTACCGATTTTTCTCCTGCCGCGGCCGTTGCCAGCATGGGATAACGTCGCCCCGGAGACAGATTATTAACGAGGAGCGCGATCACCATTAGCACCACGACGTTCAGCCCCACCGGATCCAGCACTGCGCCGTAACCAAGCCGGTGCATTTCCACGCCGCCGATCACCATCGCCAGCGCAGTGGCGCCGCCTGGCGGGTGCAGGCAATTCGTCAGATGCATGGCGAAGATGGCCAAGGCCACGGCCGCGGCGGCGGCGGCGAGCGGCTCGGGTATGAACAAAAAGCAGGTCACGCCAATCACCGCCGAGATCAGATGGCCGCCGACGAAGGGCCAAGGCTGCGCCATGGGGGTGTGCGGCGCGCCGTACAGCAGCACGGATGAGGCGCCCATGGAGGCGATCAGCAGCGGCGCTGCCTCGGCGCCGAAATTCTGGCTGAAGAAGGCCGCGAGGAAAATACCAAGGAACCCGCCAATCGCGGAGATGATTTTTTCCCGCAGACTGACAGGTCCCAAGGGGCGGAACAGCGAGACGATAATCTGCTTGAGCGGCATGCGATCCCAGTTTGACGCGCGCGAAGAGCGCGTACGATAATCGAATTTACCCAGCTTTGCACAATAACCCTGCGAATCTTTCCATGCACGAGGTCAAGTCGTATTCCTTTATATACGAGATCAAGAACGCCCTGCCGGGAGAACTGTGCTGCGACATGATTCGCCGCTTCGAGGCCAACACCGACCAGCAATACGCCGGGCGCATCGGTCAGAATCTGTCCGAGGAGAACAGCATCAAAAAAACCACCGACTTGCGCATCAGCGGGCGCGTCGACTGGCAGGACGTTGACCAGGCACTGATGCAGTCACTGGCAAAGTCCTTCAATGAAATCGGCCAGGCATTTCCATTTTTTGCCGCCAATTCGTTCAAAGACATCGGCTACAACATGCAACGCTATCAACCGGGCGAGTATTACCACTGGCACGTGGACGGCGGACCCGGTGAATTCAGCCAACGGCAGCTGGTGGCCATCTGGTATCTCAACGATGTCGAAGGTCCCGGGGGTGAAACGGAATTCGCATTACAGGAAGTCTCGATCAAGCCCGAAGAAGGCAAGTTGATTCTGTTTCCGCCATTCTGGACGCATATCCATCGCGCCGTGCCGATGGAACAAGGCGTGAAATACATAGCAACAACCTGGGTTAGCTTCGCGTAGCGAATTTGCCGACTACAAACGCTCGAAGTATTCGAGCATGCGTCGGCGCGTGGCAGCGTCGGGCAAACGACCAAAGACGGCGCCCATGTTCTCCAGCATGTGATCCACTTTGGACGTGGCCGGGATGGCACAGGTCACGGCCGGATGCGAGACGATGAACTTCAGGAAATACTGCGCCCAGTTCCTGCAGTCAAACTCAGAGGCCCACAGCGGCAGCGGCTTGCTGCGAACACGATGAAATAAACTCCCACCATTAAATGGCCGGTTGATCAGTACTGCCATGCCCCGCTCCTGTGCCAACGGCAGCAGGCGCTGCTCCACATCACGATCTTCCAGATTATAAGTGAACTGCACAAAATCGAAGGGTGTTTTGACCATGGCCTTCGCCAGCGCCTCGTGGCGGCTGCCGTGCGAGGTGGTGATGCCGATGTAACGAATCCGGCCTTCGGCCTTCCATTCCTTCAGCGTTTCCCAGTGGGTTTCCCAGTCGAGCATGTTGTGGATCTGCATCAAATCGAAACGCGGCACGCCCCAGAATTTTTGTGAATTTTCCATCTGCTGGATACCGGATTTTTTTCCGAGTATCCAGACTTTGGTCGCGGCAAACAGGTTGATCTTATTCTTTATTGACTTCAGGCCCTCGCCGATAACTTCCTCGGAAGATCCGTACATGGGGGATGAATCAATCAGCGTTCCACCGTTATCAAAAAAAGCCTGCAACACCTTGGCACGGTCAGCTCGTTCGTCGGCGTTGCTTCCAACATCAAAGGTAAGCCATGACCCCATACCAATGACCGGCAATGGTTCACCCGTCGAGGGGATAAGTTTGGTAATGTTCGGACGTTCTGCCGAATTCGGCGCTCGGGGATTGAGTAACAGTGCAGCAATCAAACCGCTCGATTGACGGAGAAACCTCCGGCGTGAGATTGCCCGACTGTCGTAATCCATCACAAGCCTCCTGCGCCGTGCCCAGCTTGACTCAAGATGCAAAAAACACAAACATGCTGCGATCAATAAGGAAATGATATCGCGGTTATGTGCCCGGATTGAGCATCACACAACTAATTCAATAATTTCTCATCACTTCAGGCGACACGACAAAAACAATGTCCGCCCTTATTATCCTCATAATCGTCTGCGCCCTCACCTATACGTTTGAAATCGTCTTTGGCCTCGCCGGTACGATATTAATGATACCGTTGTTGAGTTTTCTTTTCCCGGTCAAAACGCTCGTTGTCTACTCCGTATTGCCGCAAATACTGGTAGCGGTCATCGGGCTGGTGCGTTCGCCAAAAAAGATCGATCGAAATTTCATGACTGGAATGCTGCTGTTCGCTTTCATGGGCGCGGTCGTGGGTTTCACACTCTTCTATAACGTTTCATCAGGAACTTTCCAGATACTGCTGGCCGCGGCAATCACGGCGGCCGGGCTGTTCCTGGTGATCGCACCTCATCGTGCGCGGTTCAACCCGGCGGGATTGCGCGTGATGGACACGCTCGCAGGCACGTCGCAGGCGCTGTTCGGCATCAGCGGGCCCATCGCCATGACGCGACTCCTCGCGACCTTCCCGGACAAGAACACGGTGCGCCATAACGCCTTCGCATTTTTTCTCTCGATGAACATCCTGCGCGCCAGCGAATACGCCGTCCACGGTACTTACACCAATGAAATACTGTGGATGATTCTGGTCAGCGGTCCATTCCTCGCGGTGACGCTGTGGTTCAGCAACCAGCTTCACCTGCATATTAACGAGCGGGTGTTCCGGAAAGTCGTGGCGTGGATGATCCTGATCGGTGGACTCTCGCTTTTTTACCGCTGAGGCGGCATGATAGAAAATATCGGAATGCCGGCCATTTCACCATGATGCTGCACCTCCCTTCCGTCCTTGAATCGAACCAGCTCGAGGCCGTGCAGCAACTGCTGGCCGATGCGAAATTCGTGGACGGGAAACTTTCTGCCGGGACGGCGGCCCAACGCGTAAAGCACAACCAGGAATTGGACAAGCGAGCCAAACAGGTGGACATATTGAACAACCTGGTGATGAGCGCCCTGGTGCAGCATCCGGTTTACCGCGCCGGCGCGCTGCCTCTGCGCGTGGCTGCGCCCTACTACGCGCGCTACAAACCGGGCATGGCCTACGGCGATCATCTGGACGATCCCATCATGGGCGCTGACGGGGAGTTGTACCGTTCGGATATCGCTCTCACGGTATTCCTGAACGGGCCGGACCAGTATGACGGCGGAGAACTGATCATCCGCACCGCCTTCGGTGACAATGCCGTGAAATTGGCGGCGGGCGACGCCGTGATGTATCCCGCCTCCAGCCGACATCACGTGAACCAGGTCACGCGAGGCGAACGCCTTGTGGCCGTGACCTGGGTGCAGAGCCTGGTGCGCGATCCGATGCGGCGCGAGCTATTGTATGAATTGCATCTGGCGCGGGAAAAATTGCTGAAGATCTCACCGGAGGCGGAGGAAACCGCCCAGGTGAACACGGCCTATATGAATCTGATCCGCATGTGGAGCGACATCTAGGCCAAGGAGACGATGCCATGAAATACAAGGTCTTCAAAAACGACGAGGAATGGAAAAAAATCCTCTCACCGGAACAATATAAAGTCACGCGTCAGAAAGGTACCGAGCCTGCCTTCACCGGGGCTTATCACGCCTGCAAGGATCAGGGCGTTTACAAATGCATCTGTTGCGGCGCCGAACTGTTCAATTCCGACACCAAGTTTGACTCCGGTACCGGCTGGCCCAGCTTCCACTCCCCGATGAAATCCGAAAACGTCGCCGAGGAGGAAGATGTCAGCTTTTTCATGAAACGCACCGAAGTGCACTGCTCCCAGTGCGGCGCGCATCTGGGGCACGTTTTTCCCGACGGGCCGAACCCGACGGGTCTGCGCTATTGCATCAATTCGGCGTCGCTCAAACTGGAAAAGAAAGAATAATGTTGACGCCTTTCCACCTCGCCATTCCGGTGCACGACCTCGCGGCGGCGCGGGCTTTTTACGGCAGCCTGCTCGGGTGCGGCGAGGGAAGATCCAGCGACACATGGGTGGACTTCGATCTTTACGGACATCAGCTGGTAGCCCATCTCTCACCAAATTCACCTGGAATCACGGCCCGCAATGCCGTCGATGGGCATGACGTGCCAGTGCCGCATTTTGGTGTTGTGCTAACCATGCCGGCATGGCAGTCCCTCGCCGAACGGCTGCGCCGGGCCGGCACACAGTTTGTCATCGAACCTTACATCCGTTTCCAGGGCCAACCCGGGGAACAAGCCACCTTGTTTCTGCTTGATCCCAGCGGTAACGCGCTTGAGTTCAAGGCCTTCGCTGACATGCATCAACTATTCGCCAAATAGCGCCGCCACTGATGGGTTGCGTCGCCGAAGGCACCAAAGTCCATTACACCGACAAGAAGCACGAAAAGTAAAAAAGCGCCGCTTATGGCGGCGCTGCATCAAGGAGAAACTGACTCGAGGGCGCACTCATGGCGCAAAACGGATTCTTGCCCCTCGCGCTTGCCGACTGGCGCGCGACCCGAGATACCCTGCACCGTTACACCCGGGTGCTCGGCGCGGTGCGCGCGGCGCTCACCCCGAAACAGAAACACTGGTGGCACATCAGCCTGCGCGTGGCGCCCGACGGACTCACGACCACGGAAATTCCGGCCGGTAAATCACGCTTTACACTGCGTCTCGATCTGACAGCCCATCGTCTGGTCATTCAGACCGGTCACACCCAACCCGCTCATATCCCGCTCGGCGGACAATCTTCCGCCAAGCTCAGCGCGCAAATCATGACTGTGCTCGAGCATCTCGGAATCAAGCCTGACATCGACAAAGCCAAGGTGGGCGACGCCACGCCCGCGCATTACGATCGCGTAGCGGTCGAGCGCTTCTGGCGCGCGCTGCAACGTATCGATGCCACCGTGAATAGATTTCATGAAAAGCTCGGAGCGAATACAAGCCCGGTGCAGCTCTGGCCGCATCATTTCGATCTTGCCATGAACTGGTTCAGCGGGCGGAAAGTGCCTGGCGCGGATCCCGCGGACGAGGAGGCCTTCGAGGAGCAAATGAATTTCGGTTTTTCCACCGGCGATGACAGCATCCCCGATCCCTACTTCTATATCACCGCTTACCCGCTGCCGGCAGAGCTGGTGAAAACACTGCTGCCGCCCGATGCTTCCTGGCACACCCAAGGCTGGACCGGCGCGATCCTGCCGTATGCGAGCCTGACAACAGCGGAACGACCGGAGGAAAAACTGCTCGGCTTCTTGCAACAAGTTCATGAGGCGGGCAGCCGTTTGATGAAATAACCTTGAACTCAGGAGGTTCGCGATGTCAGACATCTACAACGATAATCACCGAGAGCTTCAGGACCGCTACGATACTCGGCATTTGGCCGACCGGCTCGATGAAGCCAGCGTGCAGGACAGCATCGCGCCTAGCGACAAGGACTTCATTGAGCGCCTGGACATGTTTTTTATCGCTACCGTGGACGATCGCGGCCGCGTGAATTGTTCCTACAAGGCCGGTGAACCCGGCTTCGTGCGTGTGGTGGACGATCACACACTCGCCTTCCCCAACTATGACGGCAACGGCATGTACCTCACGATGGGAAATATTCTCAGAACGCGCCAAGTGGGGATGCTGTTCATCGATTTCGAGAATCAGAAACGCATGCGCCTGAATGGCGAGGCGACGATTCATCCGAACGATTCGCTGATGCCACACTACCCCGAAGCGCAGTTTATCGTGCGCGTGCGCTCGCGCGAAGTGTTCGCCAATTGCCCACGCTACCTCCACAAGATGAAACTGGTGCAGCGTTCTCGCTTCGTCCCGAAAAAGGAATGTCCCACCCCGGTGCCCGGCTGGAAAAAAGGCGACTGGGTTGCCGATACCCTGCCTGCCAACGATCCCGCGCATGACAAAACACGCGAGGTCATTGACCGCTGAGGGAAATCTTCAAACTAAATCAGGTAGCGGGCAAAACAATCTGGTGATCGGTGCTATAGAGGTAATCCTTGAACACGTCTTCCGCGCGCAGGAGCTGGTAGTTACCGTCCGGCAACTGTCGCGACGTGTCCTTGAGTCGATAGGTGTAGTGCCCACAGGTCCAGCAGTCGAAGTTGCGCATGTGGGTACAAAGACAGGTCTTGTCCATGACCGAAATATTTTCCTCGTCCGGGTGCTTATCCAGTTCGCGGTTGTAGGCCTCAATATAGGCGCAGTTGCCTGACGCATCGAGCAGATAGCCATACGCCTCGCAGTTGGGACGGATACCCGCGCCAATCGCCGGACTGTTCTTCAGCATACGCATCGGATATCCCGTGGGCGAAATCAGATTCACCTCGATGTCTTCCTCGCTGGCCTTGAAGTACTCCTGCTTGACCTTGTTCGGCAGACCGCATTCCTTCGTCACGGTGAAGCGCGTCGCCACCTGCACCGCCGCGGCACCGGCTTCGAGGAATTCCACCGCGTCGCTGCCGGTGAAAATGCCGCCCGCGGGAATGAGGGGAATATTCAGATTTTCCTGTTTGAGAAACCGCTGAATCTCGTTGACGATGGTCTTTAGGTCATATTGCACCCAATCCATGCCGAAACCGAGATGCCCGCCGGCCAACGGGCCTTCCACGATGATGTAATCCGGCAGACGGTTGAGGCGCGCGCTCTTGCGCAGGAACAACAACAGTGCGCGCAGGGAGGATACGATAATCCCGAACTTCACATCGCGGAAACGCGGATGGTCCTGCACCAGCGCGAGCGAGCCCAGGTGCAACCCGGCACTCAGCGTGACGCCATCTATGCCGGCATCCATGGCCGCGGTAATGCGTACGCGCAGGGTCTCGCGCGGGCTGTTCATGGTGAGCTTTTCCATGGTGTTGATGAAGATTAGGCCATCGCCCTGCTTGGCTTCCATGGTCCGGCCCACGTGCAGCTTGGTGGCCTCGGCCAGACGTTCGAGATTGAAATGCACGTCCGACTTGTCGCGGTTGGCGACATTATATTTGTACTTCTTCTGCTTTTCCTTCACGAAGCCGGTTTTGAAGCGTCGGTCGGAAACGGTAGGGACCATGGCATCCGAGATATGGCCGATACCGCCGAGCCGCGCTGCGACCAGCGACAGTTCTGCGGTCGAGATGTCCACGCCCATGCCGCCGGTCATGATCGGCACCAACTCTTTCTTGCCCAGTTTCAGACGATAATCATCAACGCGCTTCATGGATCGATAGGACTTCTATTGAAATTATTACTCGCCTTTTACCACCGGGCGTTTCGGGTCGGCGACCCATTCGCTCCAGCTGCCGGCGTACAATTTTGCGCCTGAAAGCCCGGCGTGTTCCATTGCGAGAATGCTATGGCAGGCGGTCACGCCCGATCCACACATGTGCACGACCTTGTCCGGTGGCACCTTATCCAAAAGCGCCAGATAATGCTCGCGCAGGGCCTCATCAGACATGAATTCGCCAGTGAAGTCGAGATTGTCTTCGTACGGCAAGTTATTGGCGCCAGGGATATGGCCCGCCACTTTGTCCAGCGGCTCAACCTCGCCACGAAAACGCTCTTCCGAGCGCGCGTCGATCAGAATCCCTTCCTTTGCACGTGTCATTTCCATCACATGATCGGCATCCACCCACATCGAGTGATTAATGGTCGGATGAAATTGCGTAGGCTGAATTTCCGGCAGGTCGGTCGTGACCGGTCGTTTCTCGCGCAGCCATTTCGGATACCCCGCATCCAGCAGCGCGACCGCTTCATGCCCGAGCCAACGCAGCAGCCACCACAGACGCGACGCCATGGCACCGAATGAATCGTCATAAACGACGACCTGGCTGTTTTTATCGATACCGAAGCCACCGAGTTTTTCCGCCAGCGTATTGGGGAATGGAAGTGGATGCCGGCCGCTGGTGGATGTAATGGGAGATGAAAGATCCTCGTTTAAATGCGCGTAGCGGGCCCCGGGAATATGTCCTTGCAGGTACGCGCGCCTTCCGGCTTCCGGATCGGTCAAAATAAACCGGCAATCCACGATAACCCAGCGTGGATCGTTAAGGTGCCGGGAGAGGGTTTCTGTGTCAATGAGGGTGGTAAGCATGGCTGTCAGCATTCATCCATTAGGGAGCCCGCCGGGGGGCTTCATGCCAAAAGCTGACAGCCGGAATGTACGTTTGCTTAATAGCCGCCCTTGCGGCGCGATTCTGGCAGGCCGGCAATGCGTCCGCCCTGTTTGCTCGGGTCCTTCGGGAACAGATCGTAGACATCCTTCTGGATGACGTTCGTGCCCCACTTGTCCGACATCGCCTTCACGATGTGGCGGGTGTTGGGCTGCTCGTTATTGTGATTAAAGTACATATCCCGTAAATACTCGATGAGGTCCCAATGCTTTTGCGTCAGCGAAATTCCCTCCAGCTGGGCAATATGTTCAGCCAGTTCCTTGCTCCAGTCTTCGGGGCTGGTGAGGAATCCGTTGGCATCGGTTTCGATGGTCTTGCCATTAAACTCATAACTCATGTTAAGTTCCCCTCGAATTTCAGGCAGATGTTTTTTTGCGGCGTAAAAAAAAAACGAATAATACAAAGCGTTGGAGCTTAATCCAAGACGGGTCGGACTTCCTTGATGTCCTTATGCGGAAGGAACAGTCCGCAACCCAGCGTTCGCCCTGGGCCCAAACCCCGCTGCTGGAGGCTAATCGACTGCTCCACGGGCAGTTCTGCCAGCATCAGGCTGTGCGTATGGATTTCTCGTTCAGGCGTGGCGATGACCCGCTCTATCCCGCAGAGCATCTTTTTTGGCCGAATTCCCATGTCGGCCAGCAGCGTCTGCGCCTCGCACATAAAGGCCGTTTCGTCCAATCCTTCACTGGCAACGACATAGCGTGAGAAAAGTGTCGTAATCGCGCTGAGGGGTTTAACCGCGGCCCTTCCCACCTGCATGGTGTTGCCACCGATATCCAGCGTCTGCCCCATCAGTTTGCCGGCGTCCTCGAGGCGTTGCCTGGGCAGGCGCAGCATGAGCTTGGTGCGGCGCGACAAATGCAGCAGGGCGTGGGGATCATCCGGGCGCATCCAGCCGTTACCGGATTCCGCCACATGAATGGTATGCAGACCAACGTGCTCTTCGTCTGCAAACCAGGGCAGCGCCCGGGAAACAGCTTGCGATAGCAAATAGGAATGATCCACCGGAAGTGTACGGCACTGGATGCCAAACATCACATCCACGATATCGTCCGGGACGATATAACCTTCATTCTCTTTAGTTTCTTGCCAGAACATATCGTGTGTCGTCAGTTGACCGGGAGTTTCTCGCGTATGGCGTCGCGGTCGATCCACCAATGTTCCTGCACCAACACGTCCACCACGTTACGCAGTCGCGGGAGGAATTTCGCCGGATCGTCGAGCTCGAGTTTCTTGAACCACTGGCTGAACGCCACCTGGTTGTGCACGTCGCTGTGGCGCCGTGCCACCGTCGCCAGCAATTGATTGGTGTAGAACATCAGGTCTTCGCGGCTGCGCCCTTCAGCGCGCAGGTCCACGAGATAATGCGCCACCGTCGCGGCAACCGCGGCACCATCCGATTCCGCCGGGGTTTCGTCCACCACGTGCTGCAGCATGGCCACCGACAGTTCAGGGTCCATCGGAAAGGTAACCGTCAGCCAGATGCCCTGGCCGAGCGCTGCGAGTGATTCCGGTTGCTCCGATAGGAACATGATGTCGCAGGCTTGCACAGCGCCCTCCCAGGCGTCACGCGCCACGTATATATCAAACGCCTCGCGGCCAGCGTCCCAGGCATCCTCGTTTTTTTCCAGCCGGATGAGTGTGCGGCCGATCTGCAATAGCAAGTCGGCACGCGCCATCGGGTCGTAATTAGGCGGCAGCTCAAGCATCTGGCGCCTGAATTCCGCTAATTGGGCTTCCAGCAGAACAGAGGACTCCTGAGTGTCTTCTGCGCTGTCCATGTCCGTCGTGAATGTTTCGTCTTTGAGATATTTCATAAAATCATTTTGTCACTGAATGGATGCCGACAAAGGCGCCTTCCAGCTGGTCTTCCCAATTAGCGGGCGTGTCTGGATAAGGCGGCTTGATGTCGATCCGAAAAAACATTTCCGTTTGTGCGCGGCTCCGCACCACCTCCAGAAGCTGTTCGAACGTCGCGATGTCGTGATGCTGAAGCATTATTTCGCTCAGATGTAGCATGGCTCAGCCGTATATCTCGTTAAACTGCGTGCCGCGGATGCGGTCATGATAACGCGCCCGGTAGACCAGCCTAGCCAATGCAGTGTCGGTATCGTCCGTAAATGCCGTACGGTTATGCAGTACATTGTTACACAGCAGCCCCTGGTTGGCGCTAAGCATATGGCGAAAAATGTATGGTGATTCGCCGGCCAAAAGATTTTCAAGAAACTTGACAGCTTCCTGCGTGGCCGCATCCTGCTTCCAGGTGATGGAGCGCGTACGGGCGGTATAGCGCATATGCAGGTTACCGCCAACTGGATCGATGTAAAAAACCGGACCGGTAACCGCCGCACGTGTTTCCGTACCGGCTTCAGTGTTGGCCGGGATGGTCATGGCTTCCGGCATCATCAATGCCCGGACATGATCCGAATTGGCGTCACGCATCAGAATGTATGCTATTTCATGGTCCAGCAGGCTATTTTGCCCGCCTTCAGCCGCCGGGGAGACGCAGTGCAAGACGAAAGCGTCGATGCGTTCCTCGACATCGTGATAATAACCATCCGTGTGCCACAACAGGCGTTTGTTAGTATACGGAATGTAGCCGCGCGCCGACTTGCCCGGCACTACCTGCAAGGACGTGATTCCGTCATCGTCGGCCAGCATATTGCTGTCGAGACGGTGCATGCCAAAACGATCTCCCACGGCGCGCGGGATCTCCTTGTCTTCCTGGCCTGTCCGGCCCGCGTAGATGACCATGTTGGTTTTGCGGCAGACGTTCAACATGGCGTCGACTTCGGCTTCGGTCAGTGCCAGGGGATTGCCGACTTCCACCACCAGATCCTCCACGGAGACGGGATAGGCGCTTAACTTCGCTTCGCGCCAGCGCTGATAGGCAGCATCGTTGTGCAAGCTGAAGGGGCTGCCCTGCGGCGGATCGCTGACGCGAGCAACTTGGAATGGATTTTTCAATAGTATCAAGTCCAAAATTATCCAAACATCATGATGGGGTTCGTGAGCTGTATTGAAAGCCCGGTGTTCCAAATTCTTGGGCAAAATGGTTGAGAGCAATACTAAAGATTAGTATTTTAAATCAAATACATGTATAGTACGCGCTTTTTTATGGGTGTTCTTTGCCACCCTGCCTATCTCTTTCGGGAGGGCTAATCCAGCAAAGGCTCTCTCTAACGTGTGATTTTTTTATTGAAGGTCCTGATTAGACTGAGCCTTTGGAACAATTCGTTTGGCAAAAAAAGCGGATCTTTCAGCGAATACTTCGTCCGGAAGACCGATTTGATATCCTTCTACGCGCAGGAGGTAGTTTAAATGGCCCAGAAGCAACCGAAGAATCCGGATAAACATTCAACCTTCATTCCGAAGGAAAAGAAATCCACTAAGCCGTTTCACAAGACACCCATGCTGGATCAGCTGGAGAGCGGCCCGTGGCCCAGCTTCGTCACCGGCCTTAAACGCTTGGCCCACGACAACAACATGATGGTCGACCTGTTGGGTCAGCTGGAACATTCCTACACCACCCGCAAGGGCTACTGGAAAGGCGGAACAGTATCCGTATTCGGTTACGGCGGCGGCATCATTCCCCGCTTCACCGAACTCATGGGCACCGACGGCAAACCCATGTTCCCCGAAGCCAAAGAATTTCACACCCTGCGCGTTCAGCCGCCTGCCGGCAATCACTACACCACCAAAATGCTGCGTCAGCTCTCCGATTCCTGGAAGAAGTTTGGCTCGGGCTTGATTGCCTTCCACGGCCAGACTGGCAACATCATGTTCATCGGCTCGACCAGTGAGAACACACAGCACTTCTTTGACGAGATCAACAAGTACGGCTTCGACCTCGGCGGCGCTGGTCCCTGCGTTCGTACCGCCATGTCCTGCGTGGGCGCGGCGCGCTGCGAACAGTCCTGCGCCAACGAGCAGAAAATTCACCGCGTTCTGGTGAACAACTTTATTGACGATATGCATCGTCCGGCCCTGCCCTACAAGTTCAAGTTCAAGGTTTCCGGTTGCCCGAATGACTGCATGAACTCGATTCAGCGCGCAGACTTTTCCGTCATCGGTACTTGGCGAGACGACATGAAGGTGAACCAGAAGGAAGTCAAAGCTTTCATCAAAAGTAAGAGCCGCAAATACGTCATCGACAATGTCGTAAACCGCTGCCCCACCAAGGCGTTGTCGCTGAACGACGATGACACGCTGGACGTGGACAACCGCAACTGTGTGCGTTGCATGCACTGCATCAACGTCATGACCAAGGCGCTCAAACCTGGCGATGACAAGGGGATCACCCTGCTCATCGGCGGTAAGCGCACGCTGAAGATCGGCGACACCTTCGGCACCGTCATCGTTCCGTTCATGAAGCTCGAGACCGACGAGGACTACGAGCGCATCCGCGAGATCGCGGCCAACACCATCGACTTCTGGGCGGAAAACGGCTTGGAGCACGAACGCTGCGGCGAGATGATCGAGCGCATCGGCCTCGTGAACTTCCTCGAAGGCATCGGCCTCGAGGTGGATCCGAACATGATCAACCACCCGCGCACCAGCTCTTACGTCCGCCTGGATGAGTGGGACCAGGAAGCCGAGAAGTGGAAAAACCGCAAGCAACAGGCAGCGGGCTGATCCGGCCTTGAGTCTAAACCGGGTCCCCCCGCGTTGGGGCGGGCCCATCTTCATCTGAACGCAGACAGCTACAGATTCTGGAGAGACATAAAGATGGCGCAAGCAACCACCGAAAAACCAGCAACCCCGCGCTCACCGATCGAGTCCGGATGCCCCGACGGCTTTCAGTACATGCATCCGCTGATGATTAAAAACTACGGCAACTGGGCGTATCACGATCGCCCGCGACCGGGCGTATTGCACCACGTCGCCAAGAGCGGCGATGAGATCTGGACCGTGCGCGTCGGCACCCAGCGCCAGCTTGGTCCCTATGAGATCGGCCTGCTGTGCGACATTATCGACAAGTACGGCGAGGGATATGTCCGCTTCACCATCCGTTCGAATATGGAAATATCTCTCTCCAGCGCCGACAAGGTTGAGCCGCTGATTAAGGCCTTTGAAGAAGCCGGCTATCCCGTGGGCGGCACCGGCAACTCGGTGACCATGATTTCCCATACCCAGGGCTGGCTGCACTGTGACATCCCCGGCACTGACGCCTCAGGTGTGGTAAAAGCGCTGATGGACGATCTGTATGACGAATTCATCAAGGAAGACATGCCGAACCGTGTACACATCACCACGTCCTGCTGCCAGATCAACTGCGGCGGCCAGGGCGATATCGCCATCAACGTTCAGCACACCAAACCCCCCAAGATCAATCACGATCTCGTGGCGAACGTCTGCGAGCGTCCATCCGTCGTGGCGCGCTGCCCGGTGGCGGCGATCCGCCCGGCAATGGTTAACGGCAAGCCCTCACTCGAAGTAGACGAAAAGAAATGTATCTGCTGCGGCGCCTGCTTCCCGCCCTGCCCGCCGATGCAGATCAACGATCCCGAGCACTCAAAACTCGCGATTTGGGTTGGTGGCAAGAACTCCAATGCACGCTCCAAGCCGATGTTCCACAAGCTCGTGGCCGCCGGAGTTCCGAACAATCCGCCGCGCTGGCCGGAAGCCGGCGCCATCGTCAAGAAGATCCTGCGCGTCTATAAACAGGATGCCAAGGATTGGGAACGCGTCGGTGACTGGGTTGAGCGCATCGGTTGGCCGCGGTTCTTTGAACTGACGGAATTGCCGTTCACCAAGTTTCATATCGACAACTGGCGTGGATCGCGGCACATGCTGAATCAGTCGGCACATATCCGTTTCTAGTTTCAGAGCACGCCGCTGTTGTCACTTCGACGCCGGGTTATCCCGGCGTTGGTATGTAAATCGTCGGGGTTAGCATTTGACAAATATCAAGGGGTGCGATGATGAAGCTGGGTATCTTGATTAATGAGGGACCGTACACACATCAAGCGTCAGATACGGCTTACCTGTTTACCAAAGCCGCGATCGAGAAAGGACACAAGATTCACCGCGTGTTCTTTTATAACGACGGCGTCTACAACGCGAGCCGGCTCACCGAGCCGCCGCAGGATGACCGGCATATCGTCAATCGCTGGCAGAAGCTGGCCAAGGACCACCACATTGATCTGGTCGTCTGCGTGGCGGCCGCACTGCGCCGGGGCATCAAGGATGAAAACCTGCAGGAAGGTTTCCGCATCTCCGGCCTGGGGCAATTGGTTGAAACGGGGATCCAGTCTGACCGACTGGTGACATTTGGCGATTAACCCGGGGCTAACGGGGGGGGTAGAATGACGGAAGCAACAGGCGGCATCGAAATGGAAGAAGACGCTGGCGGCAAGGTAAAAAAGTTTCTGTACATCAACCGTAAAGCACCCTACGGGACGATTTACGCCCTGGAGTCGCTGGAAGTGGTGTTGATCTCGGCGGCGTTCGATCAGGACGTGAGCCTGGCATTCTTGGACGACGGTGTGTATCAGATCGTCAAGGGTCAGCACACCAAACCAATCGACGTCAAAAACTTTTCACCGACCTATCGCGCGCTGGAAGGTTACGATATCGAGAAACTCTATGTGGAAAAGGAATCCATGGAGGCCCGGGGCCTGAAAGAGGAAGACTTCATTGTCCCCGTGAAAGTCATCGACACGGCTGATATGGCGGAACTTATGGAATCTCAAGATGTAATTATGAGCTTTTAGAGGGAATGACCATGCTGCATACCGTCAACAAATCTCCCACAGAACGCAACGCTCTCGAGAGCTGCCTGAAGCACCTGAAAAAAGGAAGCGCGGTCCTGCTGATCGAGGATGGTGTCTATGGCGCTCTGAGAGGAACCGCGAGCACCAAGATGGTCGAGCAGGCGCTCAAGATACATCCGATCTACGCCCTTTCTCCCGATATCGAAGCGCGCGGGATGCAGGATCGGGTCATCGAAGGTATAAAATTGGTCGACTATAACGGGTTTGTAGACCTGGCGGTGGAATACCCCGGCGTGCAAGCCTGGCTTTAACTATTATTATTCTTCAACTGACGAGGAGTGTTCACATGTCAATCACCGTAGCGGGTAAAACCATCGAAACCGACGAGGAAGGATATCTCGCCAACCGTACCGACTGGAGCGAGGAAGTCGCCAAGGAAATGGCCAAAGCCGACAACTGCGATCTATCACAGAACCACTGGGAAGTACTCAATTTCCTACGTGAATATTATGACGAGTACCAGATCGCGCCCGCCGTGCGTGTTTTGACCAAGGCCATCGGCAAGAAACTCGGTCCCGACAAGGGCAACAGCAAGTACTTGTATGAGCTGTTCCCGTACGGCCCGGCGAAACAGGCGTGTAAATACGCCGGCTTGCCGAAACCAACCGGTTGCGTTTAGTCAATCACCGGCCTGCCCAGGAGGGATTAGAATCCCGACTAGCATGAACCAGCGGGGGCATCGATGTCGGCTGTGACAGTGATTTATGCGCTGCTCTTTTACGTGGCGACGGCTATCCTCGTCATCGGCGTTGCGCGCAAGATTTACATCTACGCGCGCGCACCGCAGCCGTTGAAAATCCCGACCACGCCGGCACCGACCACCCGTCTCGGGGTGGCCGCGCGCATGGTGCGCGAAGTCACCGTGTTCGAAAGCCTGTTTAAGGCCAACAAGTGGACCTGGCTGTTCGGCTGGATATTCCATTTCTGCCTGTTCGTGGAACTGATCTGGCACCTGCGCTATTTCACCGAACCGGTGCTGGCGTTCCTTCCGTGGATGCAATGGTTCATCAACTTCACGGGCTACGGCATGGTGCTCGGTCTGCTCGGACTGTGGGGGCGACGCTTTCTGGTGGACCGGGTGCGCTACATCAGTGGCCCATCCGATCATCTGATGCTGGCCCTTCTGGTCGCCATCGGCGCGAGCGGCCTGGCCATGAAGTTCCTGGTGCACACGGATATTGTCGCCCTCAAAGCATTTTTCATCGGGCTGATGACACTCAATTGGCAGCGCATGCCGGCTGATCCGTTGTTGCTGATTCACCTGACACTTGTCGCCCTGCTCATGATCATCTTCCCCGTCAGTAAGCTGCTGCATGCGCCGGGTGTGTTCTTCAGCCCTACCCGCAACCAGGTGGACAACCCGCGCGAGCAACGCTGGGTCGCCGGCTGGACTGCGAAACTCGACAACACCAAGGCTGCGGGGAACTAAGCGATGGCTGATATCGAAGCACCGGTCCTTGGCGAATACCAGATTATTCCAAAAATAAAACTGGGCACGATGGCCGGCTCCATGCCGTACATCGCGAAACCTGACATCCAGGCCGGCGTGGGTTTCCCGAAGGAGCTGGTGCCGGACTGGGAAAATGTTGCCGTCAAGAAGCTGGGTGAAATGGTCTCGGAATCTCGCGCACTCCAGGTGTTTCTCGATTCCTGCGTGAAATGCGGCGCCTGCACCGACAAGTGCCATTATTATCTCGGCACTTCCGATCCAAAAAACATGCCGGTGGCGCGTCAGGATTTGCTGCGCTCCGTTTATCGTCGTTACTACACTTTCGCCGGAAAGCACTTCCCGAAACTTGTCGGCGCACGCGACATGACCAAGGACGTGCTCGACGAATGGTATAACTACTTTCACCAATGCTCGCAGTGCCGCCGCTGCTCGGTGTTCTGCCCCTATGGCATCGATACCGCCGAGATTTCGATGGCGGCGCGCGAAATCATGGACACCGTTGGCCAGGGCCAGAAGTATTGCAACGAAGTCCTCATCAAGCTGCACTCGATTGGCAACAACCTCGGCCTGCCGGGCCCGGCGCTCGCCAACACGCTGGAGGGGCTCGAAGAAGATGTCAAAGATGACACGGGCGTGGACGTGAAGTATCCGGTCGACGTCAAGGGTGCGGAGGTACTGTTGGTCACGCCATCGGCCGACTTCTTTGCCGAACCGCATGTCGACGGACTCATCGGCTACGGCAAGGTGTTCCATGCCGCCGGCACCTCCTGGACGCTTTCCTCGCATGCGTCCGAGGCCGGAAATTTCGGCATGTTTATCGGCTCGAACAAAGACCTGCACAAGGTCGCCAGACGCATACGCGAGGCGGCGCTGGAGCTGGGCGTCAAGCGCATCATCGTCGGCGAGTGCGGTCATGCCTGGCGCGTGGCCTACAGCTTCTGGAACTCGATCATCGGTCCGTTCGATTTCCTCGACCAGCGCTACCCGATACCGCAGCATATCTGCGAGTTCACCTATGACCTGATTCAACGTAAAGCGCTCAAATTCGACAAGAGTGCGAACGACGACAAGGTCGTCACTTTTCACGACTCATGCAACGTGGCGCGCGCCTCGCGCATGGGCAATATGCCGGGGGGTCAATTCATTATCCCGCGCGCCGTGGTCAGGGCCTCGGTCAACAAGTTCTTCGACATGGCGCCCGAGACTATCTATGAGAGCACTTACTGCTGCGGTGGTGGCGGCGGACTGCTCACCGACGAGCTTCTGGATCTGCGTATCAAGGGCACGGCCCCGCGCATGCAGGCATTCAAGGAGGTCGTAGAAGAGCATGGCGTCACGCACATTGCCGCGATTTGCGCCATCTGCAAGGCGCAATTCACCAAGGTCCTGCCCTACTACAAGTTCCCCATGGACACGATTCAGAGCGTTCACGGGCTGGTCAGCAAGGCAATACGGCTCGGCGCGGTAAACGAATAGTTATTCATCAGCAAGCAATATCTAGAGACAGGAGATTCGCAATGGCAACTCCCGCAGACAAGGCAAAAGGTGGCAAGGAAGGTTTCACGTTCCGCAAATTCAAGGACGATGACCAGGAATGGCCTTCCTTTCAGGCCCGCATCTTCACGGCCGATGAATCCGACAAGTGTCCAACTTATGTTCACAAGACACCGCCCTGTCAGGCCAGCTGTCCCTCGGGCGAAGATATCCGCGGCTGGCTCAACATCGTGCGCGGCATCGAGAAACCCGCAAAGGACACGACCATGCAGGAGTATGCCTTCCGCCGCCTGACGGAAGCCAACCCTTTTCCATCCATGATGGGCCGCGTCTGCCCCGCTCCGTGCCAGACGGGATGCAATCGCAACGTGGTGGAAGACTACGTCGGCATTAACGCCGTCGAACAATACATTGGCGACACCGCGCTGGCTAACAAATTCACGTTTAAACCCGCCGAAAAAGAATCTGGCAAGAAGGTCGCTATCATCGGCGGCGGACCGGCCGGCCTGGCGGCGGCCTACCAGCTTCGCCGCATGGGACACGCGGTCACCTTATTCGATGACCACGACCAACTCGGCGGCATGGCGAAGTACGGCGTGCCGGGCTATCGCCTCCCGCGCGAGTCGCTGGACGGCGAGATCAATCGCATCATTGACATGGGCGTTGAGGTCAAACTCAAGACCCGGGTCGGCGTCGACGTGCCGCTCACGGACCTTGAGAAGAATTATGATGCCGTGTTGTTTGCCATCGGCTGCAAGTCCGGCCGTGCTTTGCCGGTTCCCGGCGCGGAGGCCGCCAACTGCATCACCGGTGTCGCCTTCCTCGAGGCATTCAACCAAGGTCGCCTCAAAGCCGTTTCCGGCCGCGTCGTCGTGATCGGCGGTGGTGACACTTCCATCGACGTGGTTTCGGTGGCACGTCGCCTAGGCTACATCCAGGAAATGTCGGAAACCGAACGTCCAGAATACGTCGTCATGGGACACACGGCCCACGATGTCGCCAAGACCGCCGTCAAGGAAGGCGCGGAGGTCATGCTGATCTCGCGCCAGCCGGTGGAAAAAATGAATGCCGCCAAGCACGAGATCGAGGATGCCCAGCGCGAAGGCGTGAACATTCGCGGGGCGCTGCAACCGGTGAAAGTTATTCTCGATGACAAGGGTCGCGCCAAAGCATTGCGGGTCGTTGAGCTCGATTTTTCGGGGGGCGGCAAGCCCGTGGAGAAGCCCGGCACCGAAACGGATCTGGAGGCCGACCTTATCGTCTCCGCCATCGGCCAGATGGGCGACTTCCGCGGCATGGAAGAATTTAAAAACGATAAGGGACTGATCAACGCCGATAAATTCTACCAAGTGCCCAACAAACCCGGCTTTTTCGTGTGCGGCGATATCATCCGTCCGCACCTGCTCACCACCGTGATCGGCCAGGGTTCGATCGCGGCCGAGAGCATCGATCACTACCTGAAGAAGCAGGAGATGAGCAAGCGTCCGAAGGTGGACGTGCATCATTTCAACCTGTTGGAGAAATTACAGGAAGTTGGCCTTACGCCGCAGGCTTTCAAGCCGGACGGCCCGGAAAACGAGCGTCCGATTGACCGCGGGCGCTGGGGTACCTCGGAGCAGGGAAAATCCGTCGGCGGCTTCGCCATCCACAACTACGAAGATCGCTCGGAAGCCGAAGTCTGTCAGTCGGATGAACTGTTTCTCGGACACTTCCAATATGCACCGCGTCTGAAACGCACCGAGATGGTGCCTGACGCCAAAGAGGTGCTGGGTCATTTCAAGGAGCGCATGCTTGGCCTGGACGAGAAACAGGCCGTGGAAGAGTCCAAGCGCTGCATGAGCTGCGGCATGTGCTTCGAGTGCGACAACTGCGTGATCTACTGCCCGCAAATCGCGGTCAAGCGCACGCCTAAGTCGGAATCGACCATGGGGCGCTATGTGTACACCGATTACGACCTTTGCATCGGTTGTCACATCTGCGCCGACGTCTGTCCGACCGGCTACATCAAGATGGGTATGGGTGACCACTGAAAACGACTGATCCAGAAATGGTAAAGATCAGACAAATCGTGGTTGGCGGAGTTGCCGTCGTGGCTGCGGGACTCTTTGCTGTCACGCTGGCACAGGCGGCCGATGTCTCCGGTGCCAAATCCAAGGGTATTGGTCCGACGGTGAAAATTCACCGGGGTGAGCAATGCGTGGAACCGACAGAGGACATGCGGCGCAACCACATGAAGTACATCCTGCACCAGCGCGACAAGACCATGCACCAGGGAATTCGCACGGCGAAGCACAGCTTCAAAAACTGCGTCGACTGCCATGCCGATCCCAAAACCAACAGCGTGCAGGGCCAAGACGGTTTCTGTTCCTCCTGTCATGAGTATGCCTCCGTCAAGATCGATTGTTTCAGCTGTCATACCGACAAGCGTGACAAGAACGCCGTCGCGGTAGCGCCTTTCAAAGGCACCGCCGCCAAGGGGGCGCCTCCATGAGTCTCAACCGCCGTGAATTCATCGGCATCGGCGGCGCCGCGGTTGCCGGCATGGCGCTGGCACCTGGTTTGCGTCTGATCGATCTGGCGCAGGCGCGCTCACCGGATGAGACCGTTACCAGCCTGAAGCGCTGGGGACTGCTGATCGATATCGACAAATGCCAAGACTGCAACGTCTGCGTGACCGCGTGTCACGAGGAAAACGGGGTTGTCGGGCACGGGCGCCCCGCCACCGATCCGCAGTGGATACGCAAGGTCACGATCAAGGACAAGCAGACCGGCTATGTCCAGACCCTCCCGCTCATGTGCCAGCACTGCGAGTCACCGCCGTGCGTGGACGTCTGCCCTACCGGTGCCTCGTTCAAGCGCGCCGACGGGATCGTGTTGGTGGATAAACATATCTGTATCGGCTGCCGTTACTGCATGATGGCCTGTCCGTACAAGGCACGCTCTTTCGTGCACGAGGACACCACCGATCAGAAACCCCATGCCCCGCGCGGCAAGGGCACGGTCGAATCCTGCACCTTGTGCGTGCACCGCGTCGATGCCGGGAAGATTCCGGCCTGCGTAGAAGCCTGCACCCAGGACGGCAACCAGGCCATGGTGTTCGGTGACCTCAAGGATCGGAACAGCGACGTCAGCAAGAACTTGGCCTCCGGACTCTCCGTCCAGCTGCGTCCGGACCTGAACTTGAACACCGGCGTGCGCTACCGGGGGATCTGACGCATGGCACAAGCACATTTCGACACCATTGAGGGTCGCGGTCCGGGCTTCTATTTATTGCTCGCTATTCTCGGCGCATTCATCGTGGCCGGCGTACTGGCGGCCCTGTACATGGAGCACAACGGCCACTGGGTGACCGGCATGTCTAACCAGATCGTGTGGGGCACGCCGCACGTGTTCGCTGTGTTTCTCATAGTAGCTGCCTCGGGTGCACTCAACGTGGCCTCCATCGCCTCGGTCTTCGGCCGGCAACTTTACAAGCCGCTCACCCGGCTTTCAGGCCTGCTGTCTATCACCTTGCTCGCCGGTGGCCTGATCGTGTTGGTGCTGGATCTCGGGCGGCCGGACCGGCTGATCGAAGCCATGACCTATTACAACTTCAAATCCATTTTTGCGCTGAACATCATCCTGTATGTCGGCTTTTTCGCCGTTGTCGCGGTTTATCTGTGGATGATGATGGAACGGCGCATGAACGATTACACCAAGCCGGTTGGCATGTTTGCTTTTATCTGGCGCCTGACCCTCACCACTGGTACCGGTTCAATCTTTGGTTTCCTCGTGGCGCGCGACGCCTATGACACGGCCGTGCTCGCCCCCATGTTCATCATCATGTCCTTCTCCTACGGCCTGGCGATTTTCATGGTCGTATTGATGGCGGCCATGCGCTGGACCGGCCGGGAACTGGGCGACGCGGTGTTCGGAAGGCTGCGCAATCTGCTCGGAGTGTTCGTGGCCGCCGTGCTTTATTTCGTTGTCGTCCATCACCTGACGAACCTCTACATCACCCAGCGCCACGGCATCGAGGGTTTCATCCTGCTCCACGGGGGTCAATTCACGCAGATGTTCTGGATCGGTCAGATCATCCTGGGCAGCGTGATTCCACTCGTCATCCTTTTCTCGCGCCTCGGCAAGTCGCGCGCCATGGTGATGCTGGCCTCGTTGCTCGTGACCATGGGGGGCGTGGCACAGATGTATGTCACCATCATCGGCGGACAGGCTTATCCCATGCCGCTCGTGCCGGGCAAGGAAGCGAGCAGCAGCTTCTTCGACGGCGTAGTCGCCTCCTACGCGCCCAGCCTGCCCGAGATCGGTCTGGGACTCGGCGGGATCGCCCTGGCGCTGGCGATGACAGTCGTGGCCCTGAAGGTGCTCCCGTTTCTGCCGAAAAGCCTGTCCGACGCCGACGCTGACCCGCACTTCAAGGCCGAACCGGCCAAATCGGAACCCGCGGCGGCCTAATTCGTCTAGCGCCCCAGGGATCACAGGGCGGCAGGAGAATCGCCGTTGCCATCCCTCCCGTGAGCGTCGTATCCAACAATTTCCGGTAACGGCCGCATGAACCGACTGCTAATCTCCGCCGCACACAAGTCCTCGGGCAAAACCACGCTCGCGATCGGACTGTGTGCGGCCCTGCGCCAACGCGGCCTCACGGTTCAACCTTTCAAAAAAGGTCCCGATTTCATCGATCCCATGTGGCTGTCGCTGGCCACTTCTCGCGATTGCCATAATCTCGATTTCTTTCTCATGGGCCGGGAAGAAATTATTGATACTTTCTCCGCACGCGCCAACGGCGCGAACATATCGTTGATCGAGGGCAACAAGGGGTTGTACGACGGCCTGAGTCTTGACGGCAGCAACAGCAACGCGGCATTGGCCACGTTACTCCAAACTCCCGTGGTATTGGTCATCGATGCCCGCGGGATGACACGTGGTATCGCTCCACTGATTTTGGGCTACCAGGCCTTCGACAAGGATATTCGCCTTGCCGGGGTCATTCTCAATCAACTCGGCGGTTCTCGGCACGAGGCCAAGCTGCGCGCGGTCATCGAGCATTATACAGACGTTCCCGTGCTCGGGGCCGTGCATCATGATGACCACCTCACCATTGTCGAACGGCATCTCGGCCTGATTCCCAGCAATGAAGCAGTGGCAGCGCAAGTTAAAATTAGCGCCATCGCCTCGCGAGTCATGGAATCCGTGGATCTCGACCGGTTGCTGGCCATTGCGGCGAATGTGCCGGCACTTTCGCCCGTCGGCCACGGCGATTTGTCGACCATTGCCATGGCACCTCTCGATGTGCGGATTGGAATTGCGCGGGATGCTGCCTTTGCTTTCTATTACCCGGGTGACCTTGAAGCCTTGCGTGCCGCGGGTGCAGAACTCGTGCCGATTAACATGCTGACAGATTCAGAATTGCCGGAGGTGGATGCCCTGCTGATTGGTGGTGGGTTTCCGGAGATTTTCATGGAAAAGATTGAAGCCAATGAATCTCTGCGCCATCAGATCCGGCAGGCCATCGAGGCGGGAATGCCGGCGTATGCCGAATGCGGTGGGCTGATGTACCTGGCGCGCAGCCTTTCCTGGCGTGGTAATCGCTGTGAGATGGTGGGGGTCATCCCGGGCGATGTGGTGATGCATGACCGGCCCAAGGGGCGTGGCTATGTCGTGCTGCGCGAAACCGGCCGGGGACCATGGCCGGGGACGGCAACGGGGAAACCGCCGTCTGAGATCCGTGCGCACGAATTCCATTACTCCAGTCTGGAGAACCTCGCGACGGATACGGTATATGCCTACGAAGTGCTGCGCGGATCCGGTGTCGACGGCAAACACGATGGCATTGTCTACAAGAATCTGCTTGCCTGTTATGCGCACCTGCGCGATCTGGAAAACAATCACTGGGCGGCCCGCTTCGTCGATTTCGTGCGCCGCCAGCGCGCCGGCGCGAAACAGAGACTCGCTCATTGATTACCAGACAGAAGTCTGAACTACATCAGGGGTTTACCATGATTAAAATTACTCCGGAAGCCGCCAATCAGGTCCGTCGTTCGGCGGAACACAACAAGATAGAAAACATGTACCTGCGCGTCGCCGTACGGCGTGAGGATGATGGCAGTTTTGTCTATGGCATGGGATTTGACGAACAGGGTGAAGACGACACCCATTTCGTCTCTGAAGGGATCGACGTGCTTGTCTCCAATGCCAACAAGAATCTCCTCGAGGGCGCTACGATTGATTTCGTTGAAATCAATCCGGGAGAGCATCAATTTATTTTTATCAATCCCAACGATCCGGCGCATAATGTTTCACCGCCAACCGGCGATAAGTGATGAGGGTTATCGACACTGTCAAGGAATGAACGTTGCGTTGCGCTGCACTTGGCACACCGCTCGGAGTTCACCACGCTTCCCACGGAATGTACGGGAATAGCTCTCTCCGGCTGGACGCCAATCGGCACGACAGCTAATCTAGCCAGTTAATGTTCATTGGATTTCCGCCGCTTCCGGATGCGGCAAGCACATGAGCACTACTCCCGAACCGGCAGGCTCCCGCATTGCCCAGCCGCCAACATTGACGATATCTCCCGCCGCTGACTGGCGGCGCAAGACCCGCACGATATTACTAAAGCGCCTGGCGCTTCCGCTCCTGGGGTTGGCGCTGATTTTCACCGGAATTGGTGGGGGGTCAATCGCAACCATCACTTTCCCCCAATATACCGAGATGCTCTATCCGGTTCTGGTCCTGCTGGGACTGGCCAGCGCGGGGATCGTCTGGCTGATCATCGCGCGCATACGCCGGGACCTGATGGAGCCCCTGTCGCATCTGCGGAACTGGTCGCTGCGCATGCGCGGCGGGAATCTATCGGCCCGTATTCCGGTCCCGGAGCGGGGTGAATTCCGCGAACTGGCACAGGACATTAACCGTCTCAGCGATGAGCTGAAATCGCTGACCATGGATATGGATACGAACGTCCGCGCTCAAACCGTGCGCCTGGCACGCAAGACCCAATCACTGGACATTCTTTACGATGTTGCTTCGAGTCTCAGCCAGCCGGGCGATCTCGACAAGCTGCTCGAAAGTTTTCTGGATACCTTTATTGAATTGGTGGATGCCCGCGCTGCCACCGTACGCATGCTCACCGACGACGGTCATACCCGCCTCGTTGCCAGCCGCGGCCTGGCGGCCGACGTGGTAGAAAAAGACCGCCTGATGGACACCAGCCTTTGCCAATGCGGATGGGCTTCCAAGCAAGGCGGCATCCGAACTCAGCGCGGGACGCACCCGTGCGCCAAGCTTCTGGGCGTGCCGATGCTCAAACGTGATTGCCAAGAGTTCGTCGTCGTCCCGGTCACCTACCAGGACCGGATTGTCGGCGTTTACAACCTGTTTCTGGACCGTCCCATGTCGGCCCTGGGCGAAGACATCCATGACCTGCTCAACAGCGTCGGAAAACATTTGGGACTCGCGCTCGAGAAATCCAGACTCGACAATCAGGCGCGACAGATTGCCATCATGGAAGAGCGCAACATCATCGGCAATGAATTGCACGACTCACTGGCGCAGGTCCTGGTCAGCATGCGTTTGCAGGTAAAAATGCTTGGCGAATCCCTGCACAAGAAGGAGCTGCGCACGGCCCAGAGCGAGGTGCGCCATCTTAGAACCGCGATCGACGAGGCGCATGTCAGTTTGCGCGAATTGCTGGCCACTTACCGGTTGAAAATCGACGAGCGCGGGCTGATACCGGCGGTGGCCGGCATGGTGGAACGTTTCACCCAGGAAACTGGCGTCAACGTCTATTTCCAGAATGAATGCCAGAAATTCACCCTGACGCCGCTGCAGGAGAGCCAGGTTTTCCATATTGTCAAAGAAGCCTTGTCGAACATCCGCAAACACAGTCACGCCTGCAATGCACGTATCCTGTTCTCAAATGACAGCCACGGAAATTATACTTTGATGATCGAGGATGATGGCGAGGGCATTGCACCCGTCTCCGGGTCGCTGCCCGGCGAGCACATTGGACTTTCTGTGATGCGCGAGCGGGCGGAACGATTGCCGGGCGAACTCACCATCGAAAGCGAACCCGGCGAGGGTACCCGCATTGTGCTATCGTTCTCGGTTGCGCCGCATCAAAGCACGGCAGCCAAATAACTGAATTTAAGGAGCCCGGATTGCGCGTAATTTTGATTGATGATCACGCCCTGGTCCGCAAGGGTCTTGAAGAATTACTTCGCAGCCGAGGGGTGGAAGTCGTAGCCTCGGTAGGCAGCGGCGAGGAAGGCATCAAACAAACCATTGCGCTTAAACCCGACGTGGTGCTGCTGGATATCAAAATGCCCGGAATGAACGGCATCGAGACACTTGAAAAACTGCAAGCCAGCAACATCACGATTCCGATCCTCATGCTCACCATGAGCCGAGACGATGCCGATCTTCGCGCTGCCTTGCGCGGCGGCGCCGAAGGATATCTGCTCAAGGACATGAACCCCGAAGATCTGGTGCCGGCCTTGGAGGCCGTCCTGCGAGGGGACAATGTCGTCGCCAAGGAAATGGTCGGGACCCTGGCGCGCATCGTGCAGGGCCAGACCAACGAACCGCCTCACCGTTCCGCGGCGCCGCTGTCCGAGCTTACCCCGCGCGAACTGGAAATTCTGAGTCACGTTGCCGAAGGACAAAGCAACAAGATGATCGCCCGCGACCTCAGTATCACGGACGGCACCGTGAAACTCCACGTTAAGGCCATTCTGCGCAAACTCGGGGTACATTCCCGTGTCGAGGCCGCGGTCATCGCGGTCGAACAGGGGCTCGGCCGGAAAAGGAAGCAGGAGAGCGACGCCTAATTGGCGGCGGTCGGCTCAAACCAACGCAGCCGGCCATGCAGCTCGACCACGTCTCCCACGATGATCAGCGTCGGCGCTTTCACTTTCGCCTTGGCCACAATACCCGGCAATGACTCAATGGTGCCTATCAGGACGCGTTGGTTTCGCGTCGTGCCCTGCTGCACCAGTGCCGCCAGGGTGGTCGGGCGCATACCATGGTGAATCAGCTCGCGGCAGATGGTCTCGATGCCGTGCAGTCCCATGTAGAAAACGATGGTCTGATCCGGCTGGACCAGCGCTTTCCAATTCAGGTTCACGGTACCGTCCTGCAAATGCCCGGTCACGAAAACAACAGATTGGGCATAGTCGCGGTGCGTGAGCGGGATACCGGCATAGGAAGCACACCCGGCGGCGGCTGTAATCCCAGGAACAACTTGGAACGGAATTCCCTCGGCGGCCAATGTGTCAATTTCCTCACCACCGCGACCGAAGATGAAAGGGTCACCGCCCTTGAGCCGTACGACACGTTTGCCCTTTTTCGCCAACCGCACCAGCAGATGATTGATGTCTTCCTGCGGCAGCGCATGGTTGTCGCGCTCCTTGCCGGCGTAAATTCGCTCGGCATCGCGCCGCACCAGTTCCAGCACCGCCGGAGATACCAGCCGGTCATAGACAACTACGTCCGCCTCCTGCATGAGGCGCAAGGCGCGGAACGTGAGTAAATCGGGTTCGCCTGGCCCACCGCCAACCAGATATACCTCGCCGACCGTGGGCTTGTTTCCATCGGCCGTATCAAGTCGCTCCTGCAATGCCTTTTCCGCCGCCTTGTCTTGCCCGGAATAGGCCAGTTCGGCAATGCGGCCTTGCAACACCTCTTCCCAGAACGCTCGGCGCCGGGGTGGATGTTTGAACTTTTGTTTGACCTTGCCCCGAAATGCCTCCACCAGTTTGGCCAGACTCCCATAGCCGGCAGGAATAAGCGTCTCCAACCGGGCACGGATCAGTCGCGCCAGGACAGGAGAACGTCCGCCGGTGGATACCGCGATCGTCACAGGTGAACGATCAATGATGGAGGGCATGATGAATGTGCACAAATCAGGCTGATCCACAACATTCACCGGGATACCAAGCGTCTTGGCGGTATCGGATACCTGGCGATTTACCGCCATATCATTCGTCGCCGCGATAACCAGCGCACACTCCTTCAACATTTCCGGTCGGAATTCTTGCGCAATGTGTTTGATCTTCCCCTCGTCAACCCATCGCCGGAGTGTCTCGCCCAGTGCCGGAGAATACACCGTGATATCGGCTCCGACTTTCAGCAGGAGGGAAATCTTGCGCGAGGCCACTTCTCCCCCGCCAATGACGGCACATTTCCGGTGCTTGAGATTCAGGAATATAGGAAGAAAATCCATGTGCTGAATTATACCTGCAATCCGCTCAGGCAAGACCGCTAACGACTATCCCGTCTCGGATATCCGTAAAGAGGTAGAAAAGTAAATCCAAAGAATCTGGCGGAGGGGGTGAGATTCGAACTCACGAGGAGCGTAAGCCCCTGCCAGTTTTCAAGACTGGTGCCTTAAACCGCTCGGCCACCCCTCCGGGGATCATGGTGACCAAAAGAATACCCTAAAGCAGTAAATCGGACTATCAGTTATTCACCTGCCAGAGCTGGTCTTCTCGATGACAGGAAGTTCATGTTTGTCGAAATGAAGATATGTCACGCGACTCGTAATAAGTTTCTGAATGGTAACCAGAGACAGTTGCATGGCCTCCGCCATTTGCTCTTTCGTGACATGCGATGGCCTGACGTTCCGGCGGTTACGCTCGCCATAGCGTCGCAGGTTCCAAGTCACCCAAAGGGTCAGCAACAGCCACATCACGAAGACAGCCAAGCCGTAATTGACCAGTTGTTCGGCAAAGGTTTCGTAACCGCCAAGGGTAATCATGCGATCGATAAAGAGTGTGATGCCGAGATACCACAGCCCCAGACTGAGCAATGGAGTAACCAGATAGGTCCACAGCCCCCAAAAGACTACCGTGATCATCAGCTCCGCCACGCGCCGCGAAAACACAATAATGGGATGATCGAGAAATAGATGGCGCTGATTGGCATCCGGCCGAGCCCAGACAAACAGGTCGCGCAAACGTCTCTTGGGGCTGCGCCAGATGGCAAAGCTGGTTTTGCCGTACTTGTAGATTCCTTTTGGCACGGCCACGACGGTGGACGCGGCGCTGATAATCCAGTAAATCGCCGGGTACCAGATGGCCCAGAAAAGATAGCGTAACAATCCGCGTTTTTCATAGAAATTATCTAGTATAAGACCGATGGTGAACTGACACAGGCAGGTGAATGCCAGAATGACGCCTGTCCAGCCGGGAATGAGAGTCTCCACGGCGAGCGTGTCAGGCCAGTATTCGGGAAAATAGTTTGTGCCGATCCAGCAGAAAACAGTAAAGGTAAACGCGTAACACCACGCCACGGCAATCCAGTAATCAATGTATACCGTCCACATCCGGCGGCTGTTCCAGCGGAATATTCTTTTTGCATATTTCAACGCGGCTTCCACGCCACCTTGAGCCCAACGAACCCGCTGCCGCCAAAGCGGGCGCAGGCTTTCTGGGACCAGGATCCACGTCAGCGCGTGCGGTTCATAACGTATGTCCCAATGATTGAGTTGCAGCTTCCAGCTGATGTCGATGTCTTCCGTAACTGTATCCGGGGACCAATAACCCACCGAATGCAACGCGGCGCGACGGAAGCATGTATTCACCCCGGAAATCGTAAAAATACGCCCTAACTTGCGCTGCGTGCGCTTGATCATGCCGACAATGGCGGAGAATTCTCCTATCTGAATACGCGCGAGCAGGCTGGCGCGGTTGACGACACGGGGGTTTCCTGAAGAATTCGGATGAACTCACCGCGATGAATTTCCAGGTGTCGCGTAATTCGTGTCCTTCGTGGCGGCGCCACCGCGATTGCTATGTTGCAAATCCGCCGAAAACTCCTGATCGATAGACCATTGTTCATTGAACCGATAACGGACGCCGAAACCAACGCGATCGAGATTGCCATCGTTGAATTCCGCTCTATCCGCTCGGGTGACGAGATAACGGCCATATATTCTCGTGCGCTCGGCCACGTAACTGCTGAACTCGGTTCGTCCCACCCATTCGTTCAAACCTTGGTCGTCGGAGTCGGTGGCGATACGAAACTCCAGCGCATTCCGCTCATCTAGGTAATTGTCATATATCTTCAGTTCCAGCGTGGCCTTTTGCATGGCATGAATCAAGGAAGGATTGTCAGGATGGCGTTTCAGTGCGGAGCGTGACAGCGTCAGTGCCTCCCTCGGACGATCGCGCTCCAACATACAGTCGGACACGGAGATCACCAAGTAAGGTTCCAACTCGGTCGTGCCCCGGATCTTTTCGAATTCTTCAAGCGCTGACACACAATCGCCTTTCCAGGCCGTGATAATGACGAGGTCACGCTGATATGGATAGTTATTGGGATTGGCTTGAGTCAGGCGATTAAGAATATTGAGTGCTTCGTCGTAGCGCCCTTCCCGACCCAAGTTGACGGCGCGCAAATGCTCCTTGTCAGAAGCCGGTGTCCCACTTTGCATCGACTCGGCCTGGCTGGGACTTAGAAACGTCAAGATCAGAAGGCAAGCGGGCACCAGAAGTTTGTTATTAGCGCTGCGCCACATTTTTCCCCCCGGAGTTTCCGGCGACTTCGTATTGATATTCTTATTAATATAGCAATAACGGATTTCACCCCATCAAGAGGCCATTTCTCGATATGGCCTTCAGAATCAATTCCGGATAACGCGTAAATCGCTCATATACGGTGCGAGTGCTTTCGGGATAGCAATGCTCCCATCCGCCTGCTGATAATTCTCCATGATCGCCACAAGCGTGCGTCCTACAGCGAGAGCGGATCCATTGAGCGTGTGCACGAGCTCTGGCTTGCCGGTCTCAGGGTTGCGCCAACGCGCTTGCATTCGCCGCGCCTGGAAATCCTCGAAGTTGCTGCATGAGGAGATTTCGCGATATTTTCCCTGCCCGGGGAGCCACACCTCGATATCATAGGTTTTGGCTGCCGCGAAACCCATGTCGCCAGTGCACAACGTTACAACACGGTAGGGAAGCTCAAGTAGCTGCAAAACAGACTCGGCATGTGTCGTCAGTTCCTCCAATGCTTGGTACGAATCCTGGGGACGCACGACCTGCACCAGTTCGACTTTTTCAAACTGATGTTGACGGATCAGCCCGCGCGTGTCCTTCCCGTAGGAACCCGCTTCACTGCGAAAACACGGGGTATGGCAGACATACTTTCTCGGCATATAACCGGCGTCGATAATAACGTCACGGACAATATTGGACACGGGCACTTCCGCCGTGGGAATCAGGTAATAGCGCGGCTCACCGTTGAGAGCAAACAGATCCTGTTCGAATTTCGGAAGCTGACCTGTGCCACGGAGGCTTTCGGCATTGACCATATAGGGGACATAGGTTTCCGTGTAACCGTGCTCACGCGTGTGCAGATCCAGCATGAACTGGATGAGGACTCGGTGCAGGCGTGCGAGCGCACCGTTCATGACGGCGAAGCGCGCGCCCGCAATTTTGGCGGCGGTGTCTAAATCGAGCATATCCAGCTTCTCGCCCAGTTCGATGTGCTCTTTCGGCGTGAATTCAAATTGACGAGGCTCGCCCCAGTGACGGATTTCCTTGTTCTCGGTTTCGTCCTTTCCATCTGGCACGCTGTCATGCGGGATGTTCGGGATGCCCAGCGCGATTTCATTGATGTCATTCTGGATCTGCGCAAGTTCATTCTCCGACTGCGTGAGTGCCGCGCCGATATTTGCCACTTCCTGCATCAGGCGGGAAGTGTCCTCCCCTTTGGACTTGGCGACACCGACCATTTTGGATTTGGCATTGCGCTCGGCCTGAAACTGCTGGGCGACTACCTGAACGCGTTTGCGTTTATCTTCAAGGTCTGCCAACACGGTGGTATCAAGTTTATAACCGCGCCGCGCGAGTTTGCGGGCAGACTCATCAAGGTGGGACCGTAGCTGTTTGGGATCTAACATGTGGGAAGGGATGATTAATTCTTGTATGCTTTAAAAATCAGTGTTCATTTATCTGCGCATTCCACGATACAACATGGCCTGGCGGCAGCAATTTCTTGAGATGCGACAGGATTCGCTTGACCTTTTCCGGTTTGTCGAAAAACTCGATAACCAGCGGAAGGTCGAGCGATAGATCAAGGAGCGACGAGGAATGCACTACGCCGGAACGCCCGAAACCGGAAACCCCACGAAATACCGTTACCCCCCTGACCTTTTCTTCATCATGTAACTTGGCAAGGAGCGTTTTTTGCAAATCACTGGCTTCGGTCAGATATATCCGCACCATGGTTATTTCGCTATGCGTCATAGTTGCCTTCCCAGCACGACGCCGATCCAGGTGGCACCGACACACAACACCAGGCTGGCGCCCATGTTCACCATGGCCTTGGCCCAGGAACCTTGTTCGATGAGGTTAAATGTCTCGATGGAAAACGATGAAAACGTGGTGAACCCCCCCAGTACGCCGATGAGAATCCCGGCACGTAACACCGGATTGTCAGTCAGACGGTCAATGAATAATACGAACAAAAAGCCCATGATCAGGCATCCCAGCACATTTACCACCAGCGTGCCATAGGGAAACGAACGTCCGGCCGCGAAGTGCACCCAGTTCGACATCCAGAAACGCAGCAGACTGCCCACCGCTCCGCCCGCCGCTATTGCCAGCAGCTGTCTCATGCGAATAGATATTTCACCAGCAGAATATGTTTTGTTTGTTCATGAACCGGACCCGGCTTTATCGTACCAGTACTTTGCCCGCTCCGGGTCCGCTTTCAATCCCAGCCGGCCTTCTTCATAAGCCTGTGCCAGGACTTTCTGTGCACGCTTCTGACCATGATTCGCGGCACGGCGCAACCACGAAAGCCCCTCGGCCTCATCGCGCGCAACACCCAATCCATAGGCGTAACCGACAGCAATGCGGTATTCGCTGTCGGCATGTCCGCGTTCTGCCGCCTTGCGGTACCAGCTTATCGCTGTTTCAAAATTGCGCTCCACACCCCTCCCTTTCTCATACAATCGACCAATCGCATATTGGGCCCGGATATCGCCGTTTTCGGCCAGGGGCAGCCACAGATCGCGCGCACGATCATATTGGTCAGCCTCATAGGCCTTCTTTCCAAGTTTAAATTTATCGACGGCGACCGGTGTGGGATTATCACTGGTGGCGGGAGCGGGTTTGTCTGCCATGACCGGAAACGAATAAAGGCAACAGACAAGACCTAGTGTGATTAGATTTGGTTTAGTCGTCATAAGCTTGTTTACAAGTTCACTTGGTCTTATTTCCCGGTTTTTTTTTGACGTCGGCGGTTGATTTATTGGCCTGGTTATCGAGTTTGCGCAAATGCGCCAAACGTTCGGCAATTTTAACCTCTAATCCCTGCCCGGTGGGGAAATAATAGCGGCGTCTGCCGAGCTCTTCAGGCAAATAATTCTCGCC
>Ga0224512_10000477_pt1 | contig 42567 bp, 51 predicted proteins | sample SF_May12_sed_USG_4_FD_169103 | JGI IMG/M metagenome (GOLD analysis project Ga0224512, IMG submission 169103) | Sediment microbial communities from San Francisco Bay, California, United States - SF_May12_sed_USGS_13 | ecosystem: Environmental > Aquatic > Marine > Sediment | place: USA... | reverse complement strand
TGTTGAAATACGTAGGAAATCCCTTAATCATATAGAGAATACCTGTCAGAAAATACATGAAAGAAAGAGCGAAGAACTGAAACGAGCGCTTCACACCCTGTTTTCCTTCTCCAAACAACGAATCTTTGCACTGCTCTTCAGTCGGTCCATTAATCAGTTTCTCAATTGTTTCCGGACTAACTTCTCTGAATCCGTTGTTTGCTTTAGTCATTGTCCGCCTCGCCTTCACTCACTTCCTCAAACGTCCACTTCTTGTAGTTCTTGCGAGTCTCCCAAGAGCCCTTGTTTTCGTGAATGTCGGTGAAAATCTTATCCCACCCTTCAATCATAACCTTGAAGTTGTAATTGTCGAGAGCATGTTGACGTCCAGCTTTGCCAAGCGCTGCGCGCTCTTCAGTTCCCATCTCGTAAAGCTTGACCATGGCATTGATGACATCTTCTTTATTGAGGCGATCCTCGTAAATGTAAGGAACTTCCTGGGAGCCAATAATTGATTTAGATGCAGGTTCAATACCAACTCCGAACCAATTCTCTCCATCAGTTACCTGCTCCTGAAGACCTCCAGTCATAGTAACGATAATTGGCGTCTCACACGAAAGAGACTCTAGTGTAGACAGACCAAACCCTTCGGCATCCGAAATACACATTGTGCAGTCTGCTATGTTGTACATGTGTGCCAAATCTACAGGATTTAGTTTGTTTCGCGAAAACATTACTTCGCTATTTGTCATTCCAAGCTCGCGAATGATTGCTTCAAGATCCTGTCCGTGACGATCCTTAGGATCGGTATGCATAATCAATCGAGCTTTGTCTCTACCAACTCTGTCTAGAAACTCATTGAACCAAAAGATCAACGTACCAGACTGCTTTCGACGAGCATTTCGACTATTCCAGAAAAACGTAAACGGAGAGCCATCCGCCTCTTTAGGAAAAGCACTCAGTCTGAACCTCTCAACTTCCTCATTGGAATACTTCTTGAAAACGTCAGTATCGACTGCATGAGGCAAATGGATGCACTCAACATCAGGAGCCACATTGCGAACACAATTGTCGGTCAACTTTGAAATCGTAACGATGGTATCGTTCGAATCATAGTACGGCTTGTTGAACTTTGGATATGGATAATTGTCCCACACATGATAGTAAACCATAGGAACAAAAGGACGAATCTCGTCCTCAATCTCCCACAACCAACCATAAAATCGTGGATCAGTCATAAACCACAATACATCTGGCTTTTGGCTTTGGAGGAGAGATCGAATGACGTCTTGGCTTCCGTACCCATCAACAGGAAGCATAATCCAATCTTCTTCCCACTGTTCGGTCTTCTGGGGACGATAATCGTGATGCTTCACCGCCCCGCCCACCGAAATGAACTGATATTTGCCAGTAGAAAGCAAATATTCAATCATGTATCGAGTCTGAGTGCCAACCCCCGAAGGAGACATTGGGTGGTCCCCAATTGTCAAAATCTTGATCTTTTTGGGACCAGCTTCTGTTACTTGTTCTTCTGTCATGTTTTGTCCTATGGGCAGTGCTTGGTACGCTTAAATTTGCAATACTTACAACTCAGGCGATTCTTCATGTAGTTGCCATGGTCAACATTGTACACAGCCTGCTTCAGCAAGTTAAGTGCATTGGAAGTTTTCTTGGGTCCACTGGTAACCCTAAAAATCTCAACCCTGTTCTCCGTCTTGTTTGTCCGCTTACAAAGCGCGAAATACGTTTCCACATTCTTCGGATCCAGACCATACTTTTTGCAAAAGAAATACTTGTAAACAGTCAGCTGGTAAGTAACCATGGGGTCGGATTTCTTTTTCACGTCCCAACCCCAGCTGCATGTTTTCCAATCAATGACGTGATATTTACCGTCCTCTGTCTTGACGATAATGTCGATAAAGCCCTTGAAAAAGAAATCTCTCAACTCATAGAAATCACATTTTTCATAAAACTTCTCTTCAATTCCGACAAGCTCCCACTTGCCAAAAAACTTATCGAGCGCAGGTTTCAAATAGTGAACAAGTTCACGACCCTGCATTTGCATCTCCCAAAAAAGCTTCTCAAGACTTGGGGTTTTGGCAATCTCTTTCTGTTCTTCTTCTGGCAATTCTTCGATTGCCTTAGCGAACTTTTCAGTGAAAGTGTCACTTAAATCGATCGAATCAGTGCGTTCTGGGTTGAGTTCCTCCTCAACGGTCCAGTGTACACCATGTCCGAAAGCAGTATGAATGTTGCCTTCGAACCCTTCAATCTCATCAACTTTTGTCAACTTATAGTAAAACGGGCAGGTTTTCCAATCTTTGGTCGCTGACCAAGACAAATATCTACCAGTTTCTTGCTCAACTTGTTCCGTCAGAACCTTCAGCATTCACTACCTCTTTCTTTTTTGGAGCAGTCTTCTTTTTTGGAGCAGTCTTCGCCTGAATCAGTTCGAAAATCCACTCGCCCTCATTGACAGGACCCTGATTCTTCACCACACACGGTTTAAGCGTTCTTCCAAGCTGAACCTTGGGATGCTTTTCCTTAACCCACTCACGAGCAACGTTCTCGTAATAGCGGACCTTTTGTTCGCCCGGCTTCCAAGGATGGAGTTTAAGCGACACAGTAACAGTATCCTTGTTGAGTTTGATGTTCTTTTCCATTTTGATAATTCCTCTTGCTAGTAACCTTGAAGGTCGATTATCTTCTTATACACCGCTGGAGAGACAGATTTAACGTAATACGTGTCACCTGAGAAAAACTCCTCAAACGCATTGGCAAAATATTCTCTCAACGATGTAGCGCCGTAAGGAGAAATAAAAAGCCCATGTAGCAAAGTGTGAAGAATAGGATATCCCACTTCTTGGTATAAGTAAGTATCAAACTCAACCGAATATTCGGTTTCTGCAAATGCTCCAGCGTCGTACTTGTCGTACCCATGAGCGTGAAGAATCTCAGACATACTTCGCCGCTTAGCTAGAAACTCCTCTTCGATGATCTTATCGCCGTAGATGTCCAAAGGATACGTTTCCTCTACAGCATGAGCAAGCTCGTGAACGATGTCTGAGAAAAAATCGTCATCATCATCTTGTTCGTTCGTAAGGTAGATCGCTCCATTCTCATAAACCGCATCCACCTCTTTCTCTTTCAAAAAATCGAACTGACCAATGAAAATCGAATCAATGTCATCGAACATAAACTGAGGAATCTTTTCTTCAATTTTTCTAAGAACCACCTCTATTTCAATCGACTCGGGGAGCGGATTCTGTTGATAAACAACAATACGATGGAACAAGAGACTCTGCTGCAAGCCTCCTGCCACCTGACGAATATATGCCTTTACTCCATCACCCGACGTCATCAACCCCTTCCTTGTCTGTTTCCTCTTCCAAAGACGCAGCTTGCCTCTGCTGCTGAATCATCGTTGTCATGTCCTTCTCACATTGAACATATCCGAGCATGAAATTCTGTTCACACACTGGTGCCAGGAACTCTGGGAATTCATTAGCAAGAGCAACAACACACATTTCAATTGTCACTGCCCCGTCTTCAGGCTTGAACTTGCTCCCTACGTACTCCACAAAGAGTTGTTTGAGAGGGTTGTCTGGGACAACTGGCTCTTCTAGAGCCGCCTGGGCTTCCTGCTCAATCTGAGCTAGGGTCTTTTCTATCACTTCTTCGGGAGCTACTTGTTCTTCTGTCATGTTATTTTCCTCACAGCACCTTGGCTGCCAAAGTTGCAACGTCTGAACGCTCACCCTTCACAAGAGTAACGTGTCCAGCTAGCGGAGAGTGTTTGAATTTCTCCACAGCATGCGTCAAGCCATTTGTTACATCGTTAATGAACGCATTGTCAATCTGTTCAATATCGCCGGTCAAAACGATCTTGGTTCGTTCGCCCACACGAGTAATGATAGTCTTAAGTTCGTGCATTGTCAAGTTCTGAGCCTCGTCGATGATAATGAAGGCATCAGAAATAGAGCGACCTCGAATGTACGTCAAAGCTTCGATTTCAATTATGCCCTTGGTCATGTACTCTTCAAGCATCATCTTATCGTTTCCCAAAAGGAACTGAAGATTGTCTTGAATCGGAGTCAACCAGGGAAGCATTTTCTCATTCACATCACCCGGAAGGAATCCAATATCCTTACCCATTGGCTGAATGGGGCGGGAAACTACCAACCTCTTGTAGATCCCTTCTTCAAGAGTTTGTTGTAGACCCGCTGCAATCGCGCACAGAGTCTTACCAGAACCCGCCTTCCCAACAAGAGTGATGACCTTGATTTCAGGGTCCATCAAAAGTTCCATGGCGAAAGTTTGCTCACGATTCCTCGATTTAACTCCGGAAACTCTCATTTCCTTGCCATTTACCTTCTTGATGCTCCCGCCATCATAATAGCGAGCAAGAGCAGTCTTCTTCTCCTTCCCGATCGCACGAAGCATCATGAACTCGTTTGGTTGACGAATTCCATTCTCCTTTTCAGTGCCCTCTGGCAAAGTGCTGGTCTTTTCTTTATAGAATCTGTCAATGAATTCTTCATCAACAAGAACCTCAGAATATCCAGAGTACAGCTGGTCAGCATCACTGACAGCCTTTTCCGGATCATAAGTTTGACACGAGAACCCAATAGAATCACAGATCACTCGCATGTTGATATCGCGAGTAACCAAAATGACCTTGCGAGATTTTGGTGCATTCTGCTTTTCTTTCAAAGCAGTAGAAATGATTCGGTTATCTGGAACTCTTGGATCCAGATCAGCAGGCAACAATGTTGTTTCGGAGCACGACACTCGAACAATGCCCTTGCCCTTGTCAATACGAATACCCTTCTGTAGGCTTCCACGTTCCCTCAGAGCGTCTAGAATCCTAATGGTGCTACGAGCTTGATGACCAACCGCGTCCTGCCTGTTCTTATGCTTATCGATCTCTTCAAGCACTTTCATTGGAATCACGATGTCGTGGTTACCATACTCGTAGATTGCCTTCGCATTGGTAAGATACACGCTGGTATCTAGAACATATGTGTGTTTAGCCATTTACCTACCTTAAGAAAGTTGGGATGAGTGACTGTTGCGGCTTTCCATCCATAGTTACTTATATGAAAGTTTTACGAATTATTGCAGTTATGATTGGGCTCCTGTTGCTCTTGAACCCAATCTCTTGCACCACAACACAATCAAACATCCCAACTACTACCATATCACCACGCGATTCCTTTGTCAAGCTCGTTTTCGAGAAGAACGGAGTTTCTACTGGGTCCGCTTCTGGCGTGATTATTTATCACTTAGAAGACAACACGTTTATTTTGACAGCTGGACACGTCTGTGAGCCGCTGAACAGTCAATCATATGCGATGGACCTCCAAAGCAATAAGCACAGGGTCTTGATCCTCAAGGTCTCGGAAGAAACGGATCTGTGTCTCATGGTGTCTATGAATCGAATCGACAAACCGGTGAGTGCTATTGCAAAACATATGCCAAAACCAGGAGACAAAGCGTATAACATTGCTGCTCCATTTGGAATCCACGACAAAAACATGGTCCTTCATTTCGAGGGGTACTATTCGGGAAGAGTTACCCATCCAAGATTGGGATACGATTTAGATATGTACACTATTCCTACAAGACCCGGTAGTTCTGGCTCCCCTGTGTACAATACAAGATGGGAAGTAATTGGCATCACCTCTATGGCTTTTGTCAGTCTAGAAAATATCGGAATGATGGTGCCTCTGGAATCTATTCAAGAATTTCTAAAAGACCTTTGGGACGCCTAGTTTCTTTTCATCCCACAGTCTTAAAAGAGTTTTCGCTAGGGCTTCTCCTAACGACCAGCCCTCTTCATATACTCCGTGTACTGGTATTGTAATTCTCCAATGTCTGATTGCTTTGCCAAGACCGAAAGTGTAGTCCCCAAGCAACCCCTCCAGCACCTCTAGGAGCGCCGCAGCGGTCCTGTAGTCGTCGAGGACGGGTTCCATGCGTGCGTCTGCCACCTTCCACAAGTGAGCTTCCTGAGAGCTTCTCAAGCGTAACTTTTGAACTTCTTTCAAAGAGTTGTGAAACAAAACGAGCATCCCTGGTTCAAAACTGAACTGAGGATGCTCGCTAAGCAATTGTGCGTAAGTTTTTCCCACACAATAAGTAGATTTGGTGACCTTACGGGGACTCGAACCCCGATTACCAGATTGAGAATCTGACGTCCTAACCGGTTAGACGATAAGGTCAAACTGACCGGCGCTCTATCCATTGAGCTACACAGAACGCATTAATCAAAATACTGGCATATTTCTTTCAAGCGTAGAGTTCCATGTGCCAGCACTTCACTCTTTAACTGCGACAGGAGTCGAACCTGCATCTTCCGGTCTCTGGTGGGGCTGGTGGGACTCGAACCCACAAGGGCAGTTAAGCCCACCGGATTCTTAGTCCGGCGTGTTTACCAATTTCACCACAGCCCCAAATAAGTGTAAGGCGTAGGACTCGAACCTAACTTATTCCTTTCCATTTCTAGTCCGAAGACTAGTGGGGAATCGAACCCCAAGGTCCCTGCGCGCGGGGAAACACCATGCACCTTACAAAAAATGGTGCCCAAGGTGGGACTCGAACCCACACCCTCTTTCGAGGACCGGAGCCTAAATCCGGCGCGTCTACCAATTCCGCCACCTGGGCAAATACTATCGAGCGTCATTGTCCCTTTTCTAGACTACAGAGCAGCAGTTGCCCTGACGGGATTCGAACCCGCGCCTCTCGCATAGCATAATGGTCGGGGTGGAGAATTTCGAAATCTCGACCTCTAGGTCCCAAACCCAGCGCGCTGCCTCTGCGCCACACCCCGATATGTCATTCGTAATTAGTGGTCTAGACGGTCGGGATCGAACCGACGTGCTCTCGTTTCCAAAACGAGTGACTCTTTCCGCTAGCCTACGTCTAGTTAGACGAATGACTCTTTCTTTATTTATTTGTTTATTGTGAACCCTAGACGGGCTCTGGGAGGAGACCACTCTCCAGTCGCTCAACAAATAGCTTTTCTGTACGCATGATTTCTCCTCCTTTCCTATAAGTAGATCCTATCAGATCATTCTGCAAGTGTCAAGTGCTTTTCTCGAACCTTTTTTCGGATGATCTGGGCACACTTACCGCACTGTGCCCTGCATTCGTAATAATTCCACACTTCAAAACACGAACCACAATTATCCTCTACTGCTTTTTCTACTTCTTTTTCGTTTATGTTGTTACAGACGCAAACAATCATACCCTAACTAGTTTCTTGAGAATCATCCTCAATCTTGTGCGAAATCGTATAATGATACAGAATGTCTTTCTCTTCGTCGTATCCTGTCTTCGTTTCGATAATCACACAAGGGACTGCGCCAGCATCTCTGGCAATCTTCTGAGCACTTTTAAGGGTCATTGTACAGAATGGTGTTCCTGGTTTCTTGCCCTTGTAAGTATGCCTCCCTCTTCGGAGGGGACCACTCTTTGTGTGAATAGTGAAAACGCTACTGTATTCAGTCATCGTCTACCTTACAAACACACTCTCCACCTTCACACTCGTCACACCAAGGTTCCTGAAGAACTGTTTCATATGTTCTGCTACAGTCTGTACAATGAACATTGACCCAACCATTTGGCTGTCCGTGTTGCGACCAGACGGTCATGTCGTTCTTTTCAAGAAACTCCCTAAGCTTCTTGAGGTGTTTACACGGCTCTTCAGAACCCCACATGCCCCAGGTCATGCTACCAACAAAGCTTTCGCAACTGTGAGAGCCTCTTCAAGGCTCTTGACCCTGAACCCTGTGCATTCTCGAATCATTGCATGATCGTGAACACCGCCCTCTTCCTCAACAACAATTACAGGGATCCGTGCAGCATCAGCCCACGCAATCTCAATTGCTGTCCCGATTGAAGCCTTCTCAGCACCAATCAGATTTGCGATTACAACATCGCACCGAGTGCAATCCCAACGATCGCGTGTCGTGATTCCTCGACTGCAACTGAGGACATGAGCAAGAGGATGTTCAATCATTTCTTGCTCGTATGAATCAGCGACAGCACCTTCATCCTTAAGGTAATCCTTTGCTCTCAACGGATTCAAACCTGTGAACCCAGCGTGCGCAAGAACTCTCTTTGCATATTCACGCCAATCAGTACAACCTTCGTAGCTCAGCCCCGAAATGGGACCTGCCAAATAAACAAGCTTCTCAGACACAAACCCTCCTTAGGTTATGATACGTTCAATAGAAGTGATATTACCGGAAAACACAGATGTTAAATCGCTAATATCACTGATGTTGGCAAAGGGACGAAGAATCGAACTCCGGATAAGAGGTTTGGAAGCTCCTGTGTTACCACTACACCATCCCGATACACTTGGCAGGCTAGAAGGGATTCGAACCCTTACGGCGCGGTTTTGGAGACCGCTCGACACAGCCTGCGCTCTAACCTATGCTGCTTTCCTACGCGAGAGATATTCTTCCCACTGAATCCACTCTTCGTCCTCGTCCAAGAAACCCCAATCTTTTTCCTTGGGACCCATCATGAACAATGTCCATGTTTCATCTCCAGCTTTCTCTGGATCTACCTCAAGCCGATGAAAGTATTTGGCATCTCGAACGGCACTAAACCCTTGTGGGCGCCAAAAGCGACCTTCTTGATTCGTCTCCCAATACCCACCTCGAATGATGTAGTTTTGGAAACCCCACGGATGGTCATGCAAACCATCGATATCCGACAACAAGACATTGTGCATCACAATGCGCCCAAATGGTCGGAAGTTCATGAGATAGTAGCGAATCATGTAGGGCTGTTCAGACTCTCGGTCAAGAATTACCCTCACGCGCCCCTGCTCTTCACAATCTTTGATTGTTGCTGCTAAGAGAGCAGGGTCTCTTCGCAAATCCTCTCCAAGCTTCAGAAAATCTGACATTTCGATAAGCTCTTCATTAAGCATCTTTCTTCCTTTGTTTAATCCTCGTCGCACGGACCCAAATAGTCGTCACTGTGATGTTCTAGGTGCGCGCTTAATGCTGGTTCGGGAAGACACTTCGTCTTCTTGTCTTTATGACAAATCGTCACACAATCTTCTACCAGCCCTGCGTCAACCAAATCAACTCCAGCGTCAATTTCGCTGCCAGAATCCACATAGACACCGCCATCGAGCCCACTATCATCACTGCCGCCGTCTGCAACGACACCTGAATCAGCTTCTGATCCGCCATCTTCATAAGAACCTGCGTCATCATCTTCTTCCTCCCAAGGAACAACCGTGTAAACTACTCCTGGCTCAACCTGCGATGGTGTCCCTGCGTCTCGCTCGTCCGGAGGAGCAACCGGGTCATACTGACAGTAACAGTTTGATGCTACGAAAGCAAACACGATTAGAATAGCTACCACGAAATTTACACTTTTCACACTTACCTCATTGAATTAAATGGGAAGGGTCATCCCAGGAGCCGATCATTTTCCGCTTGCACTCTAGGTTTTCGGTCTTAAAGGTACCCTCAGACTGTCCGATGACATGCTTCCCTGGTAGGCTAGGTGGGACTCGAACCCACAAAGACAGCTAGTTTTAAGCCAGCCCGATATACCAATTCTCTACTAGCCCGTATATTTTCCTTTGTTTCGCCCTGTATAAGTCTCTGTTTGAGAGTGACAATTCGGACAAAGCAAATGAAGATTTTCTAATCGATGATCATTTGGTGGGCAAGGTGGGATTCGAACCCACAAAGACAATTGATTTTGAATCAATCCGATATACCAGTTCTCTACTTGCCCATTTCCTCAATCCTAAATCCATCTTGCTTATTCATCCACATCGCCAAATCCTCTAAAGGTTGACCTATGAATTTTCTCACAATTGGGGCAGCTTCGACTATCTTGTCATCTTCGTCAGTTTCAACCGCAACAGTCATTTTGACATTAGACAACCAGTACCACATTAGTTTTTGTACTTTTCCCAATGCACTTCTTGCCACTCTTCACCAGTCTCTGGATCATACTCATCTGTCCAAAAGTACATATTGCCGCACTCACAATCTCCATCAATCCAGAAATCTACTTCATATTCTTTTTTACAAAGAGGACAACTGATTTCCATCTACTCTTCAATTACCTCAAGTTGCTTGGTCCAGAAATTCCCTGACTTGCCGTCAGGGAATTCCACCCTGTAGAGATTTTGTATCTTTCCTTCTTCCGAAAAGGCGAGCAGGAAATCACGCTCTACAATACCCTCTTGTTCTCGCACGAACCACTTGCCACCTCTTCCAGGCTCCTTGTCAAGACTCCGTGCGACTACTCTTGATCCTACCAGCATTTTTCCTCCCTGTCAAGGGATGTTTTGATTTGGGGTGAATGACGAGACTCGAACTCGCTCAGGCATTACGCCAACCGGGTTCACAGCCCAGCCCCTCGACCACTTCGGGATCAAACACCATAATTGGTGGGACACCTAGGAATCGAACCTAGTGGGCTCTTTCGAGCGGGAGTGTTACAGGCTCCACCGCCTCCATAACGGTCTAGTATCCCGTGTTGGTGAGGAGAGAGGGAGTCGAACCCCCAGCGGACGTACCGTCTACTGGTTTACAGCCAGCGGTGATGCACCATCTTCACAGTCTCCCCACAAATATGGGTATGCTGATAATAATAATAGTCGTCCATTTCAATCATCCTCGTCCACATCCGGACCTGAATTTTCTGGAAAGTAACTTCCCATTGCGAGCGCTTCGAATTCCTCTGGAAGGTCTCCAAACTCGTCTTCTGTCAACAATTCGTCACCTGATACCAGATTGACTAAATCGTCATTATCGTACAACGATGTCTTGTGCCATTTTCTAATCCTTCGACACAACTCATATGAATGAAGATACACATTGGTTTTCCTAATGTAATCTTCTTCGTCGAAATCTACCTTGAATTTCTTCAAGAGCTTTAGAGTCCGCTTTTCGTTTTCTAGCTCAAGCCATTGCATCTTACGAATGAACGTCTCAAGCAACTCAGGCGGAACCTCTCTCGTTTTCAAAAGCCAGGGAGTAAACACTGAATATGCAGCAATGACCTCCAAATCATCAAAGATTCCGTCTTGCCATTGCTTAAAGTGGCAATATTCATGTGCGAAAACCAATAGCCAGTCTTTGCGTTTGGCAGCTACTTCAAGATGTTTTCCCTCATCGCTGAAGCCTCCCGATATCGAGCCGCCGTCGTCTGATTCGATTCTCTTAACAGGTTTGAGGTGGACCTCAATCCCTGCCTCGATTAACTCTTCCATCATGTACCCAATCAAACTGGCACTCATATGCCCTCCGCGTAAAAAAGGTGCTCGTGTGAGGAACTTCCCCCCAAACCTCTTCGCGATACCTGAGTCGGGTAACGCTAGGATTTTGTACTTCAGCGCTTACTCTTCACGCCTTTTCCTACTCTCCAGGGCTCACTAACCGTGAGGAACATTTTTGAGGGAGCTACCCCTCTCCTATCGATCCTCAAACGTCAATTCGTCTTTCTCCTTGTTTCACTCTCGGTCCACAAGTTCAGCTGAGACTCCTATCCGAACGGAATAGCTGCGATCTATATTGGTCGACGGCAGCACGAGCTAAATTGTCAAATCTCTCAAAATTGGTAGGTCGCCTGGGATTCGAACCCAGATCTCGGTGCTTAAAAGGCAGGTATAATGCTCGTTATACTAACGACCCACAGTGGTAGGACCCCTGGGATTTGAACCCAGATCTCATCGGTTAAGAGCCGAGTATAATTGTCCGTTATACTAAGGTCCCACAGGGACGCTTTTCAACGGGAGCGTCCTAACCCTATGCCTTGCGTTTAAGCTTGTTCATTTCTTTACCTACTAATCCTTTTCAATCTCAAAAATGATTGGTTTATTTCGAATTCGGTATCTACCGTCCAAAATTGATGCGTTGATGAATCTGATTCCGTCAACTTCTTTCCAACCGTGTCCTTCGTGGATATGACCGAAGACGTGATATTTTGGTTTGATTCTGTCAAGAACTTCCCTTCTCAGGTCATCACAGCCGACGTTTTCGTCTGGTAGCGAACCTTCTCGGGGCGCTAGATCGAGAATCATTCTGGGTGGTCCATGAGTAACAAGTACATCTGTATCCTCGGGAATCTTTTCCCACTTTTCCCTTAGCTGCTTTCCACGCTCAAGATTGAATGCCCAATCAAAAAACTGTGGCTGCCAGGGAGAACCCCAAAACTTCACTCCTTCTATCTCTACTCCACTATCCTCCAAATATGTAGCATTGGTCAACAATGCTTTGGACTGTTCTGCGTCCGTTTCGAGTCCAATATCGTGATTACCAGCAATTACAATCTTGTGTTTGTGCGGCAACCGACCAATCTGGTCATTGAACTCGTTGATTTCTGCAACTCTTCCTTGCATCGAAAAATCGCCCGCATGCAAAAGAACGTCTCCATCTGGAATCGTCATATGCCGAAGCATATTGTGTGTATCACTAATGCAAACTACTTTCATAATCAGTCCAAGTAAACCTTCCTTCGAACCAGTATACCACGTTTGCGGAGTATGTCAAGCCCTCTTGTATCTGATTTATATTCCTCTCCGTAAACTACTTCTGTAATTCCTGCGTTGATGAGAGAGCGAGCACATACGAGACATGGAGAATGAGTCAGATAAATCTTCCTCGGTCTCGGATCAACGTAGTTCATTTTCGTAACTGCATTGATTTCAGCATGAATGAAGCCTGAGCCTCCCGTCTCCATGCTATCTCGAACGTTTCCTCCACCCTTCTCATCTCCGTTGTAACCAATCGACAGTACAGACTCATTGTCTTGCGTGACGACCACGGCTCCAACTTTGAACTTGGGATCATTTGAACGTTGCGCGATTGTCTTCGCTAGCTCCATCCATATTTTATCCCAAGCTGGTTTCACTTCAAGTGCCTCCGATTACAGCGCTCACAAAGCATCTTACCACACTTTGTCTGCCAAGTAAACTCCCTCAGACACTCATCGCACATCCTTTTCGGATTTACGCGCTTCCTAATCTTCCTCAAAACCCAATCTAACATTTGTTCTTTCTTTGGCTGCAAGAATTGGACTCGAACCAATCTCAAGTGATTAACAGTCACCCTGCGTCACCTGGACGCATCTCCTGCAATATAACTAGTTGTAAGGGGATTGTGGAGAGATTAACCCAAATCAGGCTTGAGGGCGCAGCTATACCACAAATTATAGCCGCTGGTATTATGTTTATGTAAAGTCGAACTAAACACTTTCAATCCTCAAGCCGGAATCTCATCCGGTGTTCCTTAACTAGTACACTAGCAGTTCTTGTTCCTGTTGTCAAGCATCTTTCTTCGAAAAATCTCAAGTTTCTTTGCAGTAAACCTGGATATAATGATCCACCATCTCAGATGCGTGCTCCCAATACTCATACAGTCCCAGAGGAAGCTCTAGCATAGATGCAATGTCCATGCCCTTACGCCACGCATCCATCTCTTCATGAATCAAAGAAATCATATACCGACTGTAATCTGCTTTCCTCGCTTTACCTCCAACCTTGTGCGGCATGCCATTCTTTCCGACATAGCCAGGATAGTTGAGGAAGAATCCAATCGGATCTTGCTCTCCAATAAGATTCAGATCGCGTGAGACAAGAGCATGCCCAATCTCGTGTAGGAGCTTGAAGTACATCTTCTTGGGACCAAACCTATTTGAAATAAACAAAAGGTTTTCGTCTGGTTGAAAAAAACTGCGCTCAGAATAACCTGATTCTACAGTAATTCCCTCGCTCCCGCAAAAGCTCAAAAGCTTCTCCATCGCTACCTCATATTCTTCGTCATCATATTCCTTGTGCCACTCTACAGTGGGACAGGGATTTTCTTCGCTAAAATTCATTTCAGTGATCAAAAGAAACCTCCGTGCGATCATAATAGCATGTCGCACGGAGGCTGTCAAGTGCAAAAAGTAGTAGGGTCTAAGTACCGAATTTCTTTTGCAATTTCTCGTATTGCTCACGATCACGTTGCTCTTGAATTTTTTTATACCGCGCTCCTTCTTCTTTTTGTTTCTTGTCAAACTCATCTTCAAACACTTTGAGAGGAATACCAATCTCTTGATGAAACTTTTCTTGATTCCAAAGATATTCAGAGGGAAACGATACAGTCAACGGATCCAAATATGCCATACAATTTTCATACCAATGAGTAACAAACGTGTTCTCTCCCTCAACTGATACATCTTGAATAATGTTTCCAAGCCCATCTTCATAGGTTTGGACATCACCATACGCTTCAGAATCCTCCATTACTTTCTCCTTCTTCCAAACCAAAAGATCGCATACGGAACGAGCGATTTCTGTTGCTCTCTGAGCAATCGGAATCTTCAACTCTTGATAGACTTTCGTGGCTTCAGAAAATTCCTTAGCCTGTTTTTCAGTAATCATGTTTTCTCCCTTTCGTGTGGGCAATATCCGAAAGCCCCTTTTGAACAATTACAGTTGTAGCACAGCACCATCAAACCATCTGGGTAATCCATTTTCACAAGATATTCATAGAAGGTTCTGGCGCCTTTGAATTCTTTTCGTTCTTTATTTCCACCACCATTGATATGCTCGATAGTCAGAAACTCTTCATGTGACTCTTCGCACCCTTTGCAACCGCACACCATCGTACCACCGGAATAGTGATGCATGACTTTTTGTCTGGCTTCTCGATGTCTTTCCTTACCTCGTCTACTGTTCTGCTCAATCATCTTCTCGCGATTCTTGGCATAGTAGGATTTTAGATAAACTTTTCTACATGGTCTGCACTCGGTACCTAGACCATCTTTTTTACCACTGTTCTTGGGAAAATCAGAAAGGGGCAACTCTTGCTTACATTTGTAACATTTTTTCATGTCACAGTAAGTAGTTTGTTACCCCTTCAAGCGTCAAGATGTTTCAACCTTTAACGCACAAAACTTGCTTGATCTCCGCTACGACACGGACCAAATCCTTCTGATTCTCCATTACTTGTTCGATGTCTTTGTAAGCACCTGGAATCTCATCAACAACAGCCTGATCCTTTCGACACTCGACTCCTGAAGTTTGGGACTCAAGATCATCCGTAGTGAATGTTCTCTTCGCCTTTCCACGAGACATCTTTCGTCCAGCACCGTGAGACGCTGATTCAAATGACTCTGGGTTTCCAAGACCCTCAACAATAAAGCTCTTCGCTCCCATGGAGCCCGGAATAATTCCCAGAGTCCCAGCCCCGGCAGAGATTGCTCCCTTTCGAGTTACGTAAACGTGCTCACCAAAGTGAGTCTCCTCAGAAACGTAATTGTGGTGACAATGAATCGCTTCCTCGAACGTTACCTGTGGAAAGAACTTCTTCATAATTCCACGATAGATGTGAAGCATTGTCTTTCGGTTCAGCAGCGCGTAACGCTGTGCCCAATACAAATCTCGCCTGTATTCTTCCATTTCTGGAGTTCCAGCCAAGAAGACAGCCAAATCACGGTCTGGCAAGTGCTGGTTGTGAGCCAACTCCTTTGCCTTGGTGATGTGAATGTCTGCCAAAGACTTCCCAATATTACGCGAACCAGAGTGAAGCATCATCCATACGTTGCCCTCGGTGTCGAGACACAACTCAATAAAGTGGTTACCTCCACCAAGCGTTCCAACCTGCTTCAATGCCTTGTCCTGCAAACGCTGAACTCCCTTGTGAAGGGACGAGAATTCATTGACAAAAAGCTCAGTTCGCTGACTCTTCAGAAGTGCGGGAGCATCGTGAGAGTTGAAACCAACAGGAATGCTTGCTTCAATCTCTCGACGAATCTTGCGTAGGTTTTCAGGAAGATCGTTTGCAGTCAGGTTGGTCTTGACCGCAGCCATACCACACCCGATATCAACGCCAACCGCAGCTGGTGAAACAGCGTCCTTCATTGCAATAACCGAACCAACAGTCGCACCCTTGCCATAATGTACATCAGGCATTACAGCGACGTGATGAAACGCCCACGGAAGGGCGGCAATGTTCTTCAGCTGATCAAGAGCAGACGATTCAACATCATGAACCGGCGACCACAACTTAATCTCAACGTTCTTACCTTTTAAAGTATCAATACACATCTTTCTTTCCCTTCCTTTTGTCTGAATGGTGATCCAGAGGCTTAAATGTCTTTGCCTTCATCACCTTCTTCACTTCTTCATACGAAATGGGTGCAAAGTTGCAATTATCAACTCCCACATCCAACCTGGGCTGCCACTCAGGGCTAGGCAGGTTTCCGTGACAGTGTCCATGTAGGTGCCAAGAGCCATAATGTCTCTTATCCCACACTTCGAACGGAAAATGACTCAGGACGATTTCCTGCTTTCCCGTCACAGTGCCCTCATCTGGTACCTTCAGTTTGAAGTAATCCTTAATCCAGATCACATGGTTGAGGGTTTTATCCCCCCTCAGATTTTTGTCGTGATTGCCACGAATGATAAAAATCTGACCATTCAGTCTTTCAAGAATTGAGCGAATCCTTTCCGGGTTGCTCATCGAGAAATCCCCCAGGTGGTAAATCCTGTCTCCTGGTCCAACCCTGTCGTTCCAGTTTTTGATGAGCATCTCGTCGTGCTCGTTAATATCTTCGAAGGGACGACCCTTGCCGAACCTCAGAATGTTTGTATGCCCGAAATGCGTATCGGACGTAAAATATATCTTATCCATTTTCTTTTTTTCCTCTTTTGTTTTTTGTTAAGAGGACTCTAACACAATGAACTCTTTTTGTCAACCTAAAAATTGGCGCCCCTGGAGGGACTCGAACCCCCGACCTTCGGTTTAGGAAACCACTATTCTATCCAACTGAACTACAGGGGCAAATGGCGCGCACCGAGAGACTCGAACTCCCATTTTCAACTCCGATTACGATTACCTGTTTCGAAGACAGGCTCGGTTACGTGCGCATAAATGGCGCGCCAGGAAGGATTCGAACCCTCATTTGCAACTCCGATTACGGATAAGGAGTTAGAAGCTCCCCTCGGTTACTGACGCATAAACCTATTTTCGAAACTCTTCAATCTTTTCAAGAGCTTCTTCCACCGTCTCGACCACATAGGTTGAGTGATATCTAATCCACGGTGAAACTCTACCTTTGACAACTGCAATCACTGGAATGTTCCAATCCCAAGCAAAGTAAATCTCCATAGCTGTTCCAGAACTTGGTTTGCTCACATTCGCAAGCACCACGTCACTAAACATAATGTCGTCTTTGTCACCTCGAACAATGTCCTCAACTGATTCATCTTCTTTGCCTCGATAGTCTCTATCCATCGGATCAAAACACTTGTCCTGAGTCAAATATTCTTTCACATATTCTCGCCAATCCTTCGCCTCTTCATCTGTCGATTGAAAAATTGGACCAGCTAGATAGATTTTCAAAACATCTCCTTTTGATTTGGACGATAAGACAGGACTCTCACCTGCTTTGACCGAGGTTGCAATTCGGTGGCTCGATAGCTTCACACCTCTTATCGATATGTGGGGGCGGCAGGACTCGAACCTGCAATCTTCTCGCACCTAACTGACTGTTCCTATCAGTTTAGCTCCTGGGTCCAGGCAAGCGTGCTTACCAGTTACACTATCGCCCCCTTGGCTTACTCTGTGGGAGTTTAACCCACGTCTCCGGATTAACAGTCCGACGCTATTTCACCTCAGCTAAGAGCAAGTTGGCGCGCTCAAAGGGACTCGAACCCCCATGTATCCAATTAACCTTTCTACTGGTTCGTAGCCAGAGGGTATATAAGCGCATACCTATTATGAAAACAAACCAAACGGATCACACAGACCCCAGCAAGTAATCAAATTCGCACATGGTAGGACGCAGTTAAACAAAAACCACGCTTCCAACGGACTAAAATCCGGAAAAATAGCAGCTTGCTGTCCCATTTGCGCCACTACCATCTGCACATCCATCAGATGAAAAATCATTACCGCTTACGCTTCTTCTTTTTGAGGCGTCGCTTCTTGCTACCGACCTTTCGTCGTCGGCGTGATTTCGTGTGCTTTGCTCTATGACTCATTTTCCAACTCCTTTGTACTCACCCTTTGGATGAACGCTTTTGAACAAGATTCATCGGCTTGTCCTCCGCACTCCATGCTACTAATTGCTCTGTAGCAATCCATGTATCCGGGTCCCACTTCGTCAACATGTATACAAACAGCTGTATACATACTCAACATACAATCGTTCCAGTCAAACAAATCGTGACACGTTTCTGCTTTTGCACACGTTAGCTCTGCCAACTCCATGCACTGCTTTTTCGAGTCACTGACTGGCATGTCTTCAGACATCAGCCTGGGCAGCGAACAACCAACGGTCAACATCGCTACCAAAACAAGAACCCATTTCATTTTACCACCCCTTGTCGAATTTGTCAAGAGGTTCGTCAAGAATAATTGTCGTCCTCTCTACCAACCGATAATGCAGTCCTGCGAAATCGTTGTGAAAAACCATCACACTCTCCATCGCCTTTCTTGCATCTTCCGGTCTCTTGAATCCTCCTTGAATTTTGTCCATTGGACTAAAAATCCACTCTGGCTTCTTGTAATATTGGACCAAATATTTTCGGTCTGTCTTCGCTTTCACATCTTGAGCGCTCATTCGTAAGCTCCTACATCATCAAGTTTTCCATATTTATCAAACTCAAAACATGTGTAGAACCCAGCATAGCCTTGCTCAACATAAAGTTCTGTGCATTGCTCAGCATTTTGGTCTTCAACCTTCTCCTCTTTCCATTCAATCTCAGCCCTATCGAGCATATTCTTCAAAGATTCCAAATCAGTCATTCTTTTTTCCTTTCTGGTATGCCGTGCAGGAGTTGAACCCGCCTTCAGGACTCATAAGGCTCCCTAGGTCACCAGACACTACGGCACGCAATAAGTCATATAGCAATCATAGCAGATCGCCTAGCTCCTGTCAAGACTGAATGGTAGTTCTTAGAACTGCTGCTTTTCCAACCACTTAGATACACTGTCATAACCCTCTCTGATTTGGTCTTTTACTTCTTTCTGAGTCATCCTCAAATTAAGACCCGCGTGTCTGGTACGTATCCTACACACGCGCGAGCGGTTACCTGCATCCCGAATATCTTCGTTCATGGTTGCTAGCATCATTCCATCAATGTTGGCTTGTGCAATATCGATCTTGTCATCAATTTCAGTCCTGGTAGCTTTTACTCCACTGAATGTCAATCCAATCACGTCTGCATCCTCGCCAAATACGTCAAGTGGGAAATTTGCGGTTGCCCCACCATCTGTGTGAATATCATCTCCGATCAAAACTGGATCAAAAATGATGGGTAGTGAAAGGGTCGCTCGAACAAGAGTCGACAACAAATCACCATCTTTCTCTAACCTCCAGAACGTTGCTTTCTTCCAGTTGTTGTTGTATGTCACAATCGTGACTGGAATTCTCAGTTCTAGATCCTTCGGAAGATTCTTCCTCAGTTCTTTAAGTATCTTATCACCCTTGAAAATGCCATTGGTATTTCGCGTAAGCACCATCTTTTTCGGATCAAGGGTAAATACTTCCTTATTCTTCCTAAACAAATTCAGCGGATTGAATCCATATCCCTGAAAAAGGTTCCTCCACCTGAATGAAAGTGCGAAATCGAACCAGTGAGGATCCAAAAGAGACCCAGGCATCAGATCCAAAGCCATCTTTTCGAGAAAAGCAATAGAGTCGAGAGGGTTTTCCTTGTCGTACTTCCAACCTAACCCAGCAGCGATAATACCCCCACCGGATGTACCACAAACTTCATCTATCTCGATTCCTTCCTCAAGGAGGCGCTTGATAGCGCCAATGAAGCAGGGGTAGCGAGTACCAGAACCGGATAGGACAAGCTTGTAGGTTTTGGGCATTTACTTCTTTCTCTTCTTGTTCTTCTTCATAACTAGCTTCTCGGTCGCTTCAACGATTGGGTCCCTCCGCACTTTTACGGCGAACTGATTCATTGAAGGCATCCACTTGACCTTTGCTTGGGTTCCCTCTTCTTGAAGCCGCTCATTTCGAATAGCGTCAGCTTCTTCGAAAGTGGCACGATACGCCGCGTTCTTCCAAGGCTTGCCTGGAGTCTGAACTTCTGTCTCTTCCATTGTTTCTCCTTTATGGGCAGATAGTTTGAATCTTAGCCCGTTCTGCTTTCTTTCTCATGTCGTTGGTCCCCCTGTTGCCAGGAAATACAACGACCAATTCGATGTCTGGATTGTCTCTCAACATTTCAGCATTCCGGATGGAACCTGCTGCGTGCTTCCACTTGTCCCAATCAGCTGGATAGGGTTTTTCTTTGATGCCGCTTGCTATCGCCCAAGCTTGTGCAAAGGAATCTGCGCCCGTGGCGTTTCCATGTACAACACAAGTGATTGGGTAATCTTCATGAATCATATCCAAGATCTGAGAAACATGCTCTTGGTCATCGTATTTGCGACCGCCGCAAACAAGTATTTTCACTTGACGATTCTTACCACAACAATTTTGAATTCGTCTTTATCGTTGTTTCCAAAAACAAGTTTGTCTATAAACTTTCCTAGCCAACTTCTTTTGGTCAAAACAATTGCGTAATTTTCTTTAAGAGCGTCAGCAACTTCTTGCTTCATCATTTTCTCTTTCACAAGAGCATCCAACAAAGCCTCTTTGACCATGTTGAACTGAGCTTGCGTGTTGCCAGATTCAATCATATCCCCTCACAGGTTAAGAACTTCACAATAGCACATCTCTTTCTGTTGTTTAATGGAGCCGATAATCGGATTCGAACCGATGACATCTTTCGTACCAGGAAAGTGCTCTGCCTGACTGAGCTATATCGGCAAAATACCCTTGAGGTCTCCCTGGGTCAGGTCCCTGATCTCACTGTCACAGGACTGTGCCTCATGCGCTGGAGCGGCAGACGGGATTCGAACCCGCAAAGTCTTCCTTGGCAAGGAAGTAGTCAACCATAGACACTCTGCCGCAAAAAAATGAAAGGTCCATTGACGACGGGGGTCGAACCCATATCTCCCACCTTCGCGGGCGTTTTACCATTAAACTACGCCAACTTTCCTAACCCACCACGTCATTTGTACAACTTAAGGATCCAGTGGTGGCTCGTTGTACAGTTTGCAACCTGTACAGTGAGTTTGTTGGAGCGCCGTATGGGAATCGAACCCATCTGATATTCAACTTGGAAGGCTGATGTCCCACCATTGAGACCGACGACGCATGCGGAGGTTTGACTGCTTACCTCTTGCAGAGCTATGTCGTTGCTAACGTGGCGGACAGAGAGGGATTCGAACCCTCGGTACCCATCACAGGTACGCTTCCTTAGCAGGGAAGTGCGATAAGCCTGACTCTGCCATCTGTCCATGTGGCGGTAGCTAAGAGAATCGAACTCTTGACGGAGATTAAGCCGCAGCCGGGTTCAAACCGGTGTCCTCGTCCATGCCGGACAACTACCATACCTATTTTATTCTTCCCTCGCAGTTACAATCAAATCTTCATTCTCTTCGTCCCAACGGACATTTAGCTCACCTTCGTAAATCAAATTCAACATTCCTGTTCTGACTGTCGTGTGGTGAGCCCACACTAGAACAGCAACCATTTCTTCTTCCGAAGGCATTTCTTCTCTTCCTTCGATAGTCGAGTAGAGAATTCTCTCAATTTGCTCATCCGAGAGCGTCCGTACTTCCTCTTCGTCTTCAACTTCACTTGTTTCACCTATTCTTTTCCTAAATTCTTCTAGATTTGCAATGTTGTTCATATTGGCAGCCGATGTGGGATTCGAACCCACGAATAAGAGATTCAGAGTCTCCCGCCTTAGTCCACTTGGCTAATCGGCAACAATGGCGGGGGTAGAGGGGTTCGAACCCCCATCGGCTTGATTCAAAGTCAAGTGTCTTACCAGTTAGACCATACCCCTACAGAATGCAACACACAGCGGTTGCTGGGATTGAATCTCATCTGGGTATTCTATAAGACATCTAAACATGATTATTCCTTAAAGGGAAAAGAAACGAGAAATAGAACAAGGATCTTCTCCTACAAATTTTCCAAACTCAACGTCGATGGTTCCTTGGTCCCAAATGACGACATTGGTCAATTCAATTCCCGCCTCTTCAAGAGCGAATTCATTCAAATTACTCTTGATTTCGGGCTTGGAAGTTTCAAGCACTTCTGCGTATTCTTTCAGAAGTTCCTTGGCTTCTGCCTCAACCTTCTGCATGCGAATTCCTCTTTCGAGGTGATAAATACTCAAATCATCCATTTTCTTTCTCCAGTTAGTGGTAGCGTGGGACGGATTCAAACCGACGTTATCTTGGGTGAAAACCAAGGGTCCTAGATCGCTAGACGACCACGCCACATATTAACTAGACCATACCTCATCAAGACCAGCTTGTCAAGGCAAAAATGGTTGCGGATGAGGGACTCGAACCCCCGGCTCTGGGACATGAACCCAGCATGCTAGCCGCTACACCAACCCGCATTAAGACACCGCTTTTTATAGAGTGCATCGTGTCATTCGTCTCTTTGGTAGCGGGAGGAGGATTCGAACCTTCCGTTCTTCGGGTTATGAGCCCAATGAGTTAAGGGTGTTTTAGCACCCAACCGCTTCTCTACCCCGCATGGTGCCTATAACTGGAATCGAACCAGTGCTGATTTCTCGGAGGTTTATGAGACCTCTGAACGTCCATCGTTCACTATAGACAAAAAATGGTGGGGAAGGTCGGAATCGAACCGACATCTCAAGGGCTTCAACCGAGCGCTAAGACCACATCAGCTACCTCCCCATATGTAAAATCGTCTTCCATTTCCTTCTCCTTCTCCTTCGAAAATCCGGTGTTTTACGAGGTTTTCCGGTACCTCTCTGGTGCGCCCGATAGGATTTGAACCTATGAAGCAATTGCGCTCGCTTATCAGGCGAGTTCCTTTGGACCTGACTTGGATACAGGCGCATAAATAACGGATTGACTGTAACTAAACGCGGGACCAGTCAATTTTCTTCCCTTAGGCTAACGCATCCGTTAAAGCGTCATGGTGCGCGCTGGTACCGTCCCCGGCATGGATTCCATAGACGCGCTGGTGGGACAGACTGGATTCGAACCAGTGGCTTCTACCTTGTCACAGTAACACTCTACCTGACTGAGTTACTATCCCAAATCCCGAAGGACTCTCCCTTACGGCTAGGTCACGCCTTGTCCTCCTCTGTCTAGAATGAGGGATCAAATCCGGCGTCCAATCGCCATCCATGGGATATCGCCCATGAATTAAGACTACCTTTTACGTGGGATACACGAGCGGCACAGCCGCTACCTTTGGTGGACCATCAGGGACTCGAACCCTGCTGCTATCCTCGGTGCAAGCGAGGTGACCACCCCAGGCAGTCCCATAGCCCATAAAGAAACTCGGCAAGGCTCCAGCCGAATCGTGTTGCTATCAGGGACCCAATGCCCACGAAACCACTCCTGTGTAAAGAGTTAGCAACTTTTAACCACACATTTCCTGCTAGGGAATTATGTTGAGGGTTGTGCAACCTCTTATCCATGTGATTCTTCTTGGAATTCGTGTTGTACGACACTTCATCCATGACCAGTGTTTGCTGATCTCCCACTCGCGTGGTGTAGCTCAACGAATCACACTTTCTCAGACCTTAACCTTACAACAGTCAAAATTGTTGGTTGTCCTAACACTTGTAATCTGAGGGGTATTCGCCCGTAACCTTGCGAGCCACGAACAATACCACAAGCTTTGCCGATCATTGCGCCTTGGCGGGACACAATTCACACTAACTTCCTTAGCAGCGCCAACTGCACGGACTACAACGGTGTGTGCCTCATAATGAGACTGACTCCCGAAGGAATCACTCAGTTGCTATCCCCGCTAAGGGACTGAGTTGCCGTTGTGTGGAGATTTGGTCTTTCAACCCGCCTTCACCCTGGACTCGGGATAGACGTATACCCTCTTTCGAGGCTTGCGGCACTCCACAGCCGACTACTTCAATAGAAACCCGAAGGAATCTACCTTTTCACTGGTGGACCAGATGGGACTCGAACCCACAACCCCCTGCGTGCAAAGCAGATGCGCTCCCAATTGCGCCACTAGCCCATAACCAGTTTTCAACAACATTGGCGTTACCCAGGACACGCCTCGTGGCGGCTGTTGTTATGTGTCCCTGAAGAAGGCAGTGCTTTCTCGGCTTCAGAACTTAATCCACCTTACTCGCAACTGTCGCGACCCTTCTCCTTCGTTCTGCTTTCCTTTACAGAACTGTTGGCGATTGTGATGGGTACTGACCCCACTCCCAATTCATTGACAATGAATCTGCTCACCATTCGCATTCACAACCATTTCCTATTATTTCTCTTTCTCCCTTTCGGTTTAGACATTCTATCAGATCATTTTGTGCTTGTCAAGCCTTTGTCTGATGTTTTTTTCTTCAATGAAAACGGCACACCGGGACCCTTCTGCTGACTAGGCTTGGGGCTGGACGATAGTCAATCCCGCCCGGCGTACTTACTGGTGGGGAGACAGGGAATCGAACCCTGCGAAATCTCCTTGTAAAAGAGGCGCCGTCACCAGCTGGACTCTCTCCCCAAAGTGTCGTCTCTCCGACTGTCAAGCCTACGTAGGCGGGCTTTCGCTCTGGTGGAGACGGCGGGAATCGAACCCGCGTCCAAAACATATCACACAATTCACATTCTTACAAGGTTATTCAGTTTGAGCTACTGACAGCTTTTGGTTGTTAGACATCATATTGGCAAGCCAATAAATTGATATAGCAGTCGACATTCAAAGTGTCGTGTCTAGTCTGCTGTTTGCATAAACGTATCTAAGCAGAGGTCTAAAACAAACGGTTTTCCAACTTTCTGTTCCCAGGCTGTTGACGCCCAGCTTTCTACGCTGCTAGAGCAATAGGAGCGAACTGTTCGACATTGTCGTTTGCAGTTATATTTTCCAACGCTGATCAAAGCATTCGTTGGCTGGCTTCCTTGCGCGAATTGTCCTCCTTGCCCTGTCGAAACCGGGTCATCCCCATGATTATGGTTCTTTTTAAAGTAGGAACCATGTAGACTACTAGCTGGAGCCCGTGATGGGTCTCGAACCCATTTCCTCCGGAGTACAAAACCAGTATGCCGAGCCACTTAACACTTTACGGGCATCACTCCTCTGCTATCTCTTCTTCTTGTACTTCTTCCTTTTCAGGGTGACCATGTTCTTTCTTTGCCCATGATGACCTTCGTCCGCAGTGCAAACACTTGAACATGGTCAACCCATTTTTGTTTTTACCGTCTCTCTGGAACTCTCCGAAGATTGGTTGCAGTCTCATAGATTCTCCTCTAGATATTTAAAGAACCACTTTCGAGCTTTCTCGGAAATTGGCTTGCTAACTGTTTTAGCATCTAGAGACGAAGCTGTCAAGGTATCTTTTTCCTCAGACATAATGTCCTCGAACACCCACTTAAGGAAAACACCTGTACTCCTCATTGAAAGCTCTGCTCCCATTTCCTGAAGAGTCTGAATTCCCTGAACAAGACGATTCTCAGTGACAGTTGAATCAACAAACTCCTGAGCATTCTTCATCTTCTCCGGATCAACCGGAGCCAGAGTCTTCACCTTAGAAACACTGTGTTTCTCTCCCTTAACCTTGAACCAGAAACCTGAATCTTCAAACCCTGGCTCAACGCACTGCCAAACTACACCTTCTCCTGTTCCCTTCTCTACTCCAAAAGCTCTCGCAACCGGACATTCCTCCTCTACAGCGAGAGTAATGTCCACCATGTCGTTCCGAGCCAAAGCAGGCTGGTCAAAATCTACAATCTTGTCCCACACGGGGAATTCAAGAATGTTGTAAATCTCAGCATCCGGGTCCGATGGCAGACGATCGAAATCCTCCATGTTCACCCATCGGGTATCTTCCTCTGCACCAATTCGGACAGCGAAGACAACAAATCTCTTCGAAGGAAGTTCTGCTAGACCGACCCCGCCTTGGATGTTGCTTCCGCACCACTCGCCATAAATGGCAACTGGATTGTCTCCAACTTTATCTCCCTTCCTCTCAAGAGAAAGGAAAACCTCAGCGAAAAGCCTTTCGAACTTTTCAATCCTTCCATGAACGAACACTGCGAATCCAGCGTTGTCGTTCTCAATGGTACAGACTCTCTTTCGAGACTGCGCTACAATTTCTCCATTTGGATGGAGGACAACAGCAGCATTTGTACCGTGAAGCTTGACGGTTCCTCGGAACCCTAGCTTCGGAAGAGCAGCAAGATGATCATAAATCGGCTCGCCTGTCTCTTCGTTTAGTCCCTGGAATCGTGCCTTATGACGAACATTATGCACGACGTCCTTGAACTGCTTGATTTTTGGAAACGCGATAAACTGTGTCATGTTCACATCCTTTCAAATTCGATTTGGGCATCATAGCAGCCCGATTTTGATCTGTCAAGCCTGTTTCGGCGTTTCTCTAAGTACCCAATAAAAAAGGACTCTTGTCGAGTCCCTTGAATTTTCGGTTGTAAGCGCATTTAGCGAAAAAATTCAAGGGGTTATGTTTCTAGTCCGGTGGCATCAATGATCGCACTCATGCCTTCCACCGATCCTACGACCTGTGTTGAGCTAAATCCAGAAAAACCTTGCATTTTATTCATTTTCTTTTTAGAGTTTCCTCTCGCTTGAAGGTAAGTATGCCTTCTCCTACTTAAACGGACCAGAAAAAGAGACGATCTACAGATCTTTCTCATCTTTTTTTTCTTCTGAGAAGTAACTCTCAGTCTGGTAGTAATTCTGCCTACGCCAAAACCCTGCTTCATCCATGCCCAAAAACCTAGCTGCCTCTTTCTTGGTGCGCGTAGCAGAGAGAGCATATTTGATAACAGCATCCCTCACAATTGTAATCAAATTCTTCCAAATAGGAACGCCATAAAGAGGAGACCCTGAAGCCTGAGCGGCAAGCTCTAACTTCAAGGCGATTACCTCTTCAAGAGACAAACCGTTCAGCATTATTTCAAATTGAGGAGAAGTTTTTTTCTGACGCCTCAACAGCTTCGCTACTGAATAATGCTTGTTCTTGCCTTTTCTTCTCCGTTTAGGAGTCCAAGCCATTTCCAGGTACCATGTCAGCTATAGTCTGTTGTTCTACAGTTACGCCAGCAGGCTTTAAGTGCCCGCTTTCCTCTAACCTTTTAGCTACTTCGGATGAAATCCCTGGCGATCCGTTGTCGTCAACAGGTGTTGTTAATTTTTGAGACAAATCAACAGAAACATTCACATATTCAACAGGAACAGGTGGTACAATATTGTTTGTGGTCTCTTCTTCCGGATGTGCGACAGAAAGGAGAGAATACCCCATCACGTCGCGCCATGGGCTTTCACCAAGTGCGTCTCTATCTGTAGCGATCCTGAATAGCTTATCGATTACTCTCGTAACGGCTAGGAAATCGCGATACTTATCTGGTGTGACGCCCTCAGGATATAGCACACGTAGAATTTCGCAAGCCCTGTTAAACGAATCCCCGTAAGCGGCTTGCTTTTCTTGTACGAGTCTTCCAATTGATGCTCCGATTTCTTCATAATCATCTCTGATGCTCACTGTTACTCCTTGACTGACATATAGATCAGTGTTACACTAGATCAGTAGTTCTAGTAGATCAATAGATCAAATTGTTTGTCTGTGATCAAGTAACAGATCTACCACACTCAACACGATCTGTCAAGAAGAACAAATTAGACACTCATTTCAGGTGCTGGTGGTTGACCGCCTAAATCGTCTCCACCTGCCTGTTGTTGCTGGTAAATCTCAGACTCAGGTTCCCGAACGCCAGCTGAAAGCTCCTCTTCGAACTTGTCGAAATAGAGTTTCAAGTTGGTGATTAGATAATCGTAGAACAATTCCCTATCCTGAGCGTTGGAAAGAACATTAAATGAATCAATTACAGCTGTTTCGACCTGATCCCAACTCTTCATAGCAACATTGCGCCCAGTTTCATCCTCACCTGAGATTCCAAACTTCTCTTCTGGAGGTATTTCTGGTTCTGTCTTCTTTTCTGGCTCAATGTCAATGAACTTAGGATCAAGATCCCTTTCAGTAGGGATATCCATCTCAATTTCGTCTTCCTGTTCGGTCATGCCAACTGCTGGAGCAGGAGGTTGATCAGGGCTGGCACTAATTTCAGCCCTAGAAGGTGCTAGCGAGTTTTGGACAGCATTCACGATGTGAGCACGGAAAGACTGACGCTGTCCTGGCTCAGTAGTAAGTGATTTGTAGTCTTTTTCAAACACAGGAACGATTTTCTTCAAAAGATCTTCCAAAACGTTGATTCCTGTCGAATCATGAGGGTGATCCTCTTCAGCTTCAAGAATAAGCTTGCGAACGTATTTGCGGACGCTGTTTTCTTGCAAAATTCGTTGTTTTTCGTTCTTTACTTCAACAATGCTAATTGCACGACGGATATACTTCCGAAGCATCGTTTCTTGCATGAATGTTTCGCGATCCATTTCTTCTCCCTCTGGATTAAGTAGTTTGTCGTCATCCCTTTTGGAGCCTGCTGCCGAACCAGCTGCAACAAAACCTGGGAGACCCTCTTCAAGCTCATCTTCTCTGATTAAAGTGCCATCGTCGGCATCTGGGTCCTTCATTGTGCCCGCATACCCTCCGACAGCACCACCAGCGGCTGATGACATCTCTTTAATCGTGTCAAATACAATTTCAGAAAGCTCAGGGTTCCTGAGTCTCTCATAAACCTCGACATATGCCTGTTGAGCAGCTTCATCAATATTGTCGGGCGCAACAGCATCTATCCACTCTGAAACTTCAGCCTGATTTGCCAATTCGCGAGCTTTTGTGCCGCTCATAACGCGCGGAGTCTCGATCATGGCTACGGTTGACTCTCCAGTTTCGTCTACATCAAACGGAACGTAGGTGTGGTCGCCCTCCCACTTGTTTGGATCAAATTTTTTCAACATTTTGCGGTAATCGTTGATGCGATCGGCTCCCGCAAGCCAGCCAGCAACTTGATTTCCAGTTTTGTACAACACATTGGCGATAACACCTATGAACGAGCTTGAAATAGCCTTAGGGTGGACCACTACTTGTGAGTCGTTACTGTAAATCGTAGAAATTAACTCAATCTGTTCTTCTTCCGAGAGCGGATTAGTCGACTTGTCTCCAGATGCCTTGCCCCCTTTCACAATCATGATATAGACAACTTCAGCACCCAACTGACCAAGCAGTGATTTGCCTTTTTGAACCATGGCGTCATGTCCCTTGTGCCAAGGTTGTGCTCTGCCGTTCCAAATAATGAGTTTTGGATGTTCGACATCGTCTTTAGGAGTTTCTCTCTTCCCGAAGGTTACAAAACGATCAATTCTATGTCCAATAACCAACCCAATCATATAGACGTAGAAAGACATGCTTTCGAGGTCTGTTTTAATTGCAGTTTTGAACTTTTCAATCTTTTCACCAGTTCCAGTGAGGAATTCGTAGGTTTTCCGCACCGAATCGACGTCCAATTCATCCTTAGTTTGTTCAAAGTTCGCTTGGATTGCCTCAAATGAAGTTTGGATCTCGTTAAGGAGTGAAATAGCGGCTGGCTTAACCTTGTTGAACCCTGTTGTTTTATCACTAATCACAGGTAGAAGTTCTTTAATGAATTCAACCTTGGCATCGTCCCCTTCCGCTTGCGCGCTGAAGGTTTCAGCCACTTGCCTGACTGCCTTGTTGAGTGTGGCTGGGTGTGCGGTCTTCAATTCCAAGACCTCAAGCATCATTCTGTTTTCAAGTTGTTTTTCAAGATTAAGGATGTTGACACGCTCAGCCCAAAGTTGGTCTTTCTTCTCATCGAATTTGGGTGAAGTGCCCTTGACTTCAAAAATGTCGCCACCAGCCTCTTTGATTCGAAGGACCACGCCTTCGATGTAGGAGTCATCATCTCCCAGTACAGAATTTGCAGTAGCAGCGTATGTATTAAGTTTGTCTTGAAGAACCTCCCGCACGCGATTCAACGAAAACAATAACTCCTCCTTTTCAGGAGTTTTCTTCCGAGAAGTAACCGCCTCTAGACCCTGTACAAATTTCTCATCATTACCCAAGTATTCAACAAGCGTTGGGTCAAGTTCAATATCAAGCTTAACGTTGTGTTTCATGTCTTCTTCGTTGGTGTAGACTCTCCAGTCTCCTGCCCACTTGTCCGAAAAAGATGCCTTTTTGATGAGCGAGGTCATGGTCACGTTCTCTTCAGGACCGGGTCGATACCAACTCAATTCATCATCGTTCCAAAGTTGTGTCTTGAAGACAACAAAGCCTCCGAACTCACCCATCTTATCTTTAGAGTATGGAGTACCAACAAAAATGACGTTCCCAGCTGCATCTCCCTTGTGAGTAAGAATAGGAAACAGTTCTGCATCATATTTGAAAGGTCCAACTGTCTTGAAAATCTTCTGCATTGAAGTTTGGAAAGCTTCTGAATTCGAAAGCCACTTAAAAGATTCGTACAAATCAGGATTGAAACCAAACCTTTCTTCAGCAACGTCTTTTGTTACCGGACCACTGTTGCTTGATTCCATAAAAAATTCGCCATTCGCATCAACGCCAAAGTTCGCAAAGGTAGAGTCCATCTTCTCTACCATGTCGACCACAGGAGAGGTTCCCATGTCGATTCTGAATCTTGGATTCCCTTCGTTCCCGGTTTCTTTAACCAAGGCGCGAAGAAGGAGCATCATATTTTTATTGGTGAACTTGTTTTTGCCTACGAAACGTCCAATAGCTGCACGACCCTCGTTCAGAGAGGATGCTGTAGGTGACCATTCTTTGCCTAGAGTCTTTCCAATGGACGCCATGCCTACTTCATATTCTTCAGGGTCAATCTTCTTGCGAAGGTTCTTCTCTACGCCAGCCTCAAACGACTGCCAAAGAAGGTCGATTCGATCGCGAGAAAAATGAGTCTTGACGAACTCAGCCAATTTGGATGCACTATAGATTGTTGATGCATCTGCGGCGCTGTGCTGTAATACGATTTTTGCAAGGTCGTCAAGATTTTCAAAAGACTGACGAACGGTTGGGTCAAAATCGATTTTCGCCTGTGTGAGTTTGTTTGGGTCCTTTTTACTAGGCTTTTCCATATCCACAACGAGTTTTAGTCCTTTGTCTCCAAGAGAAAAGCGAGTGTGGACCGGATGATAATTTAGTTTGAGTTTTTTATTGAAATCTTTTGCAAATGCAGACTCTGGATTCTCCTCCGCGTACTGAACGATGGAGTCAAGAGTGTCTTCGGGTCCAATTTCCATCACTGCTGCAACTGAACGAAGTAACAAGATAGAAAAAGCGCCTTTAATGCCATCAGCCAAATCGACAAAACTGCTCTTCCAAAGGAAGCTCTGTGCGTCCTTTCCTCCAGAAACATCAACTAGGTCAATTTGAATTACTTTCTCACCAATCCTGACAGCAAGATTTACTTCTTTCGAAAGGGAAGCTGCGAAAACTGCTGGGTTAATCTCCTCAATGGCTTGAGCGATTTCTCGCTTGTCTGCTACGAACGCGAGGTCGATGTCCATGTCTCCGTAATCAGTTTTCTTGCCGCTAGCGGTTGCAATGACATCATCTGTTTCGTATTTGTCCAAACCGATAGAGCCGCGTCCATAATGTTTGAGCGCAGCAAGACGAGTAGAACCTAATGAATAGCTTGGAGTATACGAGGTGTCGATTAGACCCTTTTCCCCAAGCACATAAAGCATTCTCCCGATGTAGGTGTCATCATTCGCACCAGGAAATACTCCAAATTGTTTTGGGAAGATGGAATCCAACTCTTCATCCGTGATTCTACCGTATTGCAAATCTCGACCAGCGTTATCAGGATGTTGGCTCAGTTTTTTATCGATTAGAGCAGTTGCTGCTCCACCGGCTTCAGCTATAATCTTCTTCGATCTTGGCATTTGCTTTTTCTTCCTCAAGAAGGTCTAGTTTTTCTTGCAATTTTCTATTTTCCTGTTGGACACGCCTGTAATGTCGCTTCATTCCTCTCAGATGTTCACGAGCAATTTCTACACGCCTTGTATCGCTCTTTGAGCGAGGTTGTAGCATTCCGAGAGTCTCTTCAAGAGCCTGGAGATGACTCATCATACCAGGCTCTGAGGGTTTTCCTTCACCCAAAAGAAACTTTCTTGTCATCTTGTCGAAATCAGTCATATCTTACACCTCGGAATAAGTAGTTTGTTTTAGAAGACCTTCGCATCAAAACAATTTGCATTGCCCGTGTTGCCATCAGCCACTCTAGTAACAGATAGAGTTGTCGCGCTTGCTCCGTTATCTTGTAGCCTCCAAACGATAGGTTGGTTGTCGTCTGCGTCAGGAACACTTCCCGTAAGAACAACTCCGTCGCCAAAATTAATAGTTTCGGCTCCGGGTATTCTCATGTTTCCAGCCATCAAAATTTCTCCAGAATCTTTAAACACACAAACTCTGTTGAGAACAGCGGTGGCAGTTGCAGCACTAGTGTGAGCTTTTTTCACCCACTTGAGTTCCCCATTGTTTGAATTAAATCCGGCAGCGGCGATGCCGTTGTTCCCTGGAAAACCTATAGTTTCTTCGGCTGACTCTCCCGGTCCAAATGTCCAGCTAGCAGACACTGCTTGATTATGATGAAGACCCATGTAAATCGAGTCTTCACTTGGAGAGATACCCAGCCAAGCGCCAGCAAAGCGAGTAATAGATGAAACGTTGTTGTTATAATCTACTCTCTTATTCCAAATGTGGTTACCACTTGAATCCCATTTAATCAAGTTGATTGAATTTTCGGTCGGAGTCAAAGATGCAGTTAAATTGGTTGGGTATCTTTCGTAGGTGAAAGGAGAAGTATTGTTTGTTACTTGCCCAGTTGTGAAAACGTTTGAAGCAACGTCCAAAACAGCATGAGAGATCTCACTCCAAGCATTGTTCAGTGAACCATGTCCTTCAGTTGCCCACTGAGGCTCAAGATTGGAATTTCTTAGAACGCCATAAGAATTCTGGGAATTCCACATATCAACACCCGGAATTACAATCTCATTAGGACCATCTTCATCAATGTTTATGGTGTTGTTTGAAGCGCTTGCAAACATTCTGTATCTGCCACCACAAAAGAAATCACCAGCTGCATTTGGTTTAGATGCTTGAAGACTCCTAACATCCAAAAATGTAGCATGATTTTTATCTCCATCCCAAGAAGCAATAGAACCCGTACCTGTATCGGGATCAAATTTCATAAGCCAAGACATTGTTGTACTTGAAGGAGCGCCAGAAGGAGCACTGTGAGTCAAGCCATTTCCAAAATCAAAATCTGGTTCTGCATTACTACTGCTGAAAAGAGTATATCCATTTAAAAAGGCGCTCGCTCCATCAGCAAAATAATGAATATCAAATCCAACATGTTGAATGTTATCATTTGTAGGCGGACCTGTCAATTCCATGGTTCTGGTCCACAATGGAAATCCGTCAGAATCTAATGCAAACACGCCAATAATAAATGACTCGCTGCCTTGAGAATTAAATTCAAACGATGTTACATTGTTGTCTGGACCCCTAACAGCATATACAGAGGTGGGTGGAATTCCATAAAATAGCCCAATCACTTCGCCATTTGAGTTGACATCACACGACACACGAGATATGCTACCGCCAGTGGTACCTTCGATCGTGGTCACCCATTCGATTTCATTGTTTTCATCAAATTTAACTATAAATGCGTCTGACGTCCCGACTCGCGTTCGCGCGATTGGATTAGGTCCGTCAGGATCAAAATTAGTTGTCGGTGAAGTATAAACCCCAGAAGCTACCCATTTGCCCTGTTCGGGAATGGAAGCAGGAGGAGGAACTTTACCAACCGGCTTACTCTTACAAGAACCAGCTGGTTTGTCTCTTCCTCGCAAAGGAGCAGGAGGAGGGCTGTTCAAAGAAAAAGGAACCTGAGGGACAGTGGCGACATGTTGGTTCGTCAATTCCTCAAAATTTGTAATGGTGAAGTCGCTATTATTCTTGAGTCCCACGAATTTACCTCTTATTTGGACTAACTAACTAGTTTCTGACCATTTGTGCCCAATGTATAAATCTTGAGAACATCTGAATCTGAAAGTGCTATGCCGTCCCAATAACCAGTTTCATCCTGGCTTCCAGTAAGAAAACCTTGCGGAGGAGTTGCCGTTGGGGATAGATCTTGTCCAGCTAACGAAAAGTGAAGATTGGTGGTTATAGAACCAAAACCGCCGGGGATTGCCGTTATTTCTTGAAGCGCGCCATCGAGGTAAAAACGCACTTCATCGTTCTCTCGGTCGCAAACGCCCACTGCTTGATGAAATGCGCCAGTTGAAGGTAATGAAGGCGCAGCCGCAATAACGGTAGTTGTCGCATCGACGAGAACAAACCTAATATTGTTCGCTGGCTCGCTTAGCTGAAGAGAATAGCCTGCATTAGGAGGAGTGCCCACAGAGGAGCCCCCCTTATTGACAAGTGACGAATTTTGTCCAGAGCCGATCCCGTCATAAGAAAACCAAGCTGATACAGAAAAACTTCCAGTTGTCTGATCGAGAACGTCTCCAAACGTAACGTATCCCAAAGAACCAGTCGGAAAAATAAACGCTTCTTCTATTTGTCCAACTGCTCCTGTTGTAACAGTGCCCGACAAAATTCCGTCATTAGCTCCCGCCAAATCCAGAACGACGGAACCCACCAAATCCACATCATCCATCGACCAGAAAGATGTGGGTTGAGGTGGGGGAGGTTCTGGTCCACTCATTTCAAAACCAGAGAATGAATTACACGGTTTGTCTCTTCCGCGAAGAGTGTGCGGACCAGAGTTTCCAACAGAAAAAGGAACCTGTTCAACACTCGAACCAGAATGTTGATCAGTTAGATTCAGGTAGTTTGTAATGGTGAAATCACCATCATTCTTGAACCCCACAAACTCTTACTCCTCAGTTGGTGCTTTGGATGCCTCTACAGAATCGTCAGCGGGCTTCTCCGCTTCTGTCTTAGCTTTCGCAGCTGCCTGGGCGGCTTTCTTTGCTTTGTCGGCAGCAGCCTTCTCAGCTGCCTTCTTTGCAGCTTCTTCTTCTTTCTTTTTCTTGTTTGCTGCGCGAGTTGCAGCTGCCTTGGCTTTTGCAGCTTCTTTCTTAGCCAATTCTTCGGCAGCCTTTACTGCTTCGTCAGCTGAGGAGTCAATGACCTCCTTTACAGCTGCTCCAGGCTTCATGTTGGCTTCGTAGTGCTTGAGCAAGACTCGGCGCTTTCTACGCTGTTTTGGTGACGTCATTCTTCTTTCTCCTTTTTGGGTTCCTCTTTCTCAGGTTCCTCGGTTGATTTCTCTTTTGTTTTGTATCCGTATTTGTCCATCAGCTGTTTGTTCAACTTAATACGACGAATATCGAATACTTTATCTAATCCAGTCATTCTTTATTACCTCTGATTCTAATTTCTAGTTTCAAGCCTTTAGTTTTTTTGTTTTTGTTGGCTTTCACCTCGTCTTCCCAATCTCTGAAGACCAGATTCCCCTGTTCATATGCTTCTCTTTCCATTCCTCTCAAGTGCTCATCATTTTGGGCATACCCTTCAGACGCTACCAATCCACCTTCAAATTCGCCTCTGCAATTTTGCGTGTGGTGGACAAGTTCATGAGACAAAGAGCGGAGAATGTCTTTTGGGTGTCTTCCAACAACATAAACAGAAACCGTCATTGTTTCAGGATCATAGTATGCCGTCTTTCCCAAGGGATCTTCAGCATTTTGTGGATCGTCTATGTATTTGATGCGCGCAGGTTTATCAAATCCCATCCTCTGTTGAGCATATGGATAGAATTGATTGGATAAGTTTTTAACAACGTCGTTGGCGCCCATGTTTATCCCCTAATCGTAATAGTGAGCTTCTTACCTTCGTTTAGAAGCTTACGCTCTTCGTTTTTGATCACTTTGAGAACTTCCTGCAAGTTAACGAGACCTTGTGGTTCAAACAACTTCTCAAAAGCAAGCTCAAGGCGCTTAAGGATTCTTCCTCCAACTTCTTCGATATTTTCTTTATCTTGCTCTTTGTCTCTTGAAAGAACTCCCCGTCTTGCGCTCAATGTGTCGATGGTCTTTTTGATGGCGTCTCGGACCTGATTAAGAATTTCGTTTCCCAAATCTTCAAAAGAAAGACCACCAGTGTTACGAAGCTGGTTTAAAACAACCATTACGTCGCCCCTTGATAAATCTTTTCCTGAATCGATGATGTCAACATCGTCAACAACATTGTCATCATCCGCGCCGTCAGCTGGAAGCGCATCGTTTGGACCATCTCCACCAGGAAGATCTTCTGAGCCAACAATATCCTCATCGCCAACCGGGATTTCTTCATCACCTCCCCGAAGACGCCTAAGAAGCTGAGCCACTTTTTCACGATTTAGACCAGCCAGACCGCCGCCTTGTTCAACAATGTGTTCGTTCCAGTTCTCCATTAGGAGTCTTGTTTCATCAATTCTTGCCCTTTCTTTCATTATCTAAACCCCCAAAGGTTGTGCTTCTATTTTACAGTCGCGAATTACTTGTGTGTGTTCTGGTTCCCAAGCAACATAAGCGTCTTCTTCGTGATCTGGATCTGGTTCATTGTACAGATCCCAAAGCATCAAGTGAACAATTTCGTGCCAAAAGGCTGTTCTCCAAATTGCTCTATCAAATTCATCCGATTCCGGACCAATCCAAACACGAATGTCTCTGCGAGATTCAGTTAGACCAGATGCACGCCTTGGAACGCCATCTTCATCGGTTCCCAAACTTTCTAGAACCCAAGGATATGGCTCCCATTCAACACAAGTGTTCGACAAAACACGCTCGGCTGCTTCATAATCTCCCAAATCATCAGTCCAGTTCTCATAAAACATATCCATCGCTGTTGCTGTCTTATCAGCATCATAATAGATTCCGACCATTTTTTGTCCAGCATTTTGATAACCAGGAATAGGCTCATATTCCTCTCCGCAAGGAGAACCGTTAATCAAAACGGAACACGAAGACAACCCCAATACTAGGACAATTATTGAAAGAAATTTGAAAATTCTCATAAGGCTCTCCGAATTAACTAGTTATCCGCAAAGATAGGTACACCCGATAAGTTTCGATTTGAATCCATAAGCCGAAGAAGTAGGGAGAGGACTGAAATCAATGTCTTCTGTAGCTTTTGCAATCGTATAGCTTCGAATAATGTCGTCTGGTTGCTTCACTGCGTGACCGTATCGATCACTAGACATCAAAAGGTCGCCTGCTGAAATGTTTCCGCTTTGATCTGTCGCAAGAATTCCACCCTCACCAACCGCATTGTAAAGATACATTTCAGAACCAGAACAATGTGCAAATTCACTAGTAGAATACCCAACATATACGCCAAACACCCTTTTTTCAGCACTAGCTGAGGTTATATTGACCTCAGGAAGAGCATTAGAGATAGAAGAAGAGAAACACATTTTGCCAGTAGAATAAACAACCATACCTTCAGCGATTTCAGGACTACCAGATACATATTGACTTCCAGTAAAAGGAGAAAGACTAGAGGTTCCCTCAACAATCGTTATTTCTCCATGTTTGGCGTTAAGAGGAAATGAAGCAAGGTGTCCGCCAGTAAACGGATTGTAGACAACTTCCTGATTAATTGAGCCCACCAGTCCAGCGCTATCGTAATACTGCATCATATAATCTGTCGTTCCAAGTGTAGAATCGCCCGAAAAACGAAGAACTGCAATATTTTTACCCGTAGTTGCCGATGAATTCGTAGCTTTAACTATACCATCACTGTTTGTTATGCCAGTATCTGTATCAAGAACAGTTAGGCGTACTTCTGGAGCAGTGTCTCCAATTCCCACATTATCGTTCTCAATTACCATACGAGTGTTGTTCTGACCAGTTCTAAACTGCATTTCGTTTAAAGAAGGGAAATACAGAATCCCGCCGTGTTGTGCGCTTGTTGGTGTACCAAATAAAACACCACCATTGTTGGCATCCGGAGTGAGAATAGAGATATAGGCAGTTGTACTCCTCTCGACAACAAGAACTGAGCTTCCATTGGCAACGACCACACCAGCACTTCCGCTGGCAAGATGAAGTTTGCTTGTTCCGTCAGGGGCTATTGTTCCTATTCCAGTCCTTCCATCTGTCGTAATGGTTAAGTAAGTTGTACCATCAAGCGTTACCGGTCCAGTGCTTGTTCTTTGAAAAGCAATATCGAAACGATCTGAACGGCTTGTGCCTTGAGCATGAAGAGACCAATGTTTATTATCTCCGGAAGCAGGAACATTCGTTAAAAAGATTGTACTAGCTTGATTGCCTGCATCCTCAGAGATAATCTGAAGTCTTGCATCATTGTTTTCAACAATCAGGTTTGCGATAGCATCATAGTGTGCGTTCGACTGGTTAACGTCCATAATGTGGAGTGTATTTGTTACTCCGCCAGAAGGAACCGTAACATTTATGCCCAATCCAGCACCATCAGTTACAAAAACATTGCTATTTTGAAATGCTTGCCCGCCTGTTCCAGAAAACCTACCAATTGCATTATCGATTGAAGAGCCAGGACCCTCCATCATTTGACTAACAATAAGACCATTTAGTTCGTTGACGTTCAGAACATCAGAACCTTGCACATCAAGGTCTCGATAGAAGACGGTTCTTTGATTGGTGTTGTCTATTTGAAGGAATCTATCAGTAATTCCTTTTGGGTCTGAGCCTCTTCCAATTTTCAAGATCCCTGGATCAGATTCATCAATAGCTATATGAAAAACTCCTGTGGCACTTCCAGAAGCTTTCCCTTCAAAAATTTGAACTTTTGAACCTAATTGTGGTATTCTTTGTGTCATGGCTTACTCCCCGGCTGGAGGAGCGCTCTTTGACCTTTCCATTGACGGTTTTTCAGTAAAAGGTCCACCACCAGTTGATTTGTTTCCGCCCATTCCAATGGTCATCTTCTTCCACTTGGGGTGCTTGCGTCGCATTTCCTTTTGGTATGGTTCGATTTCTTTCAAAATCTCTTCAACCATTCTTTCTTTTTCCATAATTCCCGAAACAACGTCCAGTGTGTCGTTTACACTTTTGACAAACCTCTGGAACTCCTGTTGAGCAAACTTGACAACTCGATCATAGTGTTCATCAATGTATTTAATGAGCCTAAGGGCAATAACAACATCCTCAGACTCTTCTATTCCTTCAAGAATCATGTCCAGACTAATCTTTCCAGTCCAAAGTTGGTCTCCTTTTTTCTCAAGGTATGCAATGGGAACAATCTGAAAAGTGTCAAATGGCATTCTGATACTAACTTCTTCTTCAACATCGTCATCCAATCCTGGCAAATCCATTTGCTTTGCAGCGCCTTCAATCATGCTAACGATTCCCTTCCAAAAACCGTGTCGGAACCCATCTGCTTTAACAGAGCGAGTGAAATTTTTAAGCGCTTCACCGCGCTTGAGCACTCGCCCATTGTCATACTGATCTAAATCTTCCATTCCGATTCCTTCTTTTTCAACAAAGAAAGTTGCATCAACTGGAATCTGAGATTCCACTTTAGAGTCAACAGTAATTTCACCATCATTGCTGACCTCTACATCAAAATGATTAAACATATCTCCAATGTCTTCAAGTTCTTCAGCATCGAGACGCAAGCTGGCATATCCACTCTTTTCAAGGATTCCTTCCTGCGCCAAGACCATTCTTATGGTCCGAAAGATTTCCATATAGTTATCGTCAAGCTCTTTAACATTGTAACGAAGAAATTCTCGGTAACCATCAGGGTTCGGCTCAACATCATGTGTAACTGCATCTAGCCTGACGTTCAATTTGCCACTGTACTCATCGAATTGAACTTCATCATTTATACTTACACTTAATTCACTTTGAATTTTTCTTGAAAGTTCGCTTTGCCCTCTCCAATCAGGGAGAACATCTACCATTTCGGTATCGTCAATTTGAATAGTTATTCCACCATGCATCAGGACATAGGTGTTATCGCCCTCACCTTCGATTTCATAACCGGCGTAAGCATGTTCGTAATCATTGTACTGATTGTCATAGTCGCTGCACTCTGCTTCGTATTGCTCTTCACGGTTTTCTTCTTCGAAATCTTCTTCGGCACCTTCATCATCGGCGTCGTGATCAGTGTCACCGCGAAAATGATCAACGTCAAAAAGCTGATTAAACAAGGAGCCGTCTGTGTTGTCTGCATACGAGCCGCCGTAACGAGTGAACTCGTCCACATCCTGGGGGTCGTTTTCCATCACTGGAGCTTGTGATTTCCTGAAGAAATCAACGACAGCACCAATAAGATTGGGGAACTTCTTGCCATAGGTTCTCTTCTCTGGAACCGCTAGTTCATATTCTTCTTCGTTATGAACAAACTTTCTAACTCTAACACGAGAAAGAGGAGTAGGTCCACCTACATCGCGATGTTCATCTCTGAACACTTCGTCTGCTTCCCAATCGAAATCCTCAGGAACATCTGCATTTTCTACGACATAAGCGATAGGTCCATGCCCGTTGGCTTCTGCAACGGCACACTGATAGTATCCGCCACCACTGGGGCTTCCTCTATTTGGGGGACTGTGACACGAAGTAATGTCATCAAAATCACTCATTCGAAGAACATCGATGGGCGCGCGAGTGATAACGAGAGAGTATTTTCCTTCTTCGCCCTGGACTGCACCAGGGTTCTTTCGATAGAAATCACCACGTTCATTCCAAAACTTCAACATACCCTCAAGAACATGAAGTGAAGGTAAATTGACAGGGAACTCTTTAAACACTCTTTCCGAATGTTGGTCTCTAATCTTTGCAAGCTTTTCCTGTCTGTCTGCAATCGCCTTAATCTCGGGGTCGCCTTGGAGTTGGATATCAGCCACGCGGCGAGCAGCAAAAATATCCATTTCAGGATTCTCTTCTCTTAATTTGTCTACTCTGGCATTTCTCTTATCGTTGGCGAGGTTCTCTTTGTCCCAGCGACCCGATCTCCAGGCGAGATCAGCCTCCTCTAATTTCTTTTTAAGCGAGATTGCTTTTCCTAAGGTTTTTCCAATTTTTGATTTACGAAGTTGCTTGCCACGTTGCGTTTCAACTTCCTTATTGACTAGACCATCTTGCCAATCAACATCATAGCCATTTCCCCCAAAGAACGTAATCAGATCGTTTAGTTCTCCGGTTGGACCAGCGACAAACGGGACGACGACTCTCTTCTTTCCTTGAAAAATGTTATCAAACGATAGATACCCAGGGTCGACATTAGAAACGATGTGAGAAACCCTATCGTATTCATTTTCAGTCAATTCGCGGAGAAGAGATTCTCCCTCTCTACGCAGAATTGGCTTATTGTGGATTGAGCGCCTGTATTCAGGCTCTGATTGAGGTTCAGTTCGCCTGAACGATCTCCACTTCTTTTCCCATAATTGTTCCATATTGATACCTCTCGCGATAACTAGATAAACTCCACCTTGTTTGCGGCTTTGAGAGCCTCAAGAGTCGCTAGTTTACCTGATTTCTTTTTGAAGACCTTCGAAAGTGGATCATCTTCCCATTCCTCGCCAAAAAGATGAATAATATCTTCAATGCACTCCGTCTCAGTTGCATCTACGACCTCAAGAGGGTGTAGTGATTCTACGTCGCTCCGATGTGTCTCATAATATTCCCAAACACGCTGAGCGGAGTCAGAAACAGCAGTACGATCCGAATAAATACCCTTGTGCCCAGAAAGTTCCATCGCTAGGTCATACAAAAGGGGTCCATAGCCCTTAGGGGCGGAAGAAACCTGAACTTGAAGAGCAGAAAGACACGGAATTCGCGTATCGTCGATCAAATAAATCTTCCCAACAAGTTCTTTGTTTTCATCTTGAAGAAAAATATTAACCTTACCATATTTGCCATCACTAAGGTCTTGAATAAGTATTTTCCACCCTTGAGGCACTTGTTCGGGCGTAACAGCCGACTCATTAGTAAATCTTCTCCACTCGCGAGATTCTTGGAGGGACATGTTCTGGTCGTAAGCATCATCCTTCAGTTTCGAAAGCTTCTCAAGGTAGCCATTGCGACGAAGAGTTTTGAATGCAATGTTTTCCACAGAGAACTCACCACCTCTTTCAAGACCACTCTTTCTGAATTTGCGGATCTTTTCCTTGAGGCGCTCAGCATAGTCCAGGGCGCCGTCTGCATTGCCAGAAGAAAACATGTCTTGAGCTTCGTCAATCTCATTCATCAAGGAAGCTGCCTTCTCTTGGACCTCTTCCCACCTGACGGTTGGTTTTTCTTTGTTTGGCTTGGTTAGCCACTCATCACCACTAATAGAATACACGCCAGTAGAGATATGAGGTTCGGACTGGTTCTGAACATAGATCTCGACTTCGTGTCCGCCGATGTCAATATCGTGATTTTTGTTCCAAACTGCACGAGCTTGGTCCAACCAATTCTTGACCAGCTCTTCATTGCTATCAATCTCGTTGAAATCAACGATCAAATGAAGATCAATATCAGAAAACTGTGACCATGTGAAATTAGCGAGAGAACCGGTGAAGGTAATGTCTTTCAATTCAACATCCGGAAGCTCCAAACTCTCAAAGAAATCGTTCGCAATAGCGATAAGACGCTCTTTCACCTCGGGGC
>Ga0224512_10000476_pt1 | contig 42602 bp, 40 predicted proteins | sample SF_May12_sed_USG_4_FD_169103 | JGI IMG/M metagenome (GOLD analysis project Ga0224512, IMG submission 169103) | Sediment microbial communities from San Francisco Bay, California, United States - SF_May12_sed_USGS_13 | ecosystem: Environmental > Aquatic > Marine > Sediment | place: USA... | reverse complement strand
CCGTTGACGTCGTCGCCCAGTTCACGTCCACTTCTCCCCTGATGCGGCAGAGGAACGCGAACTCCTTCAAGATCCCGGGTGATACCAACTCCCGCACCAGTGAATCATCGACCTACCGCTACGGTGAAATCCACCTGACGGTCGGCGATTCCGAGCGGGTCCACCTTGATTTCGGCCAGCTCGGCAAGGCCATCTGGCGGTATCACTTCAACTCGAACAACCCTTAGCGGGTAACCCTCTATATTCCATTCTCTGATGGGGTCGACACCGGTCGACCCCATCAGGTGTCCTCCCTTCACGACGGTCCCGCTCCGTGGAATCTCCACCACCGCGACTGCTTTAGGCGTGGCGGCGCAGGCTTCCTCTCCTCCCCGCACTGCTGTTCACCATCGTGGTGACGCAGGTCCCATTCCTGTTCAGTCTGTGGTACAGCCTCACCGACTGGACGATCGTTCCTCCCTCACCGCGGGAATTCGTCGGCTTCGACAACTACACCAGTTTCTTCGACAACCAGTTCTTCCGGGAAGCGGTCTGGACCAGCATCCTGATGACCGTCTTCTCGGTGCTCCTGTCGGTGGTGTTCGGGACGCTGCTCGCCATCCTCCTCGACCGGAAATTCTTCGGTCAAGGGTTCGTGCGAACCCTGCTCATCACCCCGTTCCTGATCATGCCGGTGGTTGCCGGGCTGATCTGGAACACCCAAATGTTCAACTCGTCGTTCGGGGTGATCAACTGGCTCCTCGACGCCGTGGGCTTCGAACGAATCGAGTTCGTCACCAGATTCCCGCTGGCTTCCATCGTGATCGTGCTGGTCTGGCAATGGACCCCGTTCATGATGCTCATTTCGCTGGCCGGGCTGCAGGGTCAGGACTCGTCGGTCCTTGAAGCGGCTCGAGTCGACGGGGCCAGCAGTCGAGCCATTTTCTTCGAGATCACGCTCCCTGCGCTCCGCCCCTACCTGGAACTCGGCACCCTGCTGGGATCGATCTACCTCATCCAGGTGTTCGACCACGTCGACGTCATAACCGGCGGTGGACCGGGGTCGACCAACGTGCCCTACTTCGTGTACCAGCGCTCCATCGGTGGCGGCTGGCAGTTCGGTCAGGCGTCGGCCTACAGCATCGTCGTGGTGATCGCCTCGATCATCATCGCCAACTTCGGTCTACGGGTACTGTCCAACCTTCTCGAAGGCGAGGCCGCAGCATGAGAGACAACACTGGTGCCATCGTCGGCGGAAGCCGCGTGAAGTCGACCCTCCTCGGTCTAATGACCTGGGCTATAGCCCTCATCATCTTCTTCCCCGTGTTCTGGATGGTTCTCAACGGGTTCAAGGAGGAAGCGGACGCGAACACCAACCCCAAGCTCTTCTTCGACCCGACCACCGCCCAGTTCGATGAGGTGACCTCCAACCCGGCAGGGCTCCTCGGTTTCGGTGAAGCGTTCAGCAACTCCTTCTGGGCCGTCGGGATCTCGACGATTCTGGTACTGGTGTTGGCGATACCGGCCGCTTATTCGCTGTCGATCAAGCCCGTGGCGAAATGGCGAGACGTCCTGTTCTTCTTCATCTCGACCAAGTTCCTGCCCGTCGTCGCCGCCATCCTCCCCCTCTGGATCATCGCCCGGGACCTGGAACTCCTCAACACCCGGCTGATCCTGATAATCCTGTACACGGCGATGAACCTCCCGCTGGCGGTGTGGATGCTGCGATCGTTCTTCGCCGAGGTCCCGAAGGAGCTGGTCGAAGCATCCCAAATCGACGGAGCCAACCTCCGAGGTCAGATCACCTCGGTGATCCTGCCAATCGTCGCCCCAGGGCTGGCCGCAACGGCGCTGCTCTGCGTCATCTTCGCCTGGAACGAGTTCTTCCTGGCGGTCCAGCTCAACCCCGTCGACGGATCCACCGTCCCCATCTGGGTCACCTCCAACGTGAGCACCCGAGGCAACTTCCTGGCCAAGCTGTCGGCCGCATCCGTCCTCGCCACGCTCCCCGTCGTGCTCGCCGGGTGGGCAGCGCAGAAACGTATGATCCGGGGCCTGGCCATGGGAGCGATCAAGTGACCGGTACAGCCGGGAAGTCGAAGCGAGCGAGTGGCGTCACGGCCACGACCAAAGGAGAGAAGGAATGAGCGAAGTTCGCTACGAGAAGGCAACTCGCATCTATCCCGGGACCGAGGTCCCTGCGGTCAACGAACTGGACCTCGACATCGCCGATGGGGAGTTCCTGGTCCTGGTCGGACCGTCGGGCTGCGGGAAGTCCACCGCCCTTCGGATGTTGGCCGGCCTCGAATTCATCGACCACGGCAGCGTCTACATCGGCGACCGCGACGTGACCCTCACCCCACCCCAAGACCGCGACATCGCCATGGTCTTCCAGAACTACGCGCTGTACCCGAACATGACGGTCGCGGCCAACATGGGCTTCGCCCTCAAGCAGCAGGGGGTCCCGAAGGAGGAACGAGCCAAGCAGGTCAAAGAAGCAGCTCGCATTCTCGGCCTCGAGGAGTTCCTCGATCGTAAGCCGAAGAACCTCTCCGGTGGCCAGCGTCAGCGGGTGGCCATGGGGCGGGCCATCGTGCGACACCCCCAGGTGTTCCTCATGGACGAGCCCCTGTCGAACCTCGATGCCAAGCTCCGCGTCCAGACCCGCACCGAGCTCACCGACCTGCAGGCCCGCCTGGGCGTGACCACCGTGTACGTGACCCACGATCAGGTCGAAGCCATGACCATGGGTCATCGGGTCGCCGTTCTCAAAGACGGCGTCCTCCAGCAGGTCGACAAGCCCCGAACGCTCTACAGCCACCCCGCCAACCTGTTCGTCGCCGGCTTCATCGGCTCGCCGGCCATGAACCTCGTCGAGGTTTCCCGAAACGGCGGCCCGCCGAGCATCGGATCACTCCAGGTCCCCGTCACCCCCGATGTCGCCCATGACCTCGAAAGCACCGGAGGTGACCTCGTGGTGGGAGTCCGACCGGAGCACCTCACCGTCGGCGCCGAAGGGCTGCCGGGCAAGGTGATCGTGGTCGAAGAGCTCGGGTCGGAGGCCTACCTCCATGTGCAGGTCGATCACCAGCACGAACCGATACAGCTCGTCGTCCGTGCCGCGGGCGAAACCGAGATCGATCGCGACGACACCGTCCATATCGCCATCGACGGCCCGACCCATGTCTTCACACCCGACGGGCGGCGTCTGGGTACGTGATCCCCTTCCTCGACCTGCGACGACGATGCCGGACCTCTCCCCCCGGACCGTTCCTTCGTCGTAGGGGTCGATCCTCTCATGACCGGCTCCCTCTTCGACCAGAGCGGCGAGCGCCTCACATGACGGTCCGCCGGCGATGACGATGGATGGCCGGGTTGCCCTGGTGACCGGCGCGGCCGGCGATCTCGGTCGGGCGGCGGCGGCACGCCTGGCGGCAGACGGGGCCTCGGTTGCGGTGTGCGACCTCCCCAGCCGCACCGACGCCCTGGCCGCCGCCGTGGAGGCCTGTCGGTCGGCCAATCCCGCCGCCTCGCTGACGATGGCCACCTTCGACGTGACCGATCCCGAGTCGGTCGGGGAGGCCCTCGCTCTGGTGATCGATGAGATCGGGGTGCCGGACGCGATCTACAACAACGCCGGCTACCAGGGCTCGTTCGCCAACACCGCCGACTACGACGTCGACGATTTCCGCCGAGTCCAGGACATCAACGTGACGGGGGTTTTCGTGGTCCTCCGGGCCTGCGTCAACGCCCTGCTGGAGATCGGGCGGCCCGGCGCGATCGTCAACGCGGCTTCCATGGCGGCGCTGGGCGGGCCCCCGAACATGGTGGCCTACGCGGCATCGAAGGCCGCGGTGCTCGGCCTGACCAAAACGGCGGCCACCGACCTCGCCCCAAACGGGATCCGGGTCAACGCCGTCAGCCCGGCATTCATCGGCCCGGGAATGATGTGGGATCGCCAGGTCGAGCTGCAGGCCGCAGCTCCCAGCCAGTACTACGGCGACGACGTCGAGACGGTGGCGGCCCAGATGATCGGCCAGGTTCCGCTCCGCCGCTACGGTACCCCGGACGAGGTGGCCTCGGTCGTGCGGTTCCTGCTGTCGGACGATGCCTCCTACCTCACCGGGGTCAACATCGAGATCGCCGGTGGTGCCTCGTGAGAGAACCTCCGGGCCCTGGTTGCCGTCAATAGACCCAGAACGCGCATGGCGCAGAAACCGGCGGTGCAGTCGCTCAAACCGTCGGGCTCAGCCGAGTTCGATGAACTCGAGTGAGGCCAGCATCTCTTCGGCGGTGGCCACGATCGGGGGCGACGATTCGTCCCCCTCTTCCCAGGTCTCGGCCGCGATCATCAGCAGGCCGCGGTCGGGGTGGTCGACCAGCCAGAGCCGGGCCCGAGGCGGAAGGAACCATCCCAAGCCCTGCGTGGGATTGGAGTCCGGATGCCACTTCACGTTGATGTAACCACTACCGCCGCTGATGTCGAAGACCTGAGCGCTGAGGCCGCCGACCGATACCGAACCAACCTCGATCACCTCGTCACTGTTGACCGTTATCCGTGCGACCAGATCGGTGGCGTCAATCGGACTACCGGAGGAGCGATCGAGCGGATTGGCCATGAAACTTATCCAACCCGGGACTCGTCGATGCTGATGGTGCCCACCGCCGGAACCGGACCCGGAATGACAAGGCCGTCGCCGGGCATATCAACTCGGACGCCATCGAGAAAGGCGAGGTCGATCGGCCCGGCACTCGCTACCAGAACCGGGTTCGGGGGATGTCGCCGAACGCCATTGTCGACACGACGCGTTCGGCTTCGTCCAACCAGACAGGATCGTCCGCGTCTCTGGTGCCGGCGATGATGGCGAACGGCGCCTCGTTGCCCTGATCGATCGTCGACGTGGGCGGTGATTCGTCGTCCCGACCGATGGTTTCGAGCCCCCTATCGTCATCGAGGGCCAGGAAGCCGAAGATCAGCGCCACGACCGCCGCCACCAGTGCCACCAGTTCCAACGAGTTGCCGTTGCCGTGTCCCTCCTGTCGGACCTGTTCGACCGAAGATCGATGTCGACGACCGGGTGGTCGTCAGCCGGAATGCCCGGCGGCGACGTCTCCGCCACGATCCGCTCCCGCAATCTCGTCACAAATTCAGGCGAGGGTCCCTCGCCCTCGGTGGAGCGCACCAACCGTTCGAGGTCGTCAGTCATGAACGGCCCCCGTTCCTGAGGCATGGTCACCGTCGTCGAGTTTCGTCCTGAGTTCTCGCCGGGCACGCGTCACCAGGCCCTCAACCGACTTCACCGACCGATCGAGATGTTCGGCGATGGCGGGCACCGTGAGGCCGTCGATGTAGTGCAGGGTCAGGACAAGCCGGTGGTCGAGGCTCAACGTGTTCAGCGCCTTCACGACCCGAAGCCGTTCCGCCGGCTCGACATCGGTCGTGTGGTCCGACCCGGCGGCGACAAGCCGGAGCTTGCCCTCGTGCCGGGCCTTCCGTCTGAGCACGTCGATGAGACGGTTCCTGGCGACGGTCAGCAGCCAGCCGACGGAGACCGAACTCGGATCATCGGTGCTGCGGATCGCCTCCGCGAACGTCTCCTGGGTGATGTCTTCAGCGAGTGAGTGATCTCGACAACGCCGATGAATGAAGTGGTAGACCTCCTCGACGTGGACGTCGTACATGTCCGCGAAGGAGGGGATCGCTCAGCCACTGCATCGGTGGCGTTTTGGTCCCTACTCTGCTCCATCACCCGACTCAACGATCAACGACGGCGAATCCCCTCACCGGACTTGGAAAATCCTCTCCGCCTTGGATGGCCGATCGAAGCTCGCTCCATCTGCAGCCATCGACACGAGTACCCGTTACTGGTCTCCACCCGTGGTAGCAGACCTGCATGGATCCGGCCAACGTGCGGTTCTCGGTTTCGTGCTCAGGCCGGCCCGGTCTCCGAGTACGCTGTGCACGAGTCCGGGAAGGATTCAGCCGCCCGTTTCCCACTCCCACCGTTGGAGGAGAACCCCCCATGTCAGGATTCACCGCACACGATGTCCCTGACCAGTATGGCCGGACCGCCCTGGTCACGGGCGCGAATACCGGACTCGGCTTCTGGACCGCCGTCCACCTCGCCAAGGCCGGCGCGCGGGTGCTGATCGGGTCTCGCTCGGCCGCCAAGGGCGCCGAGGCGCTCAGCCGTCTGCGGGATGAGGGCCCGGACAGCGAGGCGGACGTCCTGCAGCTGGACCTCTCCTCGCTCGCGGCCGTCGAGGATGCCGCAGGCCGGCTGGGCGACAGCGAGGAGAAACTCGACATCCTGGTGAACAACGCCGGCGTGATGATGCCGCCGTACGGAACGACCGCGGATGGCTTCGAACTCCAACTCGGTGTGAACCACCTCGGACACTTTGCGCTCACCGGGCACCTTCTACCGTTGCTCGCCGCCGCTCCCGCGGCGCGCGTCGTCAGCGTCGCATCGATCGCCCACCGCGACGCCGAGATCTTCTTCGATGACCTGCAGGCCGAGCAGGGCTACTCCGCCGGGGCCCGCTACGGGCAGAGCAAGCTTGCGAACCTGCTGTTCACCTTCGAGCTCGACCGTCGGCTCCGGGCGGCCGGGTCGCCCGTCCGGGCCCTGGCCGCCCACCCGGGCATCGCCCGCACCGAACTGACCCGCCACTTCCCGGGGCCGGTCCGGCTGCTGGCGCCCATGATCGGGCTGGTCCTCAACTCGGCCGAACAGGGTTCGTGGCCGAGCCTGATGGCGGCGACGTCGCCCGAGGTCGACGGCGGGGACTACCTCGGGCCGACCCGCTTCCGTGAGATGTCCGGCCCGGCCGGCCTCGCCTCGAGCAGTGCCACGGCCAACGACGAGAACGTGCAGCGCCGGCTCTGGGAAGCGTCGGTCGAGCTCACGGGCGTCGACCCGCTCGCCCGAATATGAAAATAGGGGGCGGTGCGACGGAAAGGCCGTGATCGCAACGAAGTACCCGGTGTGTCGCAGAGTCCCACGACCGGTTGGTCGCCGGAGTCGGACCGCCGGAACTCGGCGGCCAGGCTCGAGAAGCTGTTCGACCAGTCGTACGACGGCATCCTGCGGTATTGCCTGATCCGAACCGGATCACGCGCGGTTGCCGAAGACGTCACCGCAGCGGTCTTCGTCGATGCGGCTCGACGAGCAGCAGGCGAAACCGACTTCGTGGCCGATGCCTCGTGGCTCTACATGGTGGCCCGCCGCCGGCTCATCGACCATTGGCGCAGCGCCGAGCGACACCGCAAGCGAATCCTGCGAATCATCGAGTTGGGCGCGGCCGGTGACCGTGTCGACGTCGAAGACGCCGCCACCGAAACGAGCCATCTCGTGCACGAGGCGCTGGCGTCGCTCTCCGGACGACAGCGAGCCCTGCTCACTCTTCGCTACCTCGACGGCTGGTCGGTCACCGAGATAGCCGAGGAACTCGAACTCACCTATCGGGCCGCCGAGTCCGGGCTTGCCCGCGCTCGGCGGTCCTTTCTGGCGGCATGGGAGGAGGTCCAATGAGCGATCACACTCCCTCCGATGAGGAGATCGCCCGAATGCTGGAGTCGGCCGGCGCCGGCCTGAACGTCGACCAGGCGGCGAAGGCCCGGGCCCGGGAGGCGATGCGGGCGGCCTTCGTGGAGGCGGTCGAGGTGGATTCCGCGTCCGCAGTCGATGGCCCGGGCGCACGAATCGGTGATGACCGCATGGTCGAGCTTCCGGCTCCGGAGGACACCACGATCGAGCGTGATCCGGTTGCAGGTCGACCTGGCGTCGGTTCGCGCCGCTTGCTTCTCATCGGGATCGCGGCGGCGGTGGCACTGGTCGTGGTCGGTGTACTCGCGGTCCGCCAGGAGGACAGGGTCAGTGTCATCATGCCGGGGCCGACGTCGTCGACGGTCACGACGACGTCAGCCCAGGGCCCCGACGACACCCCGGTCGACGCTGCAGCCGAAGCGGAGATCGCCGAGGAGATTGCCATGCAGTTCATGGAGGCTCGAGCGGACTACGACGGAGAGACCGTCCTCTCGCTGCTGGCGCCGGATGTATCGTTCAATACGGCCGAGATCGCCCAATCGGTCGACGAGGTTCTCCTTCAGGCGGAGTGGGAGCAGGCGGTGGGTTGGCAGTACCTGGAACCGTCGTGCAGCTTGTCGGCACCGGGGCGGGTTGGCTGCACTTACACCATCCAGGGTCCGATCAACGAACGGCTCGGTTTGGGACCCTACGAGGGCAACGTCTTTCTTCTGGAGATCTCTGACGGGCGGATCACCAGAGTCGACCACCAGATCGTCGCATTCGATTTCTACACCGACGTGGAAGTCGGATTCAATACGTGGGTCCGGCAGAACCACCCTGACGACTTCGCAGTCATGAACGAAGGCGATCGCCTCATGGGCGGTGACTTTCCGTCGTTCCCCCATCTCACTCCGGAGTCGATCCAACTGTGGGAGCGATACACGGCGGAGTACCTCGCCACTCTCGATTGAGCGGGGCAGGGCGTGCGAATCGGTAGACGCCTGTTCGTTGTCGGCCGCGTTTCGACCAAATCTTTTCTGGGGATCGGCGACGGATCTTCGAAGAGACAGCGACTGTACCTCTGCAACCAAGCACATGGAGGAACAGGTAATGCACACACGGAGGGTTCGCAAAGCTCGCCAAACCATGGCCGTTCTCGCAGGAATGCTCGCGCTCGTTCTCGCCACGCCGATCTCGGCCGCGGCTGATTCGGGAGTGACACGGGAACGTATCCGGTTCGAGGTGGAGGGTGCCGCCAACGATGATCTCAGTGCCGCATGCGGTGTGCCGGTGATCGTCGACTCCACGTTCAACATACACATCGTTGAGTTCGCCGATGGACGGTCCAAGATCCACATCAATTCGCGGTCGACACTGTCGTCGCCGTATGCCGACGTGAGGACCATCGGCACGTCCATGATCCAATTCGAACCGGAGCAGGTGGTCGACAACGGAGACGGCACGCTCACCGTCCTCATTCCCCATCGCGAGTCGATCAGCTTCGTGAACCTGATCGCCGGAGGCAACGTGGCCGATGCCGGCATTATCGACTGGGAAATCCGGCTGGTGATCGACGCAGCGACCGGTGAGCTGCTGAATGAAGACGAAGTCGTGGTCCAGACCACCGGTCACTTCCCTGTCTTCTCCGGCGAAGGTGGCGCGCTGTCGTTGCTGTGTGAGGCGTTGAAGTTGTAGCGGAGGCAATCGCTGCTGCGCACTCGTGCAACGGGGTCGACAGCCATGAATGCCAACGGTGACGTTCCGGCCGGAACGGTTCGCAGAATCGAATCGATCAGCCCGCCTGATTGCTATGTCGGGGATCGCTGTCGGATTGTCGTCGCACAAGCCCTCACGCCGACAGATCTCACTGAGCTTTTGCCGTAGCCGTACCCGCTGGTGGTCGCCACCCGGGATCGATCGGATTTGGTTGCCCGTGGATGGAAGGCGCCGGACCGGCTGACAGAAAACCGACAAAGGGCTCTACACCGCAACGGCGGCCGTTGCTAGAAGATGACTATGCGATACCGATGGCTGACAGGCCTCGTTGCGCTGACGCTCATCGCATCCGCCTCGGGCTGCTCATCGTCCTCGTCACAGTGGGCCGAGGAGGCCCGGGCCTGGCACGGTGGTCTCCGAGAGGGGCAGATCGCCGAGGGAGGCAGCGTCTTTGCCGTGTTCCTTTCCCCCGATGTCGTGTGGGATCACCGAGCAAACTTCGTCGGTCATGCCGATATCCATCATGGGGGAGCGGCAATCTCGCACGCCGCCTGGGCGCTGGGGCCGGCAAGCCTGAGAATGGAATCCGACATCTTCATCAGTGTCGATGGTCTTGTCTGGTTCTATATCTACGACTATGCGCCGCTTGGCTTCGACTATTTGCCTGAGCCAAAGCACCACAGCACGGTGTGAGCTTGATGGATCCGATCGGACCGTCGGGTGCCGAGGAGTTCGTCAACGGAACAACCATCGAGGACTGGCGAAGGTCTCTACCGGATTGGCCCCACGCCGACGAGGCCGATGCCGTTGCCACCTTGTGGACCCGGCTGTGGTCGGGCACCACCGATGACCCCGCCATCCTCTACTACGGCGACGCCCATCTACAGGACACCATCAGTGGTGTTGAGTTGACCGGTCATGATGCGATTGGCGACCTCGCCACCGACGCCGGTACCTGGGAGATAACCACCGTCGGTGCCGGCGCCGTTCGGGGTGTCTATCCCTTTGTCCACACGCGGTCCGGCACCGAGGTTTTGGAGGAGGTGGCAGTCGTCGTTGCCGGTGAGGACGAAAAGGGATGCCGGGGGGGAGATGGTGGTCTGGCTTGTTCTCCGTGAGGGGCTGGTGGCGGCAGAGACCCGATACTGGCCGATCGACAGGGCCCGGCGATGCCTGCCCGAGGACGAGCTGCCCGACGGGTGGTGGACCGACAGACCCGTTCCGACGACGACGGTCCCGCCACGGACGGAAGACCTCGATTCCGAGACCGATCCTCTCGTTGTCGGCGACGACATCATCACGGTCTACAACGGCACTGCCAACCTCAACCGGCTGCTGGCCTGGGGACGGGGTCGTTTCGAAGCCGCCGGACTCACCCCGCCTCCGATCGTCTCGGCAACCTTCACCCTGTACAGCGAATACTGCGACGACATCGGAGCCCGGTACCGCCGAACCGACGGAGGTGGAGATCTGAGCTTCTGTTTTGGTGAGACACTTGTCTGTTGGGACGAGAACTGCACCCACTTCCGCCGGGAGGTCCGCCGGTTGGTGCTCCACGAAATGGCTCACGCCTGGATCGACGCCACGCTCGACGAAGGCGCAAAACAACGATTTGCCGATCACGCGGGGCTCGACGCGTGGAACGACAAGTCGGTGTTCTGGGACGAGCGGGCCGTCGAACATGCGGCCGAGACCCTCGCATGGGGTCTCATGGATCGAGACCTGGCCGTGATTCAGATCGGCTCGCCAACCGCCGAGCAACTCACGGATGACTTCCGCTTGCTCACCGGAATCGACCCGCTCATCAAGACCGACGACTTCTTTCCCACATTCGGTGCCCCATAGCCGTGATACCAACAGCCGTCGTGAGTCGACGCCCTCGTTACTGGCCGGGGACGACCGCCCCGCTGATGACGTCGAGTCGGAGCTGGTCCACCTCGTCCTTCAACGGCTGAGGAACGTCGTCCTCGAAGTCGTGGTAGGGAGCGAGGTCCGTGCCGCCGTTGATCAGGGTCCCGACGTAGTCCGGACCGAGTGTCCCGAACAAGATGTCGTTCTCGATGGTTTCGAAGACGAACACGTCCACTCCCTTCACCACGGACGTCAGCCACACGTCGGCGAACTCCGATGCGGCGAAGAACTGGTCGGTGTCGACCCCGATGGCGACGCATGAACCGCTGTCCTGGCAGAGCGAGGCTGAACCCAGCCCGACCGACCCGGCCACCGGCATCACGATGTCGGCGCCCTGATCGACCAGGTCCTGGGCGAAGGTCACACCGAGGGCGATGTCGGTGAAGCTCCCGGTGAAGAGCCCGGTGGCGGTGTCGGGATCCCAGCCGAGGGCGTCAACACTGGTGCCCTTGACCGAGTTGTAGTGCTCGACCCCCCACACGAAGCCGTCCATGAAGATCGTCACCGAGGGGATGTTCAACCCGCCGAAGACGCCGACGGCGCCGCTCTGGCTCATCCCGGCCGCCAGGTAGCCGGCCAGGAAGGAGGACTCGTCGGTCCGGAACGAGGACCCCCGGACATTCGCCACGAGGTCGCCTCCGCACGTCCCGTCGGGCAATGGCTCCTCCAAGCACCACGGCGTGCCGGGGAAGTTGGCCACCGGGAAGTCGATGATGGCAAAGTGCTGATCGGGGTGGGCTTTGGCCGCGGCGGCGGTGGCGTCGGCGATCAGGAACCCGACGGTGATGATCACCCCACAGTCGGCTTCGATGAATGCCTCGATGTTCGGTCCGTAGTCCGCGGGGGACGCCGACTCCAGGAATCGGACGGATATCCCAAACTCGGCGGCGGCGTCGAGTGCGCCCTGCCACGCTGTCTGGTTGAAGCCCCCGTCGGCGATGCCCCCGACAGCAGTGACCAGACAGGCCGTGCCGCCGAAGGGCGGCAGGGTGGGAATCGTTCCGTTGCTGATCCCCGACCTGATGGCCTCGAGGTCGTTCTTGAGGAAACCGGGGACCTGGTTGGCTGTCTTGTGGAACGGTGCGATGTCGACGCCATCGGAGGCCAGGTCCTCCCAGACCATTCCCGGCTGCCAGCTGCCGTCGACCAGTGCCTCGATGGTGTTGAACACCGCCACATCGGTGTCCTTGATGACACTGGTCAGCAGGATCCGGGCCGGATCGCCATACTCGTCGAACCAGTCGAAATCGGGCTGGATCACTCGGACGTCGTCGCCGGCCGCCTTGCGCTCGGCCGCAGCCTGCAGAGAGCCCTCGCCGGTCCGCCCGGCTACGGCGAACACGGTGTCGGCCCCCTCGTCGAACAGCTCGAGGGTCACGGTCCGGCCCAGCTCAGGGTTCTGGAACTCAAAGTCCAGCAGCCGACCCGAGCGTGTCTCGGGGTCCCAGCCCAGGATCTCGACATCGCTGCCGCTCACCTGGTTGTAGTGGTCGACGCCCAGGGCATAGCCGTCCATGAACAGCGTCACCGGGAAGATGTTCGCCCCACCGTAGACGCCGACCTTGCCTGTTTCGCTGATCCCGGCTGCCACGTAACCGGCGAGGAAGGCCGCTTGGTCGACCTGGAACAGGAGCTCGGACGCGTTCGCGAACTGTCCTCCGTAGCTGAAGTCGACAACGGCGAAGCGCTGATCGGTGTGGACGGCTGCGAACGGCTCGAGGGCGAGCCCCACGATGAAGCCGACCCCGATGATCAGGTCACATTGCCCGGAGTCGACGAACGACTCGATGATGAAAGGCAGATCGTCGTCCACCTGAGCCGCTTCGGCTCGAGTTTCGACATGCAGCTTCCCGCTTGCCCGCTCCAACCCGGCCAGCGCCCCGGCATTGAACTCGTCATCGAATCCACTCTGGTCCGCAACGAGGCACACCGTCCCTGCAACTCCGTGACCGGCCTCGGCCGGCGCCGTCCCGACCACCGCCAGCAGCGCGGCGCACGTGGTCAGAACCACCAGTATCTTCCTCATCATCGTCGCCTTCCGCTCAGTCGATTCCGACTCGTCATGGCGCGCTCCGGTACGCGCCACCGGAGGTGAGCCGGTGCCTTCTATAGTCCTGGGTTATCGTCCTGGGCGCCGCAGGGGTCGAACAGGGTCCAAGGGCTCTTTCTGCCGGCTGCGCCGATATCCGGCACACGGAAGTGCCGACGGTTGTAGGTTCGAGTCATGATCACCACGTCCGGCTCGAATGCTGAGCGCTGAGCAACTTCGTCGCTTTGGGAGCGATGGCTTCCTGGTCGCGCGTAACGTCGTCGCCGAGGCACTCGTGAGTGAGCTTGCCGCCGAAGCCGATTCGCGAACCGTCGTGACGTGCGGCAAGCGAACCAGTTAGCGAAGGTGGGCCTGGCCAGTTGACGGCTACGACTCCGAGTACTCGTCGTACACGACCGTACAGGGCAGATGCACGCGGTTGCGGATGGCCTCCGGCAGGTTGCTCTTGTGCCAACGGGAGTTGCGCGGTGCAAAGGTCGACAGGATGATTCCCGTTGCCGGCACCCGAACCAGCGCGTGTTCGATTGCTGCCAACGGGTCGCCATTGCCGATCTCGCCGGAACCGGTGGCACCCAGTTCGTCGATGATGCCGAGTTCCGACTCCAGACGCTGACGTGCCTCGGTCAGCCGGGCCCCGGCCGGCAACGGCACGACCACGTGGAACCGTACGTGTGGCTCAGCGCGGATCCGTCGCTCCAGCTCGTCTGTCAGGGCCGCGCCGCCGAGGGATTGGTTGCCAACGACCAGCACCGGTGGGGTCACCCGATCGCGCCGCTGGAGCACCGGCGCCAGCCAGCCCTCGTCCAGCCGCTCGAGCGTCAATTCGCCGCTCCGGGACCGAACGATGTCGGCTTCCGTGCACATGCCGACGAGAATGCCGTCCTCGACCACAGGCAGGTGGGACACACCTTCCTCGACCATCTTGTGCATGGCGTCAAGCAGGCTGGCTTCCGGTCCGATCGTCACGACGTCGGGGTTGGCGATCTCCCGCACGGGCACGTCGCGATCCAGATCGTGGGCGAGCATGTCGCCCCGCGTCACGATCCCCAGGCACCGACCGTCCTCGTCGACCAGAGGGAATGCCCCGTGATCGCCGCGGGCGATCCGGTCGGCGATCGTCCCGACGAGTTCGCTTCCGTCGACGGATTCGACGAGCCGGTTCATGACGTCGGTGACGGCCGTCGTACGCAGCGAGTCACTGACCAGTTCACCACCGACCCGGATGCCTCTGCGGGACAGCTTTTCGGTGTAGATGCTGTCGGTCGAGAGAGCGGTGAAGACCAGGGCGGCGAGCACGCTCGCCAGCATCAACGGCATCATCACATCGAAGTCGCGGGTCAGCTCGAACACGAACACGATCGCCGTCAGCGGAGCCCGAGCCGCCGCCCCGAAGATGGCGGCCATGGCGACGACGGCGAACGCACCCTCCGAGATCGCCACCCCCGGTGCGAGCTCGAGCACGATCGCGGCCAGCAGACCACCGAATGTCGCGCCGATCAGCAGCACCGGTGCGAGGGTGCCGCCGGACGTGCCCGAGCCGAGGGCGATCCACCACGCAACCAACTTGGCCACCAGCAGTGCCGCCAGCGTGGCGAGGGTCAACTCGCCCGCCAGGACGTCATCGATCACGTTGTAGCCGACCCCGAGCGAGCGAGGTACCAGCAGGCCGATCGAGGCGAAACCGAGCGCTCCAACGAGGGGACGCCAGAAGATCGGCACGGACGAGGTCCGGAAGACTCGCTCGGCGGCGAACAAACCCTTGGCGATCACCACGGCGACGAGTCCGCTGGCGACTCCGAGGACCGCGTACAGGGGCAACGCGCTGAGACCGGCGTAGTCGTGCGTGGGCACATCGAAGAGCGGACCGGTGCCGAAGACCGCTGAATGGATGGCCCCGGCGATCGACGTGGCCACCACGAGGGGCACCAGGGACCGGATCGACAGCTCGAAGAGGAGCAATTCGATCGCCAGCAGGATTGCTGCCAGCGGCGCTCCGAACGTTGCCGCCATGCCGGCGGCCGCGCCCGACGCCAGGAGGATCTTGCGTTCGGACGGCGTCACCGGCAGGATCTGGCCGACCAGTGAACCGAGGGCTCCCCCGGTGACGATGATCGGCCCTTCAGCCCCGAACGGCGCCCCCGTTCCAATCGCCACCGCCGCCGACAGAGGCTTGGCCAGCGCGGCCCGCGGTGCGATACGACTCTGTCCACGCAGTACCGCCTCCATGGCTTCGGGGATGCCGTGACCTCGGATGATCGGCGCATACCGGGCCATGGCGGCGATGACGATTGCCCCGATCGCGGCAGCGATCGGCAAGCGGGGTGACGGGTCGAGTGCGGAGATCTCGGGGATCTCGCCCCAACCCCACTGCCCGAGGAGTGCAACCCCGGTGATGAGTCCGATGGTGCGGACCAGCAGGTAGGCGGCTCCGCCGGCCGAGCCGCCCACGAATGCCGCCAGTGAGACAAGCAGGAGGAGGCGCCGGCCGGGTGCCGAACCCCGGTCCGCCATCAGCGGCGGGCAACGAGCACGGGTTTGCTGCCGAGTCCTGTCCGCTGCACACCCTCAACATACCTGGCGGGGTCAGCCGCAGCTCGGTGAGGCTCGATGCCGGTTACCGGACGGCTACCGAACCGGGGTGACCTCGACCTCGAAGTTGTCGAACGCGTGGCTTGTTTGAATCCCTGCACCTCGTTGGGTGCTGTTGCTGCGAAGCAGGCCGAAACAGATTTCTTCACCGTTGGTCGAGAAGTCCGGGAATCCGAGATCGGGATCGAAGTCGGTCGCAGTGGCGGTTCGCGAAGGCTTTGATCTCCGTATTCGGTCTCCCGATGCTCATCGCTCGGTTCCTGTCACGCAGATTCGAGATGTAGGTGTGGAGCGACTGCTTGACCGACCGCCTGGGTCGTCGCCCCACACGCCGTCGAGGATCGCGTTCGGAAGTGTGGATCGCTCGAACGAGGCTTCGGCAGAGACCGTCACTGGTTCCCCCCAGCGAAGCTACCCCACGATCCGTCGGCGGGAATCGCCACCTTCCGTACCTGCACGCTCGATCTCCTGCTCCCGCCAGCGTCGTTCACCACTTTTGGGCGGCAGTGAACCGCCGTCAAGCGGATTTCGCGAAGCGCTGACGCCGTCCCCGACCGGCACCGTCCTGGTTCATGTCGGCGACGACACGATCTGGTAGCCGGCGCGTGAGAGGAACGTAGGCATGCCCCGGACCGCCTCACGATCCTTGTCCTTGACATCCTCGCTCAACTCGTCCCACGGGATCAGAAACGGCGTGGTCTTGGCCTCGATGTCCTTGGGCCCGGGCGTCCATCCGGAGCGGAGCCGATCCTCGATGAACCGTTCGTGCTCCATCTTCGCCATCACTTCGACCTCATCAGGAGTGAAGACCACGTCACTGGCATCCAAATCGGTCAACGGAGCGATGGCTTTTCCGATCGCGGCAAGCTTGGTCCCGATGTGGGCGGCCTGATCGCGGCTCGACTCCTTCAGCCCCTCGGGGAGCTGTTCCCAGGGCACCATCGAGGGATTGGTGGCGGGGGTGTTCCCTCTTCGCCGCTCGTTTGCCAGGTACTCGTCGTGGATCGCCCGGGCCAGGATCTCGTAGGTGCCGCCGAGGAGGAGGCTCGGTGCCATCGTCTGATCCACCACGTTGAACGAACGGATCCGGTCGACGTGGCCCGGACCGTCGATGAGCCGGCCGAGACTACGGGCATGATCCAGCTCCGCCACCACCAGCGGCTTCGGATTGTTCAGTCGATCGTGGATCGCAAAAGCGGCTTGGAGTGAGGCCGAGTCATCGTCGATACAGACGTAGGCCACGGAGGCGCTGGTACCGACCAGTACCCCACTGTCGAGCGGCTCGATCTCGGTCTCGACGACAACGAGTTTCGCTGCGTGGTCGAGGTGTGGATAGTGGCTGCGCAGCCGATTGAGCGTGGTCACGGCCTGCGGATCGAGGACCGTGACGACGAGATTCCCGTCTGCGTCGGGCCTCGCCCGCCATTGACGGGCCAGCTCGACGACCACACTCCGGCCGAGTCGGTTCAGACCGACCACCATCACGTTGGGGTCGTCGCCGCGCTGATCGGACAGGAACGGTGGGTGTGCCCTGAGCAGCAGCCGGGCCCCCAATTCGTCGGTGTTGAAGAAGTCGAGGCGGGAGCCGGGGCGCGAGGGGGCGGCGAGTTCCTCGGCGCGGAGGAGTGCGCAGAGGTCGGGATCGCGAACCCTGGCGAGACACACCAGAGCCGGACCCTGCCTTCGGGACACGACTTCGGACGCGCCGAGTACGACGTCGGCGTTGGTGTCGTCGGCTCCGATCGTCGAGATGAGATAGGCGGCTCGGTCCAGGCGGACCCGTTCGAGCACGGCGCGATGGCGAGCGTCGCCGAAGACGATGACCGCGCCTTGCCGGCGTAAGGAGGTGGCGGCCCGGTTCGCCTCGTCGACGTCTATCCCCACTACCCGATGTCCGGCTTCGAGCAGTCCGGCAACGAGTCTGGCTCCAGAAGCGCCGAGGCCGCACACCACGACATGTCCCCGCTCGCGGCGGAGTCGCCACTCCCTGAGCTGGTCCTGGAAGGCAACGGCAACCGCGGCCAGGACGGCCACGGCCGAGACCGTTGGGGCAGCGAGACGAGCTACTTCCAGTTGCCAGGGGGGATTGGCTTCGGGCACGCTGCCGGACTCCAGTGTGAACAACTGCAGACTGAGGTAGACGAGATCGAGCATCGACTTGTCGACGTTCCGACCATCGAAGTACTCGCGAAATCCGACAACGCCGAAGGCGAACGTAACGAGGGTGGCAAGTCCGAGCAGAGGCCATTTGACCGCCTGCCACCACGACAGCCCGAAGCGGACCAGGCGCGTCCCAACGGACGAAGTCCGTTTGCTCGATCTGGTCGGGGGAGGCCTACTCACGGTTCGCCGAGCTCACCCGTGGATCGGGACAATACGGAGGCCCGCAGATGCTAGTAGCTCCGGGATTGCCCGCACGATGAGCCTGTCCTTGTCTCGCGCCGATTCGTTGCCCGCAAGCGATCCCGGTCCGAGGTGGCGCCGCAGTACGAATGGTACTGCTCGATGCGCTCTGCCGCCGTCATCGGGTCCCAGGGCACGAGGTCGGGAGGACCCCGTCGTCGATGGCGAACTCGGGGGCCCAGGACGCAGTCGAGTGATGAAATCGCCGATCGTCCGGGCGCGGTACCGGGCCCGTTCGAATCGACCGCAGATCTCCATGACGGCGGCGGCCAAGCCTTCGGACAGGCACGCTCCGCCCGGTTCGACACTGATCGAAGCATGCTGCTCCTGTGACCTTGCCTCGCTTCTCGAGGCAGGAGTCGTGTCTGCCACGTTCCAATCGAATGTGATGTCGCCGGTGACCACCACGGTTGGTTGGGCGCGATCAGCGACCACGATCCAGCCTCCAGCGGTGAAACTCCTCGCACCCCGTCATTGTCGAACTGTTGGAGGCCGATGCCCAGGGACCTTGGACCTGGTATCGCATCGGTTCGTGATCGTCGCTGAATCCGGTGAAGTTGAGGACTTCGGACTCTTGTCGGGAGGATTGTTGTGGGGAAAACTGGTGCCTGTCAGGGAGCGACGATGAGTCATGACGTGTTTGTCAGTCATTCCTCGAGGGACAAGGTCGTTGCCGATGCGGTGGTGGCGGGGCTCGAACGGGAGTCGTTGCGTTGTTGGGTTGCTCCTCGTGACGTGATTCCGGGGTCGCTGTGGGGGGCGGCGATCATCGAGGCGATCGAGTCGGCTCCGGTGATGGTGTTGATCCTGTCGGCGCACTCGAACGGGTCGCCCCAGGTGTTGAGGGAGGTGGAGCGGGCCGTTGCCACCAACACCATCATCGTGCCGTTCCGCATCGAGGAGATCGACCCGTCGGGGGCGATGGCCTACTACCTGGCTACCGAGCATTGGCTGGATGCGTTGACACCGCCCCTGGAGGCGCACATTGGACGTCTGGCGTCGTCAATTGGGGCGTTGTTGGGCACTGTCGAATCCGACGCCGTACCACCCCCGGCGCCGGCCACGGTACCGACCCCCACTGCGGCGCGGCCCGGCCGTCGTACCCTGATCGTAATCACGGGGACGGTGCTGGCGGTGTTACTGGCCGGGGTCGTGGGCCTCGTCGCCATGACGGGTGGAGGAGACGGTGACACCGCCACAGTCGCCGGTGAACCGGCCACGGTCGCCGCCGACGACCAGACGGCGGCAACCGATGACCAGACGGCGGCAACCGATGACCAGACGGCGGCAACCGATGACCAGACGGCGGCAACCGCCAGCGAGGCCACCGGCGGAGAAACCGCGGGTTCGACCGGAACCGAAACGGCCGCCGAGCTTCAACTCACGAGTTTCGTCTGGGATGACGATGCGGGATGGACCGAACATGCGTCGTGGGTGAGCGGTACGACCGACAACTCGTTCGTTGCCGTTCTCTCGGCGTGGAATTGGGCGCCAGACTATCCGGCGGTCACTGTCCGATTCGACGATTTCATGTCGTCGAGCTCAGGCGACAGCTTCGACACCGATCCTCTGTCCACGATCTGGCAGGTGAACAAACAAGGCGTAGATGGACTTGTTCAGGGTGCTACGGCCAAATCGGCGGGGGCGGACGTTGCAATCGAGGATGGTCAACTCGTCGTCCGTCTGACGGAGGGTCTGGCATCTGTCTTAGGGGAGAAGCGGGTCGATCTCTTCCACGGGGTCAACCTCGACCGGGACTTCGACATCTCCGTGAGATTCAGCCTCGACGAAGACTTCTACTCGGTCGCATCGGGTGGGCTCAGCCTCACCATCGTCTGTACCACCTGCCCCGAGGACTTCCAGGCCGGAATCACGCTGCTGGGAAACTCCTATCAGTCATGGGACGCAGCCGGCGCCCACTACCGCACTCTGAGCGGGACGCCGGCGAATCAGTTGGAAGGCGGCTTGCGGTTGCGTGGAACCATGGTCGAGGGTTGACGGGCGCCGGTCGCGCCAGGGGAAGGCGGGGCGTCTCCCGTGGCCGGCCTCTTCGTTCGGGCTTTGCCTTCAACGAGTTCGGCGAGTTTGATCAGCCGTGCGATCCGGCGCCGTTGCCCGAGCGCGGAGAACGGGGCGACCAGCCGTTCCAGGACGGTGGCGGCGGGGCCTGCCAGCTCGGCGGTGAACCGAACCGTGCAGCCTTGCGGCGTTGCGAGGACCAGGTTGTCGTAGTCGAGCCGCCAGGGCCCGACGGTGGAGTGCCAGCGATAGCCGCCCTCGGGACGGACCTCGTCAACGACCATGGTGGTTGTGGTCGGGGCGAAGAGGGCCCGGGTTTCGCCGACCCATCCGGCTTCGACCCGATCCCGGTCAGACGAGACGGAGGCCACGTGGGGGGACCACAGGCTCCAGGCGTCGACGTCGACCAGCAGCTCGTGCACGGTGGCCGCCGTTGCCGTGGTCGTGGACTCGGTTCGGATCACGAAGCGATCGTGGCCGAGGCGAACCCGCACCCCTGGAGACCCTGCCCGTCGGCACCGGCATGGCGGTCGATCGTGTCGAGCGCCTCGAGCCACCACGAGTTGGGGGCGATCGAGCGGCCGGGGATGGAACCGAGGGTGCGGTCGATCAGCTCGACCAGATCCCGATCGGCCGATGCCAGCGAACGGAGGTCGAGCAGCGAGTCGACGACCCGGCTGGTGGAGACGAACTCGCCGTCGACCAGCGATCTGGCCTCGGCGGTACAGGAGTGAATTGGGTTCTTTCTCATTCTCTCAGTCCTTCCCGAGGGATGGTTTTGCGGTTCAGCCATGACTCGATCCGGCCAGTACCGGCTGATCGTGCTGCGGCGCATCAACCTCGATGAAGATGCACTCGCCGGGACAGATCACGGCGGCATCGATGACGGCATCCTCGTTGTCAGGGTGTACGTCCGCCGGGTCTCTCGACCCACCGGGTTCGTTGTGGACACCGTGCTCGTCCCGCACGTAGGCGATGCCATCCTCGAGCATGACGAACACATCCGGGCACCGGTCGACACAGAGTCCGTCGCCGGTACAGAGGTCTTGATCGATCCAGACCTTCATCTCAGGAAGCGGCCGAGCCGCGGCCGGTGACGAGCTTGTCGAGTCGCCGCATGCCCTGCTTGAATCCGCCGGCGCCGATGGCGCCCAGGACGGGCGCCAGGAACTGCGGGACGTAGCGGATGGACACGTCCTCGAACCACACAAGATCAGCCCCTCCTCCCGAACGGCCCGGTTCGACGGTGAAGCCGGCGGTGCCTCGCAGGACGGGACCGAGCTTTTCGACCTCGCACCGGCCGGTGGCGGTGCCGCCATCCCAGTCGCACGCCTTGACCCGCATGCGATCCTCGAGGCTGGCCGGCCCGATCCCGGTCCACGCCGTGAACTCGGCGCCGACGGCGGTGGGATCTCCGGGTTCGACGTCGACCCTCGTCAACGGGATCCACTTCTCATGACCCTTCCAGTCGACCAACTCGTCCCACACGATGCGGGGTGACGCATCGAACGAGTAGTGGACCTCAAACGTGATGTCAGCCATTGCTATCTCCCTTGTCTCCTCTAGGTCTCTCTGCTGTTCCGGCGGCTCGGTTCGGGTCGAGCTTCTCGATGACACCGGCGCCGACCCGGACCTCAACGTCGTCGCCGGTCCCCACGAACCGGGTCACACCCGAGACGTTGGTGACGGACGGAACGCCGCGTTCCCGCAGCAGGATCGAGCCATGCGACAGGTCGCCGCCGGTCTCGACCACGACCGCGGCCACCCGGGTGAAGGTCGGTATCCATCCGGCATCGACCGAGCGGGCGATCAGCACCGTCGTCGCCGGGTCGAATCCGTCCGGCAGGTCGACCGATGGTTCACGGAGAACCCACGCCCGACCCCGGACCGTGCCGCCGGTCAGCGGCAAGCCCGACAGACGCCGGCCCGACGGTGCGTCGTGGCGCCACGTTGCCGGATCGTCGAAGCGTCTCACGATGGGAGGCGGATCGAGCGCCGCCAGTTCGGTACGTTCCTTCGCTCGGGCGGCCCAGAACGCCGGCTCGGGAACCCAGCCGTCGTCGACAGCCAGGGCCTCGTCAACGGTCAGCAGCCACAGGTCATCGACGGATCGCAACTGCTGCCGTTCGACGGCCTGCTCCGCCAGGGACACCAGGGATCGCCGGATGGTGGCGAAGCCGATCATCGCCCGGTCGCGCAGCGCCTCGCGGGCTGCAAGTGGTTTGCGGGCCGCGGCCCAGACCGGCCAGGTCACGGCGGTGCGAATCCGACGACGCCTGTTGCGGCTGTCGCCGGCGCCGTTGTCTCCATCGGGGTCCGAGACCTCGGCGGTGGAGCCGACGGTCGCCGATGCCCGCGCCGAGAGATCGCCCAGCAGCTCCGGGGCGTCGGCGAACCGCGGCCGGGCGATGTCGGACTCGTAGACTCCCCGATGCCCGAACCTGGTCAAGAACTCGTCGACGGCCATGGCCCCGTGGCGCACCTCGTCGAGCGCCTCGGCCAGCTCCGCGGTGATCGTGCGGTGGCGGCCGGCATGATCGGCCAACGTTCCGGCTCGCCGCAACAAAGCCAGCGGCGGTCCGATGGCCGAAGACAACGGGAACATGCCGGTGACGAGACCGACGTACGCCTCATGGAGTTGATCCAACGCCTCGCCGAACGTTGCGGCCGGACCGTCGCCGGCGGTGGCCAGCCGACGCTGGTTCCTCTCGGCCCTCACGACGGCCACGACCTGAGCCAGCCCGAGACCGGTCAACACCGGCAACTTTTTCACGAGGCGGGCTAGGTCGGCCGACCGGTCCTTGCTCGGCGGACCGCCGATCGAATCGGCCACCAGCCGGGTCGGCAGGCCGAGGTGGCGAAGGAGGTCCTCCAGCAGCGTGAGGTTGATGAACGGGCGCCCGGCGATCACCTCGAGGAACGGACGGTTGTCGGGCAGGCTGCTGTCGAACCGGCGATACCAGCCGAACAGCTCGTCGCCGGCCCGCTCGATCACGCTGGTCATCAGGTGCGACGGCAGCGGCGGCAGGATCTCGGCATGGTTGGCGATGGTGAACGTCTCGTTGCGTCTGGTCGGCGCGGTGATGGGGCGAAGCTGGATGAGCCAGCAGGTTGTGCCGTCGTCCGCCCACTCGATATCCCAGGGCCGATCACCGGCATGGCGACGAACCCGGTCGAGCAGCGCCTGGAGCCGGCGACGCCATCCGGCGGGCTCCTGTTCGAGGCGGGCCAGGTGGACGGTCTCGCCCCGTTCCTCACCGCCAACCAGTCGCTCGGCGGTTCCGCCCACCACGTTGACGATGTCGTCATAGGTTCCAGGCTCGCTGAAGGCGACCCCGGACCGCGCCGCGTCCACCATGGCCATCACCATGACATCACGGCGCAGCTCGCCGCCCGAGAGGCCGTCGGTCCGGTCGGCGGCCGACGCCCGGACCCGCTCGATTGCCGCCGGCACCTCGTCGAGGGGAACCCGGAGCTCGGTTCGGAACCACCCGGCCAGGCTCGAGTCCTCGTGATCCTCGGCGGAGAAGGCCGAACGGACCGCAACGATCGTCGGTGCGTCGGCGAGGCGGGCGCCCGTCCCGTTGGTCGAGGCCGGCGAGCGAACGGCATCGTCGGCCCAGCGGCGCAGCTCGCCAAGCGACGGAGCCGGCTGCCCGTCGGGCACCACGAGCAGGGCAGGTACCGGCAGTCCGGCCGCGGCGGCCGCGATCAGCCGCCCGGCTTTGCCGGTTGTCGGCACGCCGGCGGTCGTCCGGGGCGCCACGCTCGTCGGGTACGTGAGGTTCATGCGCTCCGCTTTGCAGACACGAGCCGCCTGGCCATGGCCACGATCTCATCGGCGTATTCACCGGGTTGTTCGATCATCGGGAAATGGTCCCAGCCGTCACGGACCACCGTCTCGGCCCCGGGTACCTTGACCTTGAACTCGTCGGCCTGACCCGACCGCAGGACCCGGTCGTCGGCTCCCCACAACAGAACAGCGGGGACGTCGAGAATCGGCTGCACACCGTCGAACCAGGGCCGGTTGATCAGCTCGAACATGTCGCCGAAGGCGGCGCAGTGCCGGTATTCGTCGAAGAACCGGTCGAGGATGTCCTTCGGTGCACCCTGGGGGAAGAACACCCGGCGCAGCAGGGGTCGGGGGAGTGGCGATGAGATCACGCGCTTGACCAGCGCCCGGACCGTCGGGCTGCTCATGATCCGCGGAAACAGCCGGGTGTCGAGGCTGGCGCCGACCGGTGCGTGGAGAATCAGACCGTCGACGAGATCGGGGCGGCGCGACACCAGATCGAGGGCGATGGAGCCGCCGATGCCGTGACCGAGGAGAACCGTGTGTCCTGCGGCCTCGACGCCGGCGTCGAGCATCTCGCCCAGACGGTCGGCGTAGTCGGCCAGTGTCCGAAGCGCAGGGTCGCGGGGGACGGTGGAGAACCCCGGCAGCGTCACGGCGTGCAGCTCCACATCATCGGGGACGTGCGCCGCCATGCGGGCGAAGCGGGAGGCGCCTCCGCCGTTTCCGTGGACGCCCACGATGCGCACGCTCGGCCGGTTCATACCCGCGTCCGTTCGATCAGGGCGGGGATGTCGTGGACGTCGGGGTGGTCGCCGGCGTGTTCGCCCCGGTGAACCCAGGTGATCCGGGCGTGCTCGGAGCCGTCGACCGACGGCTCGATGGCGAACACGGTGGGCAACGTCCAGGGGTCGCCGACCTTGCGGTTGATGAAATGGCCCTGACCCACGGCCTTCAGACCACAGACCCACGCCCGGGCGCCGAACATCTCACGCACGCCGCCCCGCTCGACACCGAAATCGGCGTAGAGGGACCCGGTCGGGTCGGCGATGGCTTGGGCTTGGGAGAACAGTTTCTCGAAGAACATGGGACCCTCGTCAACGGTGCCCTGATACACGAAGACGACCTTCGGGTAGTCGGGGTTGGAGGCTACGGCGTCGGCGAACTCGCCGACCAGTTGGCGGTAGAACAGTCAACCAAAGTGACGCAGGAACACCAGCAGCGTGGTGCCGCCGCCGACCACCTCGGCCAGGGTGGAGCCTTGGAGCTGGTGCCCGTCCAGGGGAGCATCGAGCCGTTCACGGCTCAGCACCGTCGGTGCCTCGACCTGCAGGGCCCTCGGCGGTGTGACACGGGCGATGTTGTGTTCGAGTGCTGACACTGGCGTCTCCGTTGGACCTGGTTTCGAAATCTACGGCTTCGCCTTTGTTCTACGTGTCGGTCACCCGGCGGGATGCAGGCGGCTCGGCCCGCTCGATCGGTCGCCGTTGCGGGAGTGGTAGCCGATTGGCCGTGGTAGTGTAACCGATTGCGTCCATGAGGTCGCATGTCGTAGGAGTCTGGCGAACGCCGCAAAGCCGGAGGTCCGAAGTTGACCACGAGTAGCAGACGAGTGCCCGAAGGTTGGTATCACGCTCAAGGTGATCCCCCCGACACCAACCGCTTCTGGAATGGCGAGGAGTGGGTCGGAGACCCCGTTTCGACCGGTCCCGACGAAGATTTCCGCGAACCGGAGCGACGAGGCGCCGGTCCGACGAGCGACGACCCGTTCCCGTTCCCTGATTGGGCCGTGGCACCGGTGCCGGTCCCTCCGGCGATCAAACCCGATCTCGGTGACACCACCACCGCCCCGGTCGCTGCCGAAGCGGTCGAGACAGGCGAGGTGGTCGTTCCCCCGGCGGTCGCGATGAAGCACGTCGCGCAGGGCGAAGCCGATCAGCGTCGACGGGGGCTGAAGGTCGGCCTGGTGGTTCTGGCCCTCCTGGCGGCAGCCGGGGGGATCGGCTGGTCGATCGCCTGGCTCGCCAACTCGCCGAACGCCACTGCGACCGGTGCGGCATCGGAAACCGATGGTTCCAACGTCGCCAGTGCCGCCGCCACGGACAGCGGCGATCCGGCCGTAGCGTCCGAAGGCGTGGACAGCGGTGACGACGCCGGTCCGGCAAGTCCGACCGCCGACCCGGCCGATTCGGGCGACACCGCCAACCGGCGCGACAACACCGGTGAATTCGTCGTACCGGAGACGCCCGACAATCCCTCGGGGGCCGCCCAGTACACGGTGATGGCCGGCAACAAGGCCTACATGCGGGGCTGGTATCCGACTGCGGAGCTGGCTCAGGGCGCCGTCGCCGATGCCGCCGTGATCATGGGCGGGCCCGAAAACGTCGTCGATGAGACCCAGATCGATCCCCGGGTCGAGATCCAACCGGAGACCTACGCCGTCTACTTCGAGAACTACGTGCTCTTCGAGAGCGACAGTGCGGAGGTCGCCCCGGACTTCTACGAGTTCCTCGGCTACCCGCTGTTCTTCATGATGAACAACGCCGATGCCACCGTGACGGTCGTGGCCTACACCGACGCCCAGGGACCATCCGACTACAATCTCGAGCTGGCCACCCGCCGAGCTGAGGCCGTGCGTGATTTCTGGCTGGCCAACGGCGGCAACGCCGAGCAGATCATCCTCGACCCCCGGGGCGAGGAGGGCGCCGACGCCGACGCCGATGAGGCCGAGGCCCAACTCGATCGCCGGGTCGAGCTGGTGGTCAGCGGCTTCCTCCCCGGCTGATCGCGCCGTCGGCGGTGCCGCTGGTCTGCGGCGACGCTGTCAGGCGTGGGTCTCGTCCCAGCGGGCCAGGACCTGCCGCGGGTGTGGCGCCGCCGACGGAAGCGTCTTCCCGAAGTTCTCGACGCGCGTCTGGTGGTACTGGTCCAGGACCCCGATCCGGCGCGCAATCCAGCGGGCGAGGGTCTGATGGGCAATCAGGAAAACCGGACCGAGGTTCAACAGGATGTCCGCCGCCCAATCGTCGTCGCCGGCATCGTGGGCGAGGGCGGCCATGCCGATGAGCGCTGCTGCGTCGACTCCGTGCTGGAGGCGACCCGACGCACCCAGGCGCGCCTCGGCCAGAATCTCGGCCTCGGCGGCAGCCCGGTGACCGAGTTCCAGGTGGCAGAGCCCCCGCAGTACCGCGAACGGACGGACGCTGATGTCGGCATCCGGGTGATTTTCGATGAGCTCGAGAGCGGCGGATGGATCACCGCTCATGAGCAGGGCGGCTGCGATCCTGGCGTCGAGGAGATAGCCGAAGCCGAAGCCACGTCGGGTGGGCACCATGAGGTCGAGCGCGCCATCATAGTCGCCGGCCAAGAGGCGCATGTCGGCTAGAGCTCGCTTCTTGTGGATGGTCAGCGTAAGCCGTTTCGCGATGTGCGCTGCCGCTTGCGGGTCGGTTTCGGTAAGCATCCCGCAGAGGATGAAGTTGGCCGTCTGCCTCGTCAGTTCATTGGAGGATGACGTGGCCTGCCGAGCCGTGGTCAGGAGTCGAGCTTCGTCCCCCGTGCCAGTGAGGATTACTATCTCAGGCAGCCAGAGCTGTTCGCGGAGCTCGTTGGATGTCGCAGGGCGGCGTCGGCAAAGGCTGCGCCTCCGTCGATGAGATGTTCGCAGTTGTCCAGCACGAGCACCACATCCTTGTCGGCCAGATAGGTCAGGACACGTTCGCTGGGATCCAGCGATCCGGCCTGGAGCTGGAGCGCTTCGGTGACGGCGGTGATCACCTCGTCGGGGTCGACGAAGGGGCTGAGGTCGGCGAAGTGGGCGCCATCGGCGTGGCTCTCCAGCTCCTGGGACGCCACCTCGATGGCGAGCCGGGTCTTGCCGCAGCCCCCGACGCCGGTCAGGGTGACAAGCCGGTGTTCGACCGCCGCCGAACCGAGGAGGAAGATTCCCAATGGCCACCACTACAACCACCACAACCGACGTTCGTCATGTGCGCTGGAGCAGCAGGCGCGAGCTCCGAATCCTGGCCGCAGTCGCCATCCTCGCCAGCGGTCTCGCTGTGTGGACCGGCGGTCGGAGCGGATCGCCGGTCGCAACCGACGACCACACCGACCCGGCGGCCGTGACCGCAGGCCTGTCGCAGGAGCTGCTGGCCGACGAGTTGTCGGCGATCCGCAGTTCCCGGGTGTCGGGGACCGGCTCGACGACCGAGCAGACCGAGTCGGGTTTGTCCGGGGAGCTGCTGAACGAGGAGCTGGCGGCTATCAGGCGCACCACGGCGTCGCGTGGCGTTTCGACCGATGCCTCGATCGGGTCGGGTTTGTCCCGGGAGCTGCTGGCCGAGGAGCTTGCCGCCATTCATGAGAAGTAGGAACGCAGCGGTCTCAGGATGCGCTGGGCACCTGAGCGCCGACGACGTGACCGACGAACGGTATCTCGAACAACCCGTCCGGCGTTGTGTAGTGGGCGAGCGCTTCGCCCACATCGCTCCGGATTCGGGCATAGGTCTGTTCGTCGATCCGCTCGATGAGCGGGGTGCTCTCCACCTCGGTGGCGACCAGAGCGTCGGAGGAGTCGAAGGTGGCGGTGCCGGTCCGGGTCCTGCGGTCGACCGGCCCGAGGCCGGCCTGCTCGAGGCCGGCCACCAGCTCGTCGGCGTCGCCACAGTTCCAGTAGCTGCCAAGCAGCGCTCGGGCCTCCGGTCCTGAGTGGCGGGCGGCGATGTCCACGAAGGGGCGGTAGGCCGGCTGGGCGTCGAGCGACGCCGGGACGGCGAGCCCGATCCACCCACCCGGTCGGGTCACCCGGATCATCTCCGCCACGGCCCGGTCGCGGTCGGGAAAGAACATCATCGCCATCTGGCAGGTGACCGCGTCGAACGTGCCGTCTTCGAAGGGAAGGTCGGCGACATCACCCTGGCGCCAGTCGACATCGGGGGCGACCCGCCGGGCCACGGTGAGCATGGCCCCGTTGAGGTCGACGCCGATGATCGTGCCGTCGTCACCGACCCGATCGACTGCGGTTCTGGCCACGATGCCGGTTCCACAGGCGACGTCGAGCAACGACGTACCGGGGCCGACATGGGCGGCGTCGAGGACGTGGGGTGCCCACTCCTGGAACATGCGGGGGACGAAGGTGGCCTCGTAGGACTCGGCCACCGCCAACGGGATCTGGAATGCTTCTGCGGTGCTCATGGTTCGAGTCTGAGCCGCCGGCGGGACCGCCGTCATCGCCCGAATCGGCCATTGTCGCACGGCACGCAATCACTGCGGGCGGGTTCGATGGTCGGATTTGACCACGCCGGATTCGACCACGCCGGATTCGACCACGCCGGACCCTGGTCAGTCGATCAGGCCCCTGCCGTAGGCGACCGCGGTTGCCGCCGCCCGTGACGACGCACCGAGTTTGGCCCGGATGTTGCTCACGTGGCGGGCGACCGTGTGGGGGCTCAGGGTCAGCCGGTCGGCGATGTCACGGTTGGTGCACCCCTCCGCCACCAGACGGAGCACCTCGACCTCCCGCTCGGTCAGCGGCGTCGTCTCGTCTTCCAGCGAATCCGACGCGTCGTCGAGGTCGTCGTCGACGGCGGAGCGGTCCCCTGCATCGCCGGTCGTCGGTGTGGGATTCGCGTCAAGCCTGGCCAGAAGTGCCGTCGCCCGAACCACATCCGGTTCGGCCCCCAGTCGCTCGAAGTCGGCAATGGCCGACGTCAGCTCGAGCTTGGCGGTCTCGGCGTCTCCCAACCGCTGGGCGGCCAGCCCCGCCAGCTCCTGCTGGCGAGCGCGCTCGTAGGGCACGTCGAGTTGACGCAGCCGGTCAGCCGCCTCCCGGCAACCCCCGAGTGCTTCCCTGGGGTCGCCCGTGGCCAAGAGCACCCGACCGCGTGACCCGGCGGCCAAGGCACCGATCAGGCGGCTCCCGGTGGACCGGTGCAGGCCGTCGAGTTCGTCGACCGCCTCCCGGGCCAGATCAAGCCACTCCTCGTCGGCGTCGCCCGGCCCGATCCCTGCCGCGGCGACCGCGGCCTCGACGAGGGCCACGAGCAGCTGGGCTCGGGGTAGCGGCGCTGAGGACCCGGTGGCGAGCGCGGAACGCAGAGCGGCCGCCGCATCGGCCGCACGACCCTGTCCCAGCCGTAGCAGGGCCAACCCGGGCTGGGGGAGATAGCCGAGTTCATGGGCCCTCATGTAGGCGTCGAGCGCCTCGGACCAGGCGCCGGTGAGCCGGCACAACTCGCCGACCAGATAGAAGGCGTTGGCCGCGTAGCGGGCATCATGGCTGGTCAGCTCGTGGCACGCCCGGCGGGCCTCGGCCTCGGCCGCCCGCCAGTCACCGCGCAGGCAGGCCAACTCCACCGAGTAGACCCGGCACAACCCGGGCCACAGCAGTCCTTCCCGGAGGGTGTCGCACCATTTCATGGCCGCCGAGCTCCACTCGGCTGCTCGGCGGAGGTCACAGCGGCCGTAGCAGGTGGCGATCACGTTGCAGAATACCCATCCGGTGAACAGCGGTTCGAGTTCGGAGTTGATGACGGCCACCATGGCCTCGTCGAGCAGGCCGAAACCGACCTGTTCCCGGCCGAGGTCGAGTTGTGCACACCCTTCCGCCACCAGTGCCATCGCCGACAGATCGGCGTCTCCGTGGGTGGTTGCCAGGCGACGGGCGCGCCCCGCCCGGGCGAGAGCGGTTTCGGGATCGCCGCGGTGGAGGGCGATATCGGCTTCGGCCGCCGCCAACCAGCCCGCCGACAGTGATCCGTCCGGCCCGGAATCGACATGACGCCGGCACCGTTCCAGCCAGCCGTTGGCCACCGCCGTCTCCCCCACCAGGTAGTGCTCGTAGAACAACCGCCAGGTGCACCGGGCCGCCGACTCGTCGTCACCGGCGGCGACGAAACTCCGGTAGGCGGCCCGCCGTGCGCTGTTCGACTCCTCGATCCGATCGGTCCAGAACCGGGCATCGGCCAGCAGCTCGAGTTCCTCACCGCTCAGCTCGTCGAAACGGGCCTCCAGCTCCGTTCCCGCGGCCTCCCACGTGGCGTGAGGCTCGGGTCGTCGATGGATTCCCACCATGGTTTCAATCCTACGACGCCACGTCGTCCGCCCGTGGCCCGCGGGCGCATTGGACGCCCGATGCCAGCAGCCTGGGGTTTTCTCCCGACAGTGATCCAGATCACAGACCGAATCCCCCGATTCCCGGAGACTGATCCTCGACCGGCCGAACATCGATCGGTCTGCTCCCCGGAGCATCACTCGAATGTGGAGGAATCCCATGAAGAAACTTGCCCTGTCCCTGTTGTTCGCAACCGTCGCCGGAGCGCTCACCTTCGGTGCCGCGGCATCACTGCCCGTCAGCTCCCAGAACCTGGGCAGCGGCGGCGTCGGCGTCGTCTCCTGCGACACCGACGGCGTCGAGGTCGGTTACACGCTGGCTCCGAACAAGGCCTACGTCATCGGCATCGTGGTCGACGGCATCGATGCCAACTGCATCGGTCAGACCATCCACTGGGCCATCGAGGACACGTCCAGCGCCGTCATGAACAGCGGCAGCGTGGCCGTCACCTCGGCCACCCAGGACGTCCCGTTCGGAGTCGGGAACGAACTCTATGCCGCCGACATCGGCGAAGTGGGCATCACCATTGCGGGCTGACCGCAGTTCCCACCGGGTGGTGGGGCGGTCGATGCCGCCCCGCCACCGGGCGGTCACGGCCGCCGTCACCATGGCCGCCACCTCCGTCGGTAGGGCCACCCTGGCCAGGGTTGTGGTCGGCCTGATCCTCGTCGCCGCCTGGCACACCTACCTCGCCCCCCGCAGTCTGGGTGGGCCGTTGAGCATGATCTGGGTCAGCGGCCAGAGCATGGAGCCGACGCTCTACACCGGCGACCTCTCCATCCTTCACCGGTCCGACCGGTACGAGGTGGGTGACATCGTCGCCTTCGAAATCCCCGAAGGTGGAACCGTCATCCACCGGGTCGTCGAGATCCATCCCGACGGCTATGAGTTCCTCGGCGACAATCGGGACTTCCGGGATCCATGGATCCTGGACGAGAGCTGGATCAAGGGCCGTCAGATCGGCAGCGTCCCGAAGGCCGCTTTCGTGATGACCTGGCTCGGTCAACCGAAGGTCATGGCCGTGCTGGTCGCCCTGCTGGTTCTGTTGATCCACGTCGGACGGACACCGTCCCGGGAGCGGAACCGAGGCAAGGTTCAAACGTCCGCCAGCGCGTCGAGCGCATAGGCCACGATCTCGTGTCGGTTCATCGCCCGTCCCTGCGCCATCCACTGCTCGCCGTTGTCCATCGCCTCCACGGCGGCCATCGACTGCCGGCGCGCTCTGGTGGTCGCCCCGACCGCCGATGGCGCCCGCATCGACAGATGGCCGATGATGACGGCCGCCACCTGCGGCGACCGGGTCAGCAGGTGGGCTGCACAGGTGCCGAGGGCCAGGTCGAGACCGAACCAGAGGCGCACGTCGTAGCTCCGGGCGATGGCGTCACGCAACGCAGGCGCCGCCTGGTCGTCGTCTCGGGCGGCCAGACAGGTGGCCAGTCCGTTCAGGGACCACACGTACTCCGAGGGGGCATGTGTTTCGCCCAGTCGAATCCCCTCCTGATAGGCGACGATGGCACCGTCGAGATCGGGTGGGTCGATCGATGCCCGGCGTTCACCCCGGAGGAGAGCCGCCCGAGCCAGCGCCATCGGACTGCTCAGCCGGCGGCAGAAGTCGGTGAACCGTTGCTCCTGCTCATCCGAGGGATCGAGAAGCAGAGCCGTGGTCAACGCCATCTGCATCATGAACTCGGCATCGATCGGACGGTCGTGTTCGAGTTCGGACGCAATGGCGGGCACCAGCGCCTCGATCTCCTCGGGCCGGTCCGCGCCGAGCAGCCCGTAGATCATCCAGGCCAGGCACCCGCCGACATAGGGGTCGTCGGGGTGCCGGAGCAGGCCCTCCCGGGCCATCTCGATCGTACGCTCCGGCTCGGCCGCGAAGTAGGCCCAGCCCGCGGCGACCGAATAGGTGGTCGATCGGGTGGCCTCGAGCTCGACGCCAAGCTCCAGTGCGTCGGCGGTCCACTGCCGATGCTCGTTGCGGAGGCGTTCCATGGCGTGCCAGGCGGTGGCGAACACGATCGTCTGCGCTTCGTCCGGTCGTCTGGTGGAAAGCGCCCACCGGTGAGCGGTCCGGAGGTTGTCCCACTCGAGATCGAACCCGATGTCGGCGCGGGCCTGATCGGTGCCAAGCCACCGATCGTGCAGATCGATCGACCGATCGGTGAAGTGGCGGAGATGGCGATTGCGTAGCTCGTCGAGTTCACCCCGGGCGGCGAGCTGCTCGAGACCGTACTGCCGGATGGTCTCGAGCATCCGGTAGCGAGTCGAGCCGGTCGACATGTCGGCGACGACCATCGACTTGTCGACGAGTTCGGCCAGGAGGTCCAGGGCTCGATAGTCGTCGAGTTCGAGCACGGCGACCACGGCGCCGAGGTCGAAGCTCCCGACGAAGACAGCGAGCCGGTCGAACAGGTCCCGCGCCTCATCCGACAGGAGACGGTACGACCAGTCCACGGTCGTCCACAAGGTGCGGTGCCGTTCCACCGGCTGCCGATCCGTGCTCCGCAGCAGCCGGAAGCGGTCGTCGAGCCGCTGCGCAATCTCGAGCGGGGCCATGCTGCGGGTTCGAGCCGCCGCCAGCTCGACCGCCAGCGGTATCCCGTCGAGGCGCCGGCAGATGTCGTCGATCGATTCCCGGTCCGACGGTGACGGATCGAATCGGTTGTCGTGAGCTCGAGCTCGATTGACGAACAGCGTCGCCGCTTCCTCCGATCGGAGAGCCGGAAGGTTCAGAACGTTCTCGCCGGGCACACGAAGTGGTTCCTGGCTGGTGGCCAGGACCGTGACGGTGGGACAGCATGCCATCAGGGCCGAGGCCAGCCCGGCGATCGGGCCGGCCACGTGTTCACAGTTGTCGAGGATCAACAGCATCGTCCGACCGACGCACCAGTCGACGATCGCCTCGCCGGTGGTCAGACCGGGCTGCGGTTGGACCGCGAGTATGGAGGCGACGGCATCGACGGCGTCGTCGGGATCGGTGACGGTGGCCAGCTCGGCCAGCCAGATACCGTCGACGAAGTCGTCTCGACGGTGATGGCCGATCTCGATCGCCGCTCTGGTCTTCCCGATCCCGCCGGGTCCGGTGATGGTCACGATGCCGTCGGCGGACAGCTCGTCGACGACCCGGCGAAGCTGTTCGATGTCGCCGACGTAGTCGCTCGACACCACGGGCAGGTTCCCGGTGAGGGGTCGATCGACCCGCAACGGCAAGTCGGGCCAGGCGTAGTCGGCGGTCGAGACACCAAACAGCTGCACGGGTTCGACGAGCCCGGTCAAGGTGAACGATCCAAGGTCGATCAGTCCGATCCCGCTGCGGCCCGCCAACGGCTCGGCCGTCACGGCCGACAGGAGGATCTGTTGGCCGTTGGCTGCGCTCATGATGCGAGCGGCCTGGTTGACCGCAGTGCCGAAGTAGTTGCCGTCGCGTTCCTCGGCCTCACCGGTGTGCAGTCCCATCCGAACGCTCAGTTGGATCTCGCCGATCCGTGGCTCGGCCCGCAGCAGCCGCTGGATCGTAATAGCCGCGTCGAACGCCGCCGTCGCAGTGGCGAACGCTGCGCCGTAGCCGTCACCGGCAACCGAGAAGACGTAGCCGCCATTGGCTCGAAAGGCCTCGGCCAGTATCTGATCGTGCCCGGCGAGAGCCTGGCCCATCTCCGTTGGGCGGCTATCCCACAGCGGAGTCGAGCCTTCGATGTCGGTGAAGAGGTAGGTGACCGTGCCGGTCGGTGGAGCGGCCTCGGCGAAAAATGGTGATACCACGGGTCGGGTTCAGCCTAGGCGACGAAGGCTTTCCGGTTCCACTATCTCCACCGCGCCGCGGGACAGCCGGATGACGCCACTCCGCTCCAGTTCCTTCAACGTGCGGATGACCGCCTCACGGGTGGCTCCTACCCAGTCGGCCAGCTCCTGGCGGGTTGATCGCAGCCGCGGCTCGCCCGTCTCGCCGGCGTGTGTCGACAGCAGTTGGGCCACCCGGCCCCGAAGCTCATCACCCCGCACGGTGTAGCGTTCGGTCAACGACCGGACTTCGCGGGCGAGACGTCGAAGCTCGTGAAGCGCCAGATCCGGGTCGTCCCGAAGCAGCTGTTCGAGTTCGCGGGCGGTCAACACCACAGCCCGAACCGCATTTCGAGCTTCAACCGTTGCCGAGCGACCGCCGGGATCGAGGGCCGAGAGTTCCCCGATGATCGTGCCCGGGCCCCGGCGGCCCAGCACCACCCGCGTGCCCTGGCGGGTGGTCGTGGTGACCAGAACCTCGCCCTCCAGGATTGCATAGCAGTGGCTGCCGTTGTCACCGTGGTGGACGAGGGGGGAACCGGGTGCGAACTCGACGGTCGTTCCCAGTTGACTGACCGCGTCCCAGAGCACCACGGCGACATCGTAACCGATGGATTCGGTTGCTTTGGTCTCCTACAGCCTCTCTCCCGGCAGCCTGCTTGCCTGGTCGATCCACGACACGAGCCGGGCCTCGTCGATCTCGTCGTCCTCGTGGACGTCGAGATAGCGGACCTCCGGATGCTTGGCCGCCTTCGGCGGTTCGGGGTCGAGCGATGTGCCCCGGAAGAACTGCAGTTGCACATACTTCGTGAAGCAACGAAACGCGATGAACCAGCCCTCACCCTCGATGCCGTAGAAGGGTTGATTCCACTTCACCGCCTTGTGGACGTTGGGGACCGTGCGCACGATCAGATCGTCGAGGTACGCCCCGAGGTCGCGCTTCCACTCGGGCATGGCCGCGATGTAGGCCTGAACCGGACCGTCGCCCTCGCCCTTGGGTATCTGCGGGTTGCCCCCCGACAGCAGCTTCGGCGTCGCGTCTGCCATCAGTTCCCTGCAGTCGTCATGTTGACCGTGAGGGAGCGTCGCCTCGAACGGCTCGGTGCCAAGTGCGTCGTCACGGGATCGGCATCACCCGCAGGGTGTCCGTGGCCCGGGTCTTGACCGACTGTCCGGAGATCACCACCACCCGATCACCGCTCGCCATGCCGAGCCGGTCTCGGGCCAGTCGCAGTGCATCGTCCCGGACCTCGGCGGCGGTGGAACGCTCCTCGGTCAAGGTGGCCCGGGTTCCCCAACTCACCGCAAGCTGGCGGACCGCGGCCTCGCTGGGGCTGAAGGCCAAAATCGGTACCGAGGGCCGGAAGCGGGTGACCGATCGGGCCGTGAACCCGGTACGGGACAAACACACGATGGCCTTGGCATCGACCCGCTCGGCGACCTTGCAGGCCGCCATGGTCAACGCATCGGTCGTGATCGCCGCTGCATCTTTCTGCTTGTCGTCAAAGCGCAGGTCATCGATCACGTCGGCCCAGGCCTCGTGATCGAACTCCTCGTCGGCCCGCTTGATGATCTCGGCCATCGTGGCCACCGCGTTCACCGGGTCGACACCGATGGCGCTCTCACCCGACAACATCAGGGCGCTCGATCCGTCGAACACCGCGTTGGCGACGTCGGAGGCCTCGGCCCTGGTGGGAAATGCGGCGTAGACCATCGACTCGAGCATCTGGGTGGCGGTGATGACCGGCCGCCCCATCGCGATACAGCGGCGGATGATGTGTTTCTGCAGATGCGGCAGTTCCGAGAGGGCGTAGTCGGTACCGAGATCACCTCGGGCCACCATCACGGCACCGCTGGCTTCGACGATGCCATCGAGGTGCTCCACCGCGGCCGCCGTCTCGACCTTGGCCACGAGTAATGGACCGGCCGGCGCCGCCTCGACCCCGACACGGCGAATGTCGTGGGCCGAACGTACGAACGACACGGCGATCATGTCGACGCCGACCTCGATGAAGGCGTCGGCCAGTCGCAGGTCCTCCGGTGTCGGGGTCGGGAGTCGCAGCCGTTCCGATGGAACCTGGAGGCCCGGTCGGCCCTGGACCAGCCCGCCGCGAACCACGCGGGTGACCACCTCGTCGCCACCGACCCCCTCGACCGACATGGCGATGTTGCCGTCGCCGAGCGCAATCCGGTCGCCGGACTGCATGCTGGTGATCAGGTCGGGGTAGTCGACCGAGATCACCTCGGCGGTGCTCCCATCCCGGCCCGACGTGATCAGTACCTCGTGGCCGGCCAGGAGATCGACCCCGCCGTCGGGAAACGGCGCACACCGGATCTTCGGGCCCGGCAGATCGACCATGATCGACAGGTCGGCCCCGGCATCGGCCGCCGCCTCACGGACCCGATGGTAGGTGACGAGGTGATCGTCGAGTGATCCGTGGGCCAGCCCGATCCGGGTGACGTTCATGCCGGCCCGGATCATCTTCTTGATCACGGTCGGGTCGAACGACGCCGGACCTACCGTCGCCACGATCTTCGTACGCCTCATGGTGTCATCTCCAAAGCCCCCGGGGTCTGGTGCACCCACCTTATTCCACCGTCGCTGGGTCCGTCCGATGCGTGAACCAAGATTGCCCGACAAGTACACGCCGACGGCGCCGTGCCCGCCTCGTCGGACCTGCAGATGGTGTCGCGCGAGCTTGTCGCCACCCGCTAGAGGCAGCGGAGCACCAACGGTTGACTCGTATCGATCGAGTCGGCGCTTGGTCCGACGATGTCGAGGTTCGCCACCCAGGTCTGGGAGACGGCTCTGGCGATCTCGGAGTTGGTGAGTCGGCCGCCGTCGTCATCACGGCAGCGGCGGCTGACCACCGTCCAGAGTGACTGCCCGGGAGCCACGATCTCGAGGTTGTCACACGCACTGGCCACCGCCCGCCCCTGCGTTGCCGCCAGATCGACGACTTCCTCCCACCCGTCGTCGCCCCGGTTGGAGATGACCCCGGTGCATCGATCGAGATGGAAGTCGCTCTCGATGTCGTCGGTCGGCGCGTCGAGGCCGACACTCCACATGGTCCCGGCTTCGCCCGGTTCCCCCTGCGGGCCGGGTACCCCCGGCTCGCCCGCCACCCCCTCAGGACCCTGCTCACCCATGGCGCCGTCCCGCCCCGCAGGACCCGGATCGCCGTCGGCGCCGAACACGCCGAGCCCATCTCCGACCAGGATGATCGTTGCGGCCACCACGGCCGCGGCGGCCGCCCCTGCGCCCGCTCCGGCCAGCCCTCCGGCGGCGGCCGATGCGGCGGCCTTCCCGACGAATCCGAGCACCGACCCGGCCGACTTGCTCGCCAGGCGCAGACCGCTGCGTACGGCATCCGTGTAGGCCACCTCGGCCCGCAACTGTCCGAAGTTCCGTAGCGCCCGACCGGACTTGTACTGGGCGATGACACCGCGGATCCCGGACGGAATCATCGGGGCGATCCGCTCCCGCAGGTTGTCCCTGATCTCGTTCATGGCGTCGGAGAGGGCTCCGACGACAAGCGTTCGTCCCTTCTCCAACCACCGTTCGACCTCGGTATCGATTGCGTCCTTGATCTTCTGCTCGTACGTCGACAGCAACTGTCGGACCATCGGGACCGACGTGGCGGCGAGCGACACGGGCCCGGCGATTCCGGCGCCGACAACGGTCAGCTCCCGGTCGATCATCGCCTGCTCCCGGGCTCGAATCCGCTGCAGCTCGTCGACGACCCCGCCGATTACCTCCGATGCGTCGGGCAGCTCCAAATCCCCGCCGTCGCCGGCCGTCGCACGGTCACCCGTCTCGCCTGTTTCGCGGTCTTCGGGTTCGGCTCCGTCGCCGTTTGCAATCGGGAGGAGCGTGTAGGGCACACGCTTCTCGTCCTGGTCGTGCAACGGTAGGCCGACGAAGAGTGCCAGCTGATCGGCGACATGCCCGACGGTGACCGCCGCCGGTACCTCGACCGTCACCTCCGCTCCGTCTTTCCAGAGACTCAGGTCAACCGTCAGATCCATGGTGGGCGGCGTATCCATCGTTGAGCTCCCCTCGAGAGATGGTGTCGCGCCGCCGTCCTCTCACCTGTGAGCCGAAGCTCCGCCTCCCCGCCGCTTGTGTCAGGCGACGGTCCATTCTGATCGAAACCTCGGTCGGTTGCCACCCGAACGTGAGCGGCTCAGCCGGACAGGCCCCGAGCGCCGACACCGGCCGCCGAGATGGGGATCGACGTCGAGGGCCGCAGCGACACCTGTTCCGACCGGACGTTCGGACATTACCGGGCGATAATGAGGCGTAGCCGTCCGAACCTCGGAGGGGAGCCATCCGTACAGATCGTGTAGTCCGTCTGACCGGCCGCCAGGTCAATCTCCTCCTGGAGGTTCTGATCGTCGCCGCGCTCGTGAGCGGGCTGATCTCGTGGGTCGTACCGCTGTCGGCCGCCCGCCCGGTCGTCGTCTTCCACGCAGCCGCCGGGCTGATGATCCTGGTGGTCACGCCGCTGAAGCTGCGGGGGTCTGTGAGAGCCGGCTTCAAACGGGGGCGACCCAGTCGCTGGCTGTCGAGCGCCTTCGGTGTGCTGGTACTGGCGACGATTGCGCTCGGGGCGGCCCACGCCACCGCCCTGTGGTTCGGGGTCGGCTACTGGAGTGCCCTCTGGACCCACCAGCTGATCGGGTTTCTGCTTGCGCCGTTACTCCTGTGGCACGTGGCCACCCGACCCGTACGGCCGTCGACCGCCGATGTCGACCGGCGGGCCGTCCTCGCGACCGGAGCAGCCGGCGCGGCCGCGCTCGGGGTGATCGTCGTCCAGGAGTCGGTGGCCCGCTTGCTGGGCACGGCCGCCGTCGACCGGGTCGGCACCGGCTCGCACGATGCCGGATCGTTCGAGCCCGACGCCATGCCCACGGTTCAGTGGCTCGACGACCGGGTGCCTGCGGACACATCGGCCGACGCCTGGGCTCTGACGATCGCCGGCGACGCGGTCACCGTCGACGATCTGTGGGCTCGATCCCGGCCGATGGTGGCCCGGCTCGACTGTACCGGCGGCTGGTTCGCCGATCAGAGCTGGGACGCGGTTGCGTTGGATGAGCTGCTTCCCCCGGCGGCGACGGCCACCGGGCGAAGCATCATGGTGACCTCGAGCACCGGGTACCGCCGGCTGTTCCCCCTGGTCGACGCCGCCGAGCTCTTCCTCGCCGTCCGCTATGACGGACGCAGGCTGCGTCGGGGCCACGGTGCTCCCGTACGGCTGGTTGCCCCGAACCGGCGAGGCCCGCAGTGGGTCAAATGGGTGATCGACGTGTCCGTGGTCGATCGCCCGTCGTGGCTTCAGCTGCCGCTCCCGCCGACCTGAACCGGCATCGGGGCGGTTGACTTCGCCCGCCGGGTCACGATCCAGCGTTCCCACAGCACCAGCATCGACGGTAACACCAGCACCGACACGAGCGCCGAGCCCATGACGGCCACGATCAACAGAGCGCCGAACTGCTGGAACGGGATCAACGACGACAACAGCAACACGGCGAACCCGATCCCGGTGGTCAGCGCCGAGACCACGAGCGCCGCTCCGGTCGTCGAGAGCGTGCCGGTGATGGCCTCGGCGATCTCGTGACCCTCCCGGCGGAAGTCGAGGAACCGGTGGGTGATGTGAATCGTGTAGTCGACACCAACACCGATGACAACGGCGGCCAGGGTGGCGGTGACCGGACCGAGCGGGATTCCTACCAGCACCATGAACGCAAACAGGAAGACCACCACGGCCGCCACCGGCAACACGGTGATCAACCCGAAGACCGGTCGTCGATCGGAAACGAAGAAGCTGAGTGCCACGAACGCACCTGCGGCGATGATCACGAAGACCACCGACTGCACCTGCAGGTTCGAGATGGCCTCGACGACGTTGGCGTCGACGATCTCACGGGACGTCGCCGTGGCGTCGTCGCCGAAGAGAGCCTCGAGATCGTCGGCCAACTGCATGGTCGCCGTCGATGACGCCGTCTGGGTGCCGACCGAAACCACGAACGCCTCATCGGTCCACACATCGGCCAGGGCAGGAGCCGCCGCGGCGACCACCGCGTCGAGATCCGCACCGTCCGGGGCGACCAGGTCATTGCCCAGGCCCGCGACCTCCGCAGCCTCGGCCACCGCCGGGTCGAACGTCGGCGCGTCGGGCGTGATCAGCCCGCTGACAACGGTCAGTGGCGAGGTGACCTGGACGACTCCGTTGCTGTTGAGGACACCGTCGACGTCGCCGAGACGGCCGCTTGCGTCGGCGGCGGCATTCCAGACCGACGGGTCGGACAGATCGGCCCGAACCAGCACCTGGGTCGTCTCACCGACCGTGCCGCCGAAGTCGGACACGAGCGTGGAGAAGGCCTCGCGGACGATCGAGTCCTCGGGCACGAAGTCGACGAAGCTGAACTTCGATTCGAGGTTGAAGGCGATCACCGCGGAGCCGGCGACCAGCAAGGAGAACACCACCATGGTCGGACCCGGAACCCGCCGGGCCAGGACGGCCGACAGGCCCACGATCCGGTCGAGGAGGCTGCGGTCCGAGCGGCCGAACGCTTCGCTCGTCTCGGCCAGCCGTTCGGGTGCCCGCCGATCGAGCCACAGTCGGGCTGCCGGGAAAAGAGTCACGGTGAACAGAAACGCGGAGGCAATCCCGACCGAGGCGTAGATGCCGAAGTCGACGAGCCCGGAGATCCCGGAGAAGAGGTTGGTGAGGAAGCCGACGATCGTGGTGATCGACGACAGCACCAGCGCCCCGCCGACGACTCGAACCGAACGCCTCATTGCCGCCTCCACGGCCCGGGCTTCCGACAGACCCTTGCGGTAGTTGGCGTTGAGGTGGATGGCGTAGTCGACGCCGAGGCCCACAACCAGGATCGGCACGATCGACGACGGGCCGCCCAGGTTGCCGATCACACCAAGACGCTCCGGCCCGAGCAGGAACGCCATGCCCTGGGAGAACATGATGGCCAGCAGCACACAAAGCAGCGTGAGTCCGGTGTCGGCCAGTGTGCGCCGGACGCGGCGACCGGCGCCGAGGGGCCGTCCGGGGAAGTAGGCGACGAGAAGCAGGAGGGCGATGATCAGCAGCGCCGCCAGCAACAACAGTGGTATCTCGATCGCCGCCTCGTCGGAGGCGACGCCGATCAGCTCGGCCGAAAACGGGATGGCCGACAGTTGCCCGAATCGTTGAACCCGCAGCTCGTCGAGGACCTGGGCCTGGAGCTCGACCAGTCGATCGGTTTCGACGTTGTCGGCCGGGGACTGGAAGAAGGCGACGATCAGGCCGGACGAGGCGGTGCCGGACGTGGCGTCGACGTCGGCGTCGTTCGACAACAATGCCTCGACGAATCCCACTACTTGAGGGGGTGCCTGTTCGAGTCCGGTGGCGAACAGCGTCTTGACCTCCTCGTCGGTCGCAGGCCTCGGCGCCCCGGCTTCGATCGCCTGCTCGACGGGGTTGAGGAAGGTCACGATCGGCCCCGAGCCGGGTTGGTCGACGAGAAGATCGGACAGCCGGGTGCCTTCGTACTCGGCGTTGTCGATCGCCTGACGCACCGCCTCGGTGGCGGCCAAGCCCTCCAGACTGACCACGTCAGGACGGTCCCGGTCGGCGTCGCCGGCTCCGTCACCGCCACGAGCGTTGGAGACAACGAACTGCAACGGGGCCACCGACGCCGCCTCGGAGAGGTTCT
>Ga0224512_10000475_pt1 | contig 42760 bp, 37 predicted proteins | sample SF_May12_sed_USG_4_FD_169103 | JGI IMG/M metagenome (GOLD analysis project Ga0224512, IMG submission 169103) | Sediment microbial communities from San Francisco Bay, California, United States - SF_May12_sed_USGS_13 | ecosystem: Environmental > Aquatic > Marine > Sediment | place: USA... | reverse complement strand
GGCGGGCATATCGCGCACGAATAACGGCGCGTATATGTCTTGCCCGGACTCGAGGTAGCGCGCCGCCGCATGGCCATCGTAGACCGCGGCGGCGACGGTGCCCGGGGCATTGCAGTCGCCGATCGCCCGCAGGGTCTTGAAGCGGTCCTCGGTATCGAGCAATTCCCGGTACAGCTCGTCGCAGGGAAGCCTTGCCGTGATCACGACCAGGCTGTCGAAGCCTAACTGCTGGCGGTGTCTGTGGCTGTAAACGTTTGCAATCGTGGCCGCGCCGTCGACCACTTCGACGAGCTGGTGCGAGACGATAACCTCGACACCGAGATCCAGCAGGCGCGCCTGAATTTTTTCCTGCTCGAGCGTATTCTCGGTCCAGATCGAAACCCTCGATTCCGGCGTCACCAGGCAAACCTCGTGCCCCTGGCCGCGATACAGCTCGGCGATGGTGCTGCCCATGAAATAATGATCATCATCGTAAACTACTACCTTGCCGGTGGCTTTCTGCCCGCCGAGTACGTCGTCGGGCGTTAACAGGTTTACCTGGTCCAGGCCAGCGATCGGGAAAGCATGCCGGCGGCCGACGCCATCGCGACGCCAGCGCGCCCCCGTTGCCACCAGTACGTGCGGGATCCCGAGGTCGGCGACTTGCTGCGTGTCGAGATTGTTGCCGAGATAAATTTCGACGTTTGACTTCTGCAGCAGCAGGTTCTCGCGGTAGTCTCGCACGCGCGCATAACTGGCCATCCCCGGTAATTCACACTCCCGTGAAATCCTGCCGCCAAGCGCTTCGGTGGCTTCCGCAAGGGTTACCCTGTAGCCACGGTTGGCGAGCTGTAGTGCGCTTTCGAGACCAGCCGGGCCAGCGCCGATTACGAGCACCGCGTCATCGCTGGCGGCGGCATCGATACGCTCGGGATGCCAGTTCTGTTTCCATTCCTCGCCCTGGGTCGGGTTTTGCGTGCAACGAATGGGCGCCGCGAGCATGTCCTGCGACACGCAGATATTGCAGCCGATGCATTCGCGAATCTCGTCGATTCGACCCTCGTCGATTTTGCGCGGCAGAAACGGGTCCGCGATCGAGGGGCGCGCGGCGCCGATCAGGTCCAGCACTCCGCGTTTGATCTGCGAGACCATCATATCGGCCGAGGTAAAGCGACCGACGCCGACCACCGGCTTGCTGGTGAGGCTTTTGACGAACGCGGTATAGGGTTCCTGGTATCCCTCGTTCGGCTCGAAGCGCGCGGTCGACGAATCGTTGTCCCAGCCGCTGATGTTGACGTCCCACAGGTCCGGAATCTCGGCCAGCATACCGACGATATCGCGGCCTTCCGATTCCGCCTGCAACCCATCGGCACCCATGAGTTCGTCGGTGGCGAAGCGAAACGCGATCGCACATTCATGCCCGACGGCTTCCTTGACATCCAGCAACACTTCCCTCGTGAGTCTGACCCTGTTTTCCAGACTGCCGCCGTACTCGTCGCTGCGACTGTTGTACTGGGGTTTCAGAAAATGTTGCAGCACGCTCATATCGTGCCCGGCATAGACATAGACGATGTCGTAACCCGCCCGTCGGGCGCGCTTCGCCGCCTCCACGTGCCAGCGCCGCAGGTCTGCGATATCGCGCTTCGTCATCGCACGCGCCTGCATCGGATAGTCCCCGTGCACCATGATGGCGCTGGGTGCCAACGGCGCGATCCGGCTGTACAGGTTGGACGCGTGCATACCGTTGTAACAGAGCTCGATACCGGCCAGCGCGCCGTGTTCGTGTACCGCATCGGTCATCAAACGGTGTTGCGGGATATCGCGATCGTCCCAGATCCGGCCCTCGATATAGGGCGTTATCTCCGCGCTCGGATGGATTTCGACTTCCTGGGTGCAAACCACGCCCCAGCCGCCCTCGGCCTTGACGCCGCGGTTCGCCGCCTCGGCGTGCGGCCGAGCGTGCCCCAGCACATTGCAGTGCGGTACCTGGTAGAAACGGTTCGGAGCGGTAACCGGTCCAATCTTGACCGGTTCGAACAAAATATCGTATTTCGGATCTCTAGCCATCACTCAACCCAATTCATCAAAGGTCCGTCGGACCCGAAAATCTATATCCATAACCGCCTGGCGCGGATATAGACTAGCAAAATCCCTGGCAGTACGAGGTAAATATTCACATCGATTTACAACGTAACAAATGGAACACCATCAAAACTCGCCTCGACAAAAACCTGCAATCCCAGGTTTTTTAGTCCGATCAACGCGACGAGAACGAGCACACTGACCTTGAACCATGTCGGAATTCCGTTGCCATTCCGGCTTTTCCCGGGGCGTCGTTCGCGCATCACGTTACTGCGATACGAAGATGAACAGGGCGCCTGTTACGACAGCACAACCCGGTCGCGTTTGGGACCAATGCTGGCCTGCCCCAGATCCCGTGCCGCGAGATGCCCGGCAAACACGGCCTGGGCGATGATCCCGGGCGCGCGGCAATCTCCGATACGCTGCAGCGACAGTCCCCCGGCCGTGCCGAATTCATCGCGACGCGCGTCAAGCTCCCGCCACAGCTCGTCATTGCTAACGCGCGCGCTGATCGGTAACAGATAATCGGCGGCGATGCTCGTGCGGGCGCCGCCGTAGACACATTCGAATTCCGCCCTGCCATCGGCAAATTCCACGAGCCCCCTGGCGGTCACGACCTGCACGCCGGCCTCGATCAGGGCGCGCATGGCTGGCCTGTGCTCGGTGGTGAATTTACCCCATCCGCCGAGACTGTCCTGCGGCGATACCATGGTTACGCCCGCACCCTGCGCACGCAAATACAGGGCGAGCGCGCTACCGAGGTAGTAATGGTCGTCATCGTAAATGACCACGTGGCCGCCAGGATTGAAACCATCGAGTAGCTGCTCGACCCCGATGACCGCATCCTGCTCGCAGCCGGCAAAGGCCTGCCTGCGCCAGCGCCCGACGCCGTCGCTGCGCCAGCGTGCGCCCGTCGCGAGGATCACGTGTTGGCTGTCCAGCCTGAGGACGGCGTCGGTGTCGAGGCGATTGTCGGGATAGATATCGACATTGGGCATGCGCGCAAGCTGCTCGATTCGCCAGTCGCGTACGCGCGCGTATTCCGCCAGACCCGGCAGGCTGGATTCGCGGTTGATGCGCCCGCCCAACTCGGTTTCGGCCTCGGCGAGCGTCACCCGGTAGCCGCGCCTGCCGAGCGTGCAGGCGGCCTCGAGTCCGGCCGGTCCGGCGCCGACGATTAGCACCGTTTCGTCCGCGTGCGACGGCGTAACTTTTTCCGGGTGCCAGCCGCGACGCCATTCCTCGCCCATGGTCGGGTTTTGCGTACAGCGAATCGGCACCGCGAGCGAATCGTGCGCATAACAGACGTTGCAGCCGATGCACTCGCGGATATCCTCTAGCCGTCCCTGGCTTATTTTTTGCGGCAGAAAAGGATCGGCGATCGACGGTCGCGCCGCGCCGATGAAATCCTGGATGCCGCCGGCGATTTGCGCCAGCATCGTGTCCGGCGACGTAAAGCGGCCGACACCGACCACGGGCCTGCTCGTCATCGACCTGATTTTGCGCATCGCCTCCTGGTTCGAGGCCTCCCTGACGAAGCGCGAACTGCCCATTTCGTAGCCGTAATCGTCGACGGTGATATCCCATAAATCGGGCAGCTCGGCGATCAGGCTGAAACATTCGAGCAGGCCTTTCGGATCGTTTTCGTAATCGCGCGGGATCGAGTAACGCACCGCGAGCGCACTGCGTCCGGCGACAATTGCGGCGACGTCATCGATCACCTCGCGCAGCAGGCGAACCCGGTTTGCGGCCGGGCCGCCATACTCGTCGCTACGCCGGTTGAAGTCCGGATTCAGAAAATTATGCAGCAGGTAGTAGTGGTTGGCGTAGACGTAGACGATATCGAAATCTGCCTGCAGCGCGCGTTTTGCGGCTTCACGGTACATTTTTCGAAACGCCCGGATGTCGCTTCTGTCCATCGCCTGGCTTTGCGCCGGAACGCCGAGGGTCGCATCGTTGGGCAGGCTCGCGACGTCGAGCGAGGTTGCACGGCTGTAGAGATTCGCCGAGCCGTGGCCGCCGTACCAGAGCTCGACCCCGGCCAGGGCACCGTGCGCATGCACCTTTTCGGTCATCAGTCGCAGGTTGCTGACATCGTCGTCGTCGCGCAGACTCGCACACGGATAAGGCGTTTCATCCGAACTTTCGTGGATCGAACAGTACTCGGTACAAACCACGCCCCAGCCACCCTCTGCCTTGACGCCGCGCATCTCGGCCAGCATTTGCGGCCGGAGATAGCCCATTCCGGTGCAATGCGGTACCTGGTAAAACCGGTTCGGCGCCGTGACCGGGCCAATTCTTAATGGCTCGAACAGCGGGTCGAACCGCGGATCGCGCGCCACGGGTTATTTCACCGCGGCAATTTTACGCTTCGACATTAACCTTGCGTTGATTTCGCCGACGGTACCCGCCTCGGGTTCCTGTTCGAGCGTGACCACCGGCAGCAATTCGCGCAATTGCTTCTGGAAAGAGGCGACGCCGAGTTCGAGATCCGACAGTAGGACACCGTCGAACGCGGTCGAGCGCATGCCTTCCGCTGCCCACTTGATCAGCTGGATATCTTCGTCCCCGACATCCATGTTGATCTTGCGATTGATGCTGCGCGCCTTCTGCATACCCTCGCGCTCGTCGGGCAAGGCATAGGTGACCCCCGCCATGACGCTTTGCTGCGTACCGACCGGATAGATCTGGTATATCTCGACCTGATCGGGAAACAGCGTCAACACGAATCCGGGGAACATGCCCCAGTAGATCCACAGGTGCTGATGCGACGCTGGCAGGTAGCTTTCGTCGGGCAGCGCGGCGACGTAGTCGCGATTGCGTTCGAGACGATGCTTGCGCTCCCTGAAGCTGCCGAAGGCGCGGCTCAGGGGGCCCTCGAGCTGCTGATCGGTGTAGCTACCGCCAACCAGGTCGAACAGCTCGGGGTGTCCGACCGGGACGTGGTAGCCCTCGTTGTCGATGTCGAGCACGGCCTTCCAGTCGATGTCGAACTCATACTTGTAGGGCTGATCCAGCGGCTGCATATCCTCTATGCGATAAAGTCCGACTTCTTTTTCAGCCTCGGCAAAGGTTTCGGCGACCGCAGGGCCGTCACCGTCGAAGCGAATGAAAATCATGCCGTGCCAGACCTCGTGGTCCAGCGTCAGCAGCCCGAGCCCGTCGCGATCCATGTCCGGAAAGGCGCTTTCCTTCGGGATATTCCGGATCGAGCCGTCCAGATTGTATGACCAGCCGTGGAACGGGCAGATGAAGGACTTGCCGCAATGCCCCTTGTTGTCGGCAACGATGCGCGATGCGCGGTGCCGGCACAGGTTATGAAAGGCGCGTACCTGCCCGTCCTGATCGCGCACTACCACGGCGCGTTCGTTACCCATGGTGAAACACCTGTAGTCTCCCGAGTTGGGGATATCGGATACGTGGCCGACGAACATCCATTTGCGCAGGAACAGCTGTTCGATTTCGAGCCGGGTCAGCTCGTCGTTGTTATAGGTCCAGGCCGGCAGTCCCCAGCGGTCCGCTTCATCCTGGAAAATTTCTGATGCATCGATGAACTTCATATTCCTGTTCTCTATAATTGCGGTCGAATCAGGCCGCCGGGGAGGAGTGGCGTTGCGCGAGGCTCTCGTTACCTGCTCGCTGGTCCGACACTTCCTGCATTGCAGCGATTATGCCCTTGCGCAGAATGGCAACCATCTCGTCGATTTGCGACCTGGTAATGGTCAGCGGCGGCGACATCACGCACATGTTGATGATAGGGCGCACGATCAGGCCCATGGCCTGGCAGTGCCGGTCGATCCGCTTGCCGATTTCCAGATCCATCTCGAGGTCGTCGCTGCCCTGCTCGAGTTCGCATTCGACGCAGGCCATCAGGCCCATGCCACGCACGTCGCTGACGATGGAGATATCGCGCAGGGACTGCATCTGCTGCTGCAGATAGGGGCCTGTTTCGCGCGCCTGCTCGAACAGTTTTTCACGCTGTATGATTTCCAGATTCTTGATTCCGGCGGCGGCAGCCACCGGATGGCCCGAGTAGGTGAAGCCGTTCGAGAACACGGCCGAGTCGCCGCCTCTTTCCTTGACTTCCTGGATCAGTCGATCCGAAACCAGAAACGCGCCCATCGGTATGTAGCCCGAGGTCAGGCCCTTGGCGGTAGTAATAATATCGGGCGTTATTCCGAATACATCCTGCGACGCGAAACAGTGGCCGAGACGGCCGAACGCGGTAACCACTTCGTCCGACAGGTACAGCATGTCGTGTCTGCGGCAGACTTCGAGACAACGCTTGTGGTAACCGTCAGGCGGCACGATGACCCCGCCCGAGGCCTGGATCGGCTCGGCCACGAACACCGCACAGTTTTCCGGCCCGACCTGGTCGATCATATTTTCGAGATTGGCGACGCAGGCATCGAGAAACTCGGCGTCCGACTGGCCGGCCGGCCTGTGCAGCGGGTGCGGTGACTCGATATGGTGCACCCAGCGGGTTTCGAAATCGAGATGGCTCTTGTCGCGCGCCTTGCCGGAAACGCTGCCGCAGAGGTAGGTGCTGCCATGGTATCCCTTCTTCTGCGCGATAATATGCTTCTTGTTCGGCAACCCGCGGATATTGTTGTAGAACTGCACGAAACGCAGCGCCGAGTCGACCGCGGTCGATCCGCCGGTGGTGAAGAATACATGATTCAGATCGCCGGGCGATTGCTCGGCAATCTGCGCGGCAAACTCCGCGGCGGGCCCGGTCGTCATCGACCATGGCGAAACGTAGGTCAGGGCCATGATCTGGTCGTAGACGGCCTGCGCCATTTCCTCGCGGCCGTGGCCGATGTTGACGCACCACATGCCCGCCGGGGCATCGAGCAGTCGGTTCCCCTCGCTGTCATAGACATAGACGCCCTCGCCCCGGTCCAGCAGCGTGCGCTCATGCCCGCCGATCTTGACGATATCGTCCCACGGATGAATGAATAAATTGTCGCTTTTTTTGAGTTCCGCTGACGTGCTCATGCGCTGCCTCTCTCGAATAACCGGCTGTTAAAGTCCATCCATTATATTTATGAATTCTATTTTTGCAATATTTTTCAATAATTTAGAGATTTTCATTGACCAATCAGTCAGTTATCTGATAGGTTGGGGTAAATCCCAGCCAGGAAGCCATGCATTGACGACCCCTGTCACCGAAAAAAATTTCGCCGGCCGCAATAGAAAAAGCCAGAGCGAATTCCGCAAGCGGCAGCTGATCGACGCAACCATGGATTGCATCGACAGGCGCGGCATTTCGCAGACCACGCTGGCGCGCATCGCGGCGCGTGCCGGGCTGTCCCAGGGTAACCTTCTGTTTCATTTTCAAACCAAGGAAGCGCTGCTCGAACAGACGCTGCGCTTCCTCAACGATGAATACAAGTCGAACTGGCAAGCCGCGCTGGCGGCGGCGTCGCAAGATCCCGGCTCGCAACTGCGCGCGATGATAAAGGCCTCGTTCGCGGCCCGGATCTGCAACCGCAAGAAGATCAGCGTGTGGATGGCTTTCTGGGGCGAGTCGCGCTCGCGACCAGAATACATGCGCGTCTGCGGCGCGAACGACAAGGCCTTTTCCGACAAGATACTCGCGCTGTGCGAGGCCATCGAAAAACAGACCGAGGCGCGACTCAACGCGAGCACGGCGGCGCTCAGTATCGAGGGCATGATCGACGGTCTGTGGCAAAACTTTCTGATCGGGCCGCCCGGCTTCAAACGCAAACAGGCGATACAGGCCGTATTCGAATTACTGGATGCGATCTACCCCGATTTAACCGGTGAATGAACGTCGAATAATGTGATCACAAGCTCCCTTTTTTTATGATAATATCCATCCAAACTATTGATGTGACAGGCTATTCGTCATTGTGCTAAAGTTTGCCGCGATACGAATAGATTTCAGCTTCTTGCGCCGTTAAGCCCGGGTAAAGACTGGAGCTACAATAATAAGTTTGCATTTCAAAAAGCATTTACTTCCTAGGAGGAAAAAATGAAAACAGACACTGCTTTTAAATCCGCGCTAATCGGCATGACAACCGCGGCCCTGATGACGGCGACGACCACAGGCTTCGCCGCGGGCACGCTCAACGTCAGTAACTGGGCCGAGTACATGGCCGAGGACACGATCGACAATTTCGCCAAGGAATACGATGTCGACGTCACCTTTACCCCCTACGATTCGGTCGAGGCAATCGATTCCAAACTGCTTGCCGGCAACTCCGGATACGACGTGGTATCGCACGCGGCTTCGCAGGTTGCGCGCCTTTTGAAGGGCAACATACTGCGCAAAATCGACAAGACCAAGCTACCGAATTTCAAGCACATGAGTCCCGATATCATGGCCCAGATCGGCTCCAAGTGGGACCCCGGACACAACTTTTTCGTCCCCTACATGTGGGGCACCCACGGCGTGACCTACAACAGGGAACTGGTGCTGGAGACTTACCCGGACGCGCCGATCGGTGATATCGCGATGGTCCTCGAACCCGAGCACATGAAGGAACTGGCGAAGTGCGGTGTCGCCTTTCTCGACTCGCCCACCGACGTTGTCCCGATGACGCTGGCCTACCTCGGGCTGCCGCCTGACTCCACCAATCCGGCTGATTACAAAAAGGTCGAGGATAAGCTTAAGGCGGTTCGCCCCTACATCAAGACCTTCGACAATTATGCATACCAGCGCATGCCGCAAAAAGAGTTCTGCGTGGCGATTACCTGGGGACCGGACGGCCTGCTGGGGATGTCGGGTGCCGCGGAAGCAAACACAGGGGTTGTGCTCGACTTCTTCCTTCCCGCGATTCCGAACCTCTGGGTCGACGGCTGGGTAATACCGGCAGACGCCAAGAACATCGATAACGCACACCTGTTCCTGAACTACATGATGCGTCCCGAGGTTGCCGCCAACGACAGCAACTTTACCTGGTATGCGACCGCCAACAAGGACGCGATCCCGATGATCGACGAGGCGGTTACCAGCAGCAATGCCGCTTTCCCGACCGCGGCGCAGGTGGCGACCATGTACACGCTCAATCCGCTAACCCCCAAGGTGGAGCGCGTTCGTACCCGCACCTGGACCAACTTCAAGGCGGGTAACTAGAAAATGTGAGCCGGGGTGAGCATTCGCCCCGGTTGTTTTTCACCCAGAGGGGAAGCGCATGTCACAACCGGTTAACTATAGCGACCGTCCGTGGCTAGACCCTGAAGCCGAACCGTTCATCAAGGTTCAAAGCGTCAGCAAGCATTTCGGCGACTTCACCGCGGTCGACAGCGTCGACCTCGAAATCTACAAGGGCGAACTTTTCTCTCTGCTCGGCGGCTCAGGCTGCGGCAAGACAACGCTACTGCGCATGCTCGCCGGTTTCGAGACCCCTTCCTCGGGCAGCATCGTGATCGACGGCGTCAACATGAACAACGTGCCGCCCTACGAACGACCAGTCAACATGATGTTCCAGTCCTACGCCCTGTTTCCGCACATGACCGTGGAAAACAACGTGGCTTACGGGTTGAAACGGGATGGTGTCGCCAGGTCCGAAATCGGCCGACGCGTAGCCGACATGCTGTCCATGGTCGAACTGACCCGGTTCGCGAAGCGCAAGCCGCACCAGTTATCCGGCGGGCAACGCCAGCGGGTGGCTCTGGCGCGGGCACTGGTCAAACAACCCAAGGTGCTGCTGCTCGACGAACCGCTGGGCGCGCTGGACAAGCGCCTGCGCGATCAGACCCAGTACGAATTGATGAATATCCAGGAGCGGCTTGGCGTTACCTTCGTCGTAGTCACGCACGACCAGGAAGAGGCGATGACGCTGTCGACGCGTATCGCGGTCATGGATGCGGGGCGATTCATGCAGATCGGCACGCCTACCGAAATTTACGAGTTTCCGAATTCGCGCCTGGTTGCCGAGTTCATCGGCAACGCCAACATGTTCGAGGGGCGCGTGACTGAAAACGGGCCGGATCACGTCGCGGTCGAGGGCAAGAACCCGAAATGCGATTTCTATATCGATCACGGCATGTCGATTGCCGAGGGCACCAAGGTGTGGATCGCGCTGCGCCCGGAAAAAATCAGGATCAGCAAGGAAAAACCCGCCAACAGCGACACCAACTCGGTCAGGGGCATGGTGCACGACATCGGTTACCTCGGCGGTACCTCGACCTACCGCGTCAAGGTCGGCGACGATCACCTCGTCGAGATTACTTCTACCAACCAGTCCCGGCCCAAGGACGGTAACCCGCCGATCGACTGGGATGAAGAAGTGTTTCTGTACTGGGAACCATCGAGCTCGGTGGTGCTGACCAAGTGAGCGCGCCTGCCGAAGCCGTTCTGCCGGCGGAGCAAACGCTGCCGGGGCGCCTCAGGCAACGCCTGCTCTACCTGGTTCAGCATCACTGGCGCGGGCTGGTGCTGGCGATACCGTTTGGCTGGTTGCTGATTTTCTTCCTCGCGCCGTTTTTCATCGTAATGAAGATCAGCGTCGCCGAGACCATTATCGCGAGTCCGCCGTTTACGCCGATGATCGACTGGGTCAGCGACGGCATCATGCACGTGCGCATCGTCATCGACAATTACGCCTACCTCTGGGAAGACGACCTGTACGTCAACACCTACCTGAATTCGCTGAAGATATCGACGATATCGACGATCCTGTGCCTGCTGCTGGGCTACCCGATCTCCTATGCCATCGTGCGCTCGAGCCACACCACCAAGCATATCCTGCTGATGCTGATCATCCTGCCTTTCTGGACCTCGTTCCTGCTGCGCGTCTATGCCTGGATGGGCATACTGGCCGACCAGGGGCTGATCAACGACTTCATCAGGTGGCTCGGCTACGAGCCGATACGCCTGCTTTACACGCAGACGGCGGTTTACATCGGCATCGTCTACACCTACGTGCCTTTCATGATTCTGCCGCTTTACGCCAACATGGAAAAACTCGACTGGGAGCTACTCGAGGCGGCCGCGGATCTCGGCGCAAGGCCGATGACCACGTTTTTTACCGTCACGCTGCCGATGACGCTGCCCGGCATTATCGCCGGTTCGCTACTGGTGTTTATCCCGGCAACCGGCGAATACGTTATCCCGGACCTGCTCGGCGGCGGCAACGTGCTGATGATCGGGCGCGTGCTGTACAACGAATTCAACGCCAACGTCGACTGGCCGGTGGCATCCGCAGTTGCCATCGCGCTACTGCTGGTGCTGGTGCTGCCGATGATGCTCTACCAGCACATCCAGGGTAAGGAGGTGGAAGGCAAATGAATGCTAAACGCCCCGTCTTTCTGTGGTCGGTGCTGATCTTCGGCATCGCCTTCCTCTACGTTCCGATGCTGCTGCTGGTGATCTACTCCTTCAACTCGTCGAGGATCGTGCCGATCTGGGGCGGTTTTTCGACCAAGTGGTACGGGGTATTGTTCGAGAGTCCGGAAATCTGGGAAGCGGTATCCCTGAGCCTGAAGATCGCAACGGTCAACGCCTGCTTTGCCACCGTCCTCGGCACGCTGGCGGGCCTCGCGCTGGTGCGCTTCGGGCGTTTCAAAGGGCGCACCCTGTTCAGCGGCATGATTTCGGCGCCGCTGGTCATGCCCGAGGTCATCACCGGCCTGTCGCTGCTGCTGCTGTTTATCACTATGCAGGAATTCATCGGCTGGCCAGACCAGCGCGGCTTTACCACGATTACGATCGCGCACATCACTTTTTCGATGGCTTACGTGGCGGTCATCATCCAGTCGCGGTTATCCGGCATGGCGCAGGACCTCGAAGAGGCAGCACAGGATCTCGGCGCCAAGCCGTTTCGCGTACTCACCGATATTACCCTGCCGCTGCTGGCGCCCGGCATGCTCGCCGGATGGCTGTTGTCGTTCACGCTCTCGCTCGACGATCTGATCATCGCCAGCTTCGTCACCGGACCCGGCGCGGTGACGCTGCCAATCCTGATTTACTCGCGCGTCAAGCTCGGTCTCAGGCCAGACATCAACGCGCTCGCGACGATCATCATCCTGGTGGTCGCGATCGGGGTGATACTGGCAGGCTACATCATGCTGCGCCAGCAAAAACAGCGCGAACTCGAACAGAACATGACCGCCAACGAATCCTGATATTGGGGGACAGTTTACTTATATCGCTCGTGATATAAGTAAACTGTCCCCGTATTTCGTCAGCCGGGATCACGACGCAGGGCCTGGCACATGCAGTGCACGCCGCCCCCACCAGGCGTGATCATAGATACATCCGGATCGAATACTTCGAGACCGAGCGCGCGTACTTTTTCTTTCAGTACATGACTTTTTTCAGGCAACAGCACCCGATCTTTGCCGAGAGCCACCACGTTGCAACCGAGATCCAGGGTATCCTGGAAGGGCACCGAGATGATTTCGATATTTTTAGACCTGAGCCAGGCGACGACTTCCGGATCGGTCGACTCGAGACAAACCGCCGCCAGCTTCGGCGCGAGCATGACCACCATCAGATCGATATGCACGTAAAAGGGATCCAGGTCGGTGAGCTTCACTTCCCAGCCCTCTGCCTCGAACCAGTCCCTTAGCTGCAGCGCAGACTGTTCCTGGCTACGCCCCTCGTCCCCCTCCCAGCCGATCAGCACGGTGCCGGGTTCGATGACGTTGAAATCGCCCCCTTCGAAGGTGCCCGCGGTTACACAATCATAAATCGGAATTCCGAGACGCTCATAGGTTTCGATTGCGCGAAAGTTTTCGCCGCGCCGCCACCAGTTCGCCATGCTCGTGATTATCGCGCCGTATGGCGTCATCACCGACGAATCGCGCGCAAATACCTGGTAAGGCAACGCCGGGTCCGCCTCATGCAGGTGTACCTGTACGTCGGCCGACTGGTACGCCGACACCATCTCGGCATGCTGCTGTTTCGCGACCGTGGCGTCGAACTCGTAATTGCGGCGTATGCTTTTCTTCGATACCGAGCTGGTCTCGAGCCACCGATAGTTATCCGCCGGGCCGAGCAACACGTCGCGCAACACCCCGTACTCGCAATCGACACCCCAGCTCGTTAGCGTCGGGGTACCGCCACCCTGCCTGCGAGTGCGTAAACTGAAACCATCTGACATTCCCCCTCCGGTCGTTTCTGTGTGATCGACAAAGAAGCGCCGAGGCTATACCCAGCCCAGTCCACCTGTCAATCCGAAAGCAGCCACAGATCCAGATGTGCGCCCTATAAGGATCAATTGACTTTCTCATTTTTTGTGATCACAATTACGGCTCTCGCGCGCTTTCAACTATGCCTGGTTCATCCTGATACCTGGCCTGACTAACCCCGGGGGAACCACCGAGCAGCAACCGTGGCATGCACATGAAAGACTGGATTGAGCAACATCAGATTACCGAGGTCGAGTGTATCGTTCCCGATCTCGCCGGTGCCGCGCGCGGCAAGATAATGCCTGCCGCCAAGTTTACCGGTGCAACGACGCTGCGCATGCCGCAGGCTATTTTCATGCAATCGGTCACCGGCGAATACCTCGACAGCTTCGACGTGATCAACCCGCTCGATGTCGATATGGTGTTGCAGCCCGACCCCTACACCATCCGCCGCCTGCCCTGGGCGCGCGAACCATCGGCGCAGGTCATTCACGACTGTTTCGACCTGAAGGGCGAGCCCATCTCTTTTTCACCGCGCCAGGTGCTGCGCAACGTCATCGAGGCTTATCATGCCGAGGGCTGGAGGCCGGTGGTTGCCCCCGAACTGGAATTCTACCTGTTGCAGCCGAATCTAGACCCGAAGAATCCTTTGCTGCCGCCCGTGGGGCGTACCGGCCGCGCGGAACGCAGTGGACAATCGTTCAATATCGACGCGGTCAACGATTTCGATCCGATGTTCGACGACATGTACGAATTCTGCGAGGGCCAGGGCCTCGAGATCGATACCCTCATTCACGAGGAAGGCATGGGCCAGATGGAAATCAACCTGCTCCACGGCGATCCGCTGGAACTCGCCGACCAGGCTTTCCTGTTCAAGCGCACCGTGCGCGAGGCTGCGCTGCGCCACGATCTCTACGCCACCTTCATGGCCAAGCCGATGCAGGCGCAACCGGGCAGCGCGATGCATATCCACCAGAGCGTCGAAGACCTGAAAACCGGCGAGAACATCTGCTCGACCCCGGAGGGCATGCCGAACGATTTGTTACTCAGCCACATCGCTGGCCTGCAGCGCTTCCTGCCCGAGGCAATGGCGCTGATGTCGCCCTATGTGAATTCTTATCGCCGCATCGTTCGGGAAATGTCGGCACCGATCAATTTCCACTGGGATTTCGACAACCGCACCACCGGATTTCGCGTGCCCGACAACAACCCGAAGTCGATGCGGGTCGAAAACCGCATTCCGTCGGCCGACGTCAATCCGTATCTCGCCATCGCGACGTCGCTGGCATGCGGTTATATCGGTATGAAAAAGGGTCTGAAACCGACCCCGGCGCTCAACGGCAGTGCCTACGATCAGCCGTTTCAACTCTCGAGACACTGGTACGACTCGCTGCAGCATCTTTCCGATTCCAAGGAACTGCGGGCGGTCCTCGGCGACGCCTTCATCGAAGTCTACGTGGGCGTCAAGGAAGTCGAATTCGATAATTTTCTGAACGTGATCAGCCCCTGGGAACGGGAGCATCTACTGTTAAAAGTCTGAGGTGGACACTATGACCCGAGCAACTGCGGCGAATTTAAGCAATACCGAAAAATGGCAAAACCTGGATAGCGCCCATCACCTGCACCCGTTTACCAATCCCCACGACCTGCTGGAGAAGCCGGCCCGCATCATCGAAGCTGCGCAAGGCGTCTACCTGACCGACTCGGACGGTAATCAGCTGCTCGACATGATGGCCGGGCTGTGGTGCGTCAACATGGGTTACGGACGGAAAGAGCTGATCGAGGCTGCCTACGCTCAGATTCAGCAGCTGCCCTATTACAACGCGTTCTTCAAGACCTCGACCCCGCCGGCGGCTGAATTGTCTACGCTGCTATCCGAGGTTACCCCCGCACATATGAACCATACCTTTTTTTGCAGCTCGGGATCCGAAGCCAACGATACCGTGCTGCGACTCGTCTGGCGCTACTGGGATATCCTCGGCAAACCCGGGAAACGCGTCGTGATCAGCCGCAAGAACGCCTATCACGGCAGCACCATCGCAGCCTCCAGCCTCGGTGGCATGGAAGAGATGCACCGCCAGGGCGGCGTGATTCCGGATATCGTGCACGTCGAGCAACCCAACTGGTTCGCGCAACGTTGCGAACTGGGCACCGATCTCGACCGCGACGAATTCGGCCGCCGCGCGGCGCAATCGATAGCCGACAAGATCGAAGAACTCGGCGTCGACCGGGTCGCCGCGTTTATCGCCGAACCGATCCAGGGGGCCGGCGGCGTCATCGTACCACCGGACAGTTACTGGCCCGAGGTCAAGAAGATTTGCGATCACTACGGCATTCTATTTATCGCCGACGAGGTCATCTGCGGATTCGGCCGCACCGGGGAATGGTTCGGCACCGATTACTACGACCTGAAGCCCGACCTGATGCCGATCGCCAAGGGCCTGTCTTCGGGATACCTGCCGATCGGCGGCGTCATGGTGTCCGACAGGATCATCGATGTGCTGATGAACCAGGGCGGCGAATTCAATCATGGCTATACCTATTCCGGCCACCCGGTGTGCGCGGCGGTGGCGATCGCCAACATCAGGCTGATGCAACGCGAAAACATCGTGCAGACCGTGCGCGAATCGACCGCGCCCTATTTGCAGAGACGGCTGCGCGAGCTCGGCGAACATCCGCTGGTCGGCGAGGTGCGCGGCGTCGGTATGTTCGGCGCGCTGGAACTGGTCAGGGACAAGGAGAACTTCGTCAAGTTCGACAAGGATCTCGGCGTCGGTATCGTCTGTCGCGATTTCTGCTTCAACAACAACCTGGTGATGCGCGCGGTCGGCGATGCGATGATTATTTCGCCACCACTGATCCTGCAGCAAGCCGATATCGATGTTTTTATCGAACGCGCCTGGAAGTGCCTGGACCTGACCCAGCAAGCCATCGTCTGATCGGGTTTGCATGTCCCTCGAACTGATACAGGATCGCAGCGATAGCAGCGACTACCCGGACTCCTATTACCTCGCGACCAAAAATCGGGAAATCGAATTCGCCGCGCTGGACGGCTCGCAACGCGCCGATGTCTGTGTCATCGGCGGCGGCTATACCGGCCTGTCGTCGGCGCTGCATCTCGCCAGACGCGGCTACGACGTGGTCTTGCTCGAGGCGCGCAAGCCCGGCTGGGGCGCTTCGGGACGAAACGGCGGGCAGCTTTGCAGCGGTCAGCGCAAGGACCAGCTCGCGCTGACCGAGATGGTTGGCGCCGATGCCGCGCGGCGTTTCTGGGAACTCGCCGAGGCCGCCAAGAACACCGCCAGGGAACTCATCGCCGAACACGGCATCGATTGCGACCTGAAGCCGGGGATCGCCCATCCCGATCACAAGCCCGGTTATGCCGCGGGCAGCCGGGCCTACGTCGAATTCCTGAACCGCGAGTACGACTACGGACAAATCGAATATCTCGAGCGCGATCAGATGGCCGAACTGGTCGGCAGCGATAGCTACTTCGGCGGCAACCTCGACATGGGCGCGGGGCATTTGCATCCATTGAACTATGCCCTCGGCCTTGCCGATGCGGCGCTTCGCGCCGGCGCCAGGATCTACCAGGACACGCCCGTCGAGGGCTACCAGGAAGGCAATCCCGGCCGCGTGAAAACGAAACGGGGCACGGTAACAGCCGAGCATATCGTGCTCGCCTGTAATGGCTATCTCGGCAAGCTGGAACGGCGCCTGTCCGGCAAGATCATGCCGATCAACAATTTCATCATCGCCACCGAGCCGTTGTCGGCGGCGTTGCTCGAGGAGATCAATCCGCGCGACGTCGCAATTGCCGATTCGCGCTTTGTCGTCAACTACTATCGCCTGTCGGCGGACAAGCGCCTGCTGTTCGGGGGCGGCGAAAACTACAGCCGCAATTTCCCAGGCGATATCGCGGGTTTCGTGCGCAAACCGATGCTGCGGGTTTATCCGCAGCTAGCCGATACTCGCATCGACTACGCCTGGGGGGGCACGCTCGCGGTGACGCTGAATCGCATGCCGCATTTCGGCAGGCTCGGCAAACATAGCACCTATTTCGCCCAGGGCTACTCTGGCCAGGGGGTTGCCCTGGCCACGCTGGCGGGCAAGCTGATTGCCGACGCGCTGGCGGGAGAAGCGGAAAATTTCGACCTGTTCGGCAGGATTCCGACCCGCAGTTTCCCCGGCGGCGATTTGCTGCGCTGGCCGGGAATGGTGCTCGGCATGACTTACTACGCCCTGCGCGACCGGTTATAGAACCTGCCAGGCACGAACCTCAGGCTGGGCACCCAGTTATCGATCAGCAGGTGATGATGCCCCGGCTCGGCCTTGCCACGCCGGCAGCGGCAGCTCCCATACCGGTTAAGCCGAACACGACCTCGAGCGGAGACTCTGCGAACTCGCCAGTTCCACGCGAAAATATGCAGACGCAGGCATCGTCAGGGGTGGGCCCGTTGACGGCAAAAACGCTGCAAGTCGAAGCCAGAATGGCTAACAGGTTCGGTGCGGAATATGTCGTGGTAATTTCTCCCGGGGCATATTCGTTCGTGGCATGCGCCTTCCTGTTTCCAATATTCCTTAATATTTGCCATCAAGAAAGTTGCGGCCCGGGCGGTCTGGCCCTTGCCAGAGGCCTGCGCGCACCCACGGGAACGGTAATACGAACGCGGCGACTATCTCGTCAATTGATCGCCTTGCGGGCGAGCATTTCCTCGATCAACTCGTCATCCTGCAGCTGCAGATGGTAGCCCTGGCTCTCGAGATTTTCGATTACCTCCGACGCATCCTCCTTGGCGAGCCTGCGTTCCTCGGTCAGATCGAAGCTGAAGCTGAACTCGGGGGGACCGAAGACGCGCATCAACTCCTGCGGGATCACCGAAAAATCGTCCTTGTCGATCAGGTATAGATAGGTGTCCAGTTTTCGACTACTGCGATATATGTGGCATAACATGATTGAATAATATATCGATTTCGAGCGTATGTTAACACATATGGAAAAGGGGCCGGCTCTGCCGGCCCCGTGATGAAGGTTAACTGGTTGCGCTGGTGAACTCCGGATAGGCCTCCATGCCACATTCGGAAAGGTCGACGCCGTCGTATTCCTCTTCTTCGCTGACGCGAATACCGATGATCGACTTGATGATGAACCAGACGATGAAACTGGCGACGAATACCCACACGAAAATCGTCAGCGCTCCGAGGATCTGACCGCCGAAGGTGGATTCGTCGTTGGTAATCGGCACCAGCAGCAGACCGAGCAGGCCCACCACACCGTGTACCGATATAGCGCCGACAGGATCGTCGATCTTCAGCTTGTCCAGTGTCACGATGCTGAAGACGACGACTATACCGCCGATCGCGCCAAAGATAGTGGCCAGCAGCGGCGTCGGGGTAGAAGGCTCTGCCGTTATCGCGACCAGACCCGCCAGCGCGCCATTGAGCGCCATCGTCAGGTCTGCCTTGCCGAACATGATACGTGCCAGGATCATCGCCGCGATGAGGCCACCCGCGGCTGCGGCGTTGGTGTTCATGAACACTACAGCGACCGCATTTGCGGATTCGACCGCCGAAGTAGCCAGTACCGACCCACCGTTGAAACCGAACCAGCCCAGCCAAAGGATGAAGGTGCCGAGCGTGGCCAGCGGCAGGTTGGCGCCGGGAATCGCGTTGATCTGCCCGTTCTTGCCGTACTTGCCCTTGCGCGGTCCGAGCAGCAGTACACCCGCGAGCGCGGCGGCCGCACCGGCCATGTGCACGATGCCAGAACCGGCGAAGTCGGAGAAGCCCGCGTCACCGAGCGTATACATGCCGAATACGGGCATGCCACCCCAGGTCCAGCTACCCTCCATCGGGTAGATTACGCCGGTCATGACAACGGCGAAGGCGAGGAAAGCCCAAAGCCTCATGCGTTCGGCAACGGCACCGGAAACGATCGACATTGCGGTTGCGACGAACACCACCTGGAAGTAGAAGTCTGCCGACGGGGCATAGGTCGCGGGTTCTTCGGCTCCGGTGACTCCGTCGCCGACGATATCCGACAGGAACAGCGTGAAATCCCCGCCGCCATACATGATCGAATAGCCGCACACCATGTACATGGTGCAGGCAACCGCATACAGCGAAATATTCTTGGTCAGGATTTCGGTGGTGTTCTTGGAACGTACAAGTCCAGCCTCGAGCATTGCAAAACCCGCTGCCATCCACATTACGAAGGCACCCATTACGAGAAAGTAAAAAGTGTCGATTGCGTACTGTAACTGAAAAATCTGGTTTTCCATGGGGTCCTCCTATAATGCTGACGGACCAGATTCACCCGTACGAATACGGATAACCTGTTCGAGGGGGGTGATAAAAATTTTGCCGTCACCGATCTTGCCAGTATTGGCGCTGTTGGTAATCGCTTCGATCGCCTGGTCGACCAGGTCGTCGTCGATCGCTATTTCGAGCTTTACCTTGGGCAGGAAGTCGACCACGTATTCCGCCCCCCGGTAAAGCTCGGTATGCCCTTTCTGGCGCCCAAAGCCCTTAACTTCCGACACGGTAAGGCCCTGTACGCCGATTTCCCCGAGCGCCTGGCGAACATCATCGAGCTTGAACGGCTTGATAATCGCAGTGATGATTTTCATGTATAAATCTCCGAATAAAATGCGAGGTGAATTTTGGCGACTCTGGGCAGACACGCAAATACTGGTTAGAATTGAGCGTTATATTCGATCAATTGCACTTCTTTAGTGCAGTTGGTTATTTAAATGCACTATTTTGGGGATTTTATGATTGACAATCAAACCATCAACCGGCTCTCGGAGAAGATAAACGAACTACTCCCACCCGGCCTGCGACAGGTGAAAGCCGATTTCGATGCCCGTTTGAAAATATTGCTGCAACAGCAACTTGCAAACTACGAAATGGTCAGCCGCGAGGAATTCGACATCCAGGCCAGGGTGCTGGCACGCACCCGCGAGAAACTCGAGGTGATCGAAACTCGCCTTAAGGAATTCGAAGAGACGTTAAAGTGATGCCGGGCAAGGCCGCGAGGCCTGACCCGGCAGAGGCCGAGCCGGCGGCTATCCGTTTTTGGCGCCAGTATTGATACCGAGCAAATCGTAGGGCGGACACCAGCGAATCGCCGCGGTCACGATCAGCACGGCGCCAAACACGGCCGCGATAATTGCCCAGGTACCCTGTATCAGGCCCAGCGGCCAGGCCGCGATCAATGCGATGCCAACGATTACCCGAATGACGCGGTCGATATTTCCCATATTCGGTTTCATGATTGTCTCCTGCTGCGGTTGAAACTGGCGCGGCTGTCAGACCGCGCCAGCCTGTAACGTCCTAGTTTGCAGGTTTTGCTGCCGCGTTTCCAGCCGCGGGAACCGGGGCGAAATAACTGCCCATGTTCATCATGTTGAACATCGGTTGCACTGACTGCGGGTTCATCATCCAGTTGATTCGGGGAGTATACCAGCCGGGATCCGCGAGCGAAGTAATCGGTTGGTAAAACGCCGGGTTCATCATCGCATTCATCCAGCGGGTGTAATAAGCAGGATTCGTCATTTGCATCATCGGCTGATACATCGCGGGATTCATCGGCGCCATCATCCAGTTGAAGTAAATGTTGGGATTCATGAGGCGACCCATCGCCCGGCTCATTTTATTGAAATCGGTCATGCCCTTCATCCAGGTGTCCCACATCACCGGCTCGGTCGCGCACTTGGTCATCACGTGAATGGTGCGCGGATCGTTGACCACCGCCATCAGCTTTGCGAACCTGGCCGGATCCGCCATGGTTTCCGCCATGACTTCCATATCGGTGAACGCCCTGAGTTGTGGGCGAATAGCCTCGAACTCCGAGCTGTCGGTATCGGTGCACTGACCATAGTACTGTTTGGCGAGCTCGAATTTATGCTCGGATGGATCCGACTTCTCGTCGCTGGCAAAGGACACCGAGCCGACGACGGCGAGCGCCAGTAGAGATGCCAGGATTGCTGCTGGAAAACCTTTAATATTCATGTCATTGGTCCTCTGGAATATCGTCGTTAAATTGCCCGCCCATTATATTAATAAGTCCTAATATACTAATATTCCATCCGGGATAGGTGCCGCGCGCATTGGGGTAAGCGCCGTGCCCGATCAGGGAGGAAACTTTCGCAGCAGGGGATCATACGGCAACGGGTTTGCGGTATTTTCGTGTTAGACTGCCGCCTGGGCGACGGAACGCGTCCACGGAGGCGTTACGCGCCGCCAGGTAACCATCACGGAAAGGATTCTGTCATGTCACTGACCCAGCTTACCACCCGCGCCCAGTTGGGCATTAACGCACCCCAGGTGCGCGTCGAAGTGCATATATCGAGCGGGTTACCTGCATTTACCGTGGTCGGGCTACCCGAGACCGCCGTGCGCGAGGCGCGCGACCGGGTGCGTTCAGCCATCATCAATTCGGGATTCGAATTTCCGGCGCGGCGTATCACCGTCAACCTGGCGCCGGCAGACCTGCCCAAGGAAGGCGGACGCTACGATCTGCCGATCGCGCTCGGGATTCTGGCCGCCTCTAACCAGACCGATATCTCGAAAATTTCCGCTGCGGCCTGTTTCGGCGAACTCGCGTTGAGCGGCGAATGCCGCAAGATCTCGGGTTTGTTGCCGTCCTTGATCGCCAGCCGAGAGGCGGGGCAGGACGTCGTCATTCCGTGCCGCAATCAATCCGAGGCCATGCTGGTGCGCGATCTCAAAATCAACCTCGCCAGTTCGCTGGCGCGTTTGTGTGCGGGTCTGAACGCCGGTGACGAATTGCCGTCGATCAAGGCCGATCCCCGTACACATCAACCCGATTACAAGGTCGATCTCGGCGACGTCCGCGGGCAGCACCAGGCGAAACGCGCGCTCGAGATCGCCGCCGCGGGCGGTCATCATATGTTGATGATGGGTCCCCCGGGAACCGGTAAAAGCATGCTGGCGTGCCGCCTTAACACGGTATTGCCACCGATGAGCGAAGACGAGGCGATGAGCCTTGCCGCTATCCGTTCGCTATGCCAGCAGACGGTCGTTCCCGAGACCTGGCTGGAGCGACCCTTCCAGTCTCCGCATCATACGGTCTCGGGTGTCTCGCTGGTCGGGGGCGGCAGCCAGCCGAAGCCCGGTGAAATCTCGCTGGCACACAATGGCGTGCTCTTCCTCGACGAGCTCACCGAGTTCAGGCGCGGGGTCGTCGAAGTGTTGCGCGAGCCGCTGGAGACCGGACAAATTCATATATCGCGCGCCTCGCAAAAGGCGATTTTCCCGGCGCGTTTTCAGTTGATTGCGGCGATGAACCCCTGTCCCGGCGGATGCGATTCGATCCAGTCCTGCGATTGCTCACCGGAGCAACTGAACCGCTATCGCAACAAACTGTCGGCGCCCCTGCTGGACCGTATCGATATCCAGATCGAGCTCGCCCGCCTCCGCCATGAGCAATTGATCGGTAGCGAAAACCACAACGCCGAATCGAGCAGCCAGGTCCGAAAACGTGTCGGTAGCGCGCGTAAACTTCAACTGCTGCGCCAGGGATGCCTAAACGCTAACCTCGGTAACCGAGAGCTGCCGGAGATTTGCCGGCTGGATTCCGCAAGCGAACGGATGCTGGTCCGTGCTATCGAAAAACTGGGGCTTAGCGCGCGCAGTTATCACAAACTGCTCAGGCTGGCGCGTACGATTGCCGACCTGGCGCCGGAGCAACACATACGCGAAGCGCATGTCGCCGAGGCGATTTCGTATCGGCAACAGGACAGACGGCGGAAATAACTCCGTGGACCGATCGAGCCGATGGGTTTGCGAACGCAAGAGCGCCGACGTTACCGTTTCGCGAAAGCCCGCAGAGGCTGGGCGCTGAATCAGCCTGCGTGATAGCGCGCTTTCCGGGATGACGCCGCGGAGAGGCCCAGACGGAGAGGCGGTGGCCTTCGGTGTTTGGAGTCGTTGTTGCGAGATCCCGGATAAGCGCTGTGTACTTTCCGGGATGACGCCGCCTTACGGCGGCGTCACTTGGAATTTGCGAGGATGTACTCGACTATGGATCGTATCTGGTCGTCGCTGTACTGCGAGCCCCCGCGTGGCGGCATCGCTCCGATACCTTTTACCGCCGAGGAAACGAGTTCGTCGAGGCCCTTCGCGACGCGTGGTTTCCAGCCAGCCGCGTCGCCGAGCTTGGGCGCACCCGCGGCGCCGGTGTTGTGGCAGGCCAGGCAGGCTGACTGATAGAGCTGTTCGGGAGATTTATTGGCGCTATCCCCGGCCGCCGAGGCCACGGTCATGTTGCTGAGCATTTCGTCGAGGGAAATCACGGGTTTCAGACGCATCGCAATGTCTTCTTTCGTGTCCACCGGCTCCGTCACCACCGGTTCGTCACTATGAGGTCCTATCAATACCTCTCCGATAATGACCGCGGCCAGCAAAAGACCCACCAGGACGGTAATTTCTCGAGGCGAAAACGTATCGGCGTGGGCTTCACTCACTAGGTCTCTCCAGGTATTGGAACGGGTCAGAATCGCTGCGCATTATCCTCGAAATATACCCTGTTCGCAAAAATTATTTGCCGATCTTGCCTAAACCGCGGCGCGATGGTTTACAATCACGTCGCGCGAACACCGCGTTGGTAAGTGAATTGCGAAGCGCTCGTAGCTCAGTTGGATAGAGTGTTGGCCTCCGAAGCCAAAGGTCGTGGGTTCGACTCCCGCCGAGCGCGCCATTTCAATGAATAATTTCGGAGCATTAAGTATTGCGTCCCCGAAATTCCGGTTCCCGAAATTCGAAGCAAAAAAAAAAACCCACCCGGATTAAGGGGTGGGTCAATATTAAGTCAAAACCTGAGGAGGAGGAGGGGGTTTTAACTTGTTGCCGGAACCGCATTACTGCCGCACCGACAATGGTGCAATAATATGGACGTAACTGTTATAATAACAGTTACAATTATTTTCAAATACCTACATTACAGTTAACTGATGACCATGACAGTTTCGCGCCCGGAAACCTACAAGTACGACCAGGTTTCGCGTTATATCAACGAGTTGATAGAGAAAGGCGACCTCAAGCCGGGTGACAAGGCGCCTTCCCTGCGCAAACTCAGCAAACAGCTCGGCGTCAGCATCGCAACGATTACGCAGGCCTATGTCAATCTCGAGGACCAGGGCATCCTGAACGCCAAGCCCCAGTCCGGCTTTTATGTCAATGCGCTGGTCAATCAGATACACGACATCGACAAATCGGCCACCAAGCCGGGCCGCGCCCGCCGCATTCGCTTCGGCGAACTGTTCGAAGAGGTATTTCGTAACGCCAACAATCCTCGCATCGTACCGTTTGGCACCTCGAACCCGTCGATGGATTTCATGCCAGTCAAATCGCTGACGCGCGCCACTCGCAGCATCATAAGCCGTTATCCGAAAAAAAGCATGGATTACCTGTTTCCGCCCGGACACCGCAAGCTGCGCGAACAGATTGCCGAGCAATACGCCCATAATTACACGCGGGTTAGCGCCGACGATATCATTATCACTTCCGGCGCTACCGAGGCCCTGTCAATCAGCCTGCGCAGCGTGGCCAAGCGCGGCGACATCATCGCGGTCGAATCGCCGACATATTTCATGGTGCTGCGCATGATCGAACAGATGGGCATGCTGGCTGTCGAAATCGATACCGACCCGGTAACCGGGCTTGACCTAGAGGCGCTCGAGGAAGCCTTCGACACGATGGATATCAAGGCGGTAATGGCATCGCCCAACACCAGCAATCCCATCGGTAGCCAGATGCCCGAAGAGCGCAAGCGCGAACTGGTCAACCTGCTGGCAGAACGGGACATACCCTTGATAGAGGACGATGTTTACGGCAGCGTTTACTTCGGCGATAAACCTCCGCGTCCGGCCAAGTCCTACGATCTCAATAATATCGTGCTGAGCTGCTCGTCGTTCTCCAAGACTCTGGCACCGGGACATCGCGTGGGCTGGGTCATCGCGGGGCGTTACCACAAGAAATTCCTGCAATACAAGCAGGCCTGGTCGTCGGCCACATCGTCGATCAACCAGCTTGCGATCGCGGAATTTCTAAGTAGCGGCCAGTACGACAGGCACCTGGTGCGACTGCGCATGGCGATGCGCGAGCAGGTAGAAAAGGGTCGCTACATGATCGCCCGGAACTTTCCGGAGGGGACCCGCATATCGAATCCGCACGGAGGCAACGTACTGTGGATCGAAATGCCGAAGAGTTGCGACAGCATCGATATCTTCAACCGGGCGCTGGAGCACAATATCGCGATTACCCCGGGGATACTGTTCTCGGCGACGCGACGCTTCAGAAACCACATTCGCATCAACTGCGGGTCGCCGTGGACCCAGCAAACCGAGTCCGCGCTCAAGACCCTCGGCCAGATCGTCCGTAACTGCCGCGCGAACTAGCCTGCCTGGCGCTCCATCTCTTCGATCATTTCGGACAGGCGCAGCCATTCCTCCTCCGCGCGCAGCAGGCACTTCTGGATTTCGGCCTGCGCGACCAGCGTCGATTCCAGGATTTCGCGGTTTTGCTCAGCATATATCTCGCTGTCACCGAGTTTTTTCTCCAGGCGATCCCGGGTCTCGCCGAGTCTGGCGATTTCACGCTCGATCTTGTTCAGCTGATTGGTATGAGATTTCATTTTCTGCCGATTCTGCCGTCCATTTGCAGCCGGCGTCTGCACGCCCGATTTGCGTTGCGCCAGCCAGGCGGGATAGGCATCGAGATCCTGGTCGAAACGATGCAGACCGGCGCGGTCGACCAGCCAAAGGTCGTCGCAGACGCTGCGCAACAGGTGGCGATCGTGCGACACCAGGATCACGCTGCCGACAAAACCTTGCAGCGCCTGGTTAAGCGCAAAGCGCATTTCCAGATCGAGATGATTGGTCGGCTCGTCCAGCAACAGCAGGTTCGGCCTTTGCCAGATCAGTATCGCCAGTACCAGACGCGCCTTCTCGCCCCCGGAAAAGGTCTTTACTGCCTGCTTGACCTTGTCGCCCTGAAAATTGAAGCCGCCGAGATAGCTGCGAATCTGGCGCTCGGTCAATTCCGGATCGAGTCGCTGCATGGCTAACAGGGCACTTGCCTGGAGGTCGAGCTGTTCGACCTGGTGCTGCGCGAAATAACCGATGCGTAACTCCCTGGCACGCGTGACGCTGCCCTCGAAAGCTTCCATTTCACCGGCCAGTAGTTTGATAAAGGTCGATTTGCCCGCGCCGTTCAATCCCAGCAATCCGATTCGTTCTCCTGGAATCAGCGAAAACTCGATCTTCTCGAGCACGAGCCTGTCGCCGTAACCGGTGGAGACGTGATCGAGCCTGATCAACGAGCTGGGCAAAGCCGCCGGCTCGCGAAACTCGAAATAAAAAGGAGAGTCGATGTGTGCCGGTGCGATCAGCTGCATTTTCTCCAGCGCCTTGATGCGGCTCTGCGCCTGTTTTGCCTTGGTCGCCTTGGCGCGGAAGCGGTCGATGAAACGCTGCATATGCGCGATGCTCTGCTGCTGTTTCTGATGCGCGGCCTGCTGCTGCGCGAGACGCTCGGCGCGCTGCAGCTCGAACGCGGAGTAGTTACCGCGATACAGCGTTATCTTCCGGTGCTCGATATGCGCGATGCTGTCGACCACCGTGTCGAGAAAATCACGATCATGGGAAATCAGCAACAGCGTACCCTGATAACGTTTCAGCCATTGCTCGAGCCAGATTACCGCGTCCAGATCGAGATGGTTGGTCGGTTCGTCGAGCAACAACAGGTCGGAGCGACACATCAGCGCGCGCGCCAGATTGAGCCGCATGATCCAGCCTCCGGAAAAACTGTTCAGGGGGCGCTGCATTTCGCCATCGGCAAAACCCAGTCCTGCCAGCAGGCGTGCGGCGCGGCTGTTCGCCTGGTAACCGTCGATTTCCTGCAGCCGCTCGTGGCAGGCAGCAATCTGCATGGATTCGTGATCGCTCTCTGCCACGGCTAGCCTTGCCTCGACCCGTCTCAATTCCTCATCGCCATCGATGACATATTCGAGCGCCCTGCGCCCGCTCAACCGGGCTTCCTGTTCGACCGAGGCCAGCAACCAGTGTTGCGGCATGCTGAACTCCCCCTGGTCGGCAGACAGTTCGCCCCGAATCAACGCGAACAGCGAAGACTTGCCGCAACCATTGGCGCCGGTAATGCCGAGTTTCTGTCCGCTGTAAACTTTGAAATCGGCGGCTTCGATCAACAGGGTAGCCGAACGGCGCAGCGCGAGACCGGCAAAGTTAAGCATTCGCGGATTCCGCCAAACGGATATCTTGCGCCAGGCTGCTCACAAATTACTTCCCCTCTGGAAAATGGGTTAAGATACCGCCCCGGGCCGCAGGACAATAATCAGAGAAAAACATGGATCTGGAAAAATACTTTAACCTTGAAGATTCCAAACTTTCCTTCACGAAGCAGCAGGCAAGCGATTTCGCCAAGTCGGTCGCGGGCGATTTTAACGCAATTCACGACGTCGATTCGACCCGGTTTTGCGTGCCGGGCGACCTGCTGTTCTCGGTCATCATACATCATTACGGTCTCCGCCAGACCATGGGATTTTCGTTCTCGGGTATGGTTGGCGACGACGTCACGCTGATACTGCCCGAGGTCAACGCCCGCGAAATATCGATTTACGACGAGAACGACAAGAAATATCTCGACGTCTCCTCCAACGGCACGCAAAGCCACAACCAGGTCTTGATCGATTCGCTGACAAAAAACTACGTCGAGTTTTCCGGGCATACTTTCCCGCACGTGCTGGTGCCGCTGATGAAAGAAAACAACGTCATGATCAATACCGAGCGACCTCTCGTGATCTACGACCACATGCGTATTTCGCTGGACACGCTCGACATAGACTCGGTCGAACTCGAGCTCAGCGAGAGCATCTTTCGACTCTACGGTAAGCGCGGCGACGTCGCCCTTAACTTCAACCTGTGCTGCAGCGGCGAAAAGGTCGGGAAAGGGCAAAAGAAAATGGTACTGAGCGGTCTGCGGGAATACGACCAGGACAAGATCGACGAACTCATTCTTGCCTACGACGAGCGCAAGCGCCGGTACGTCAACGGCGGCTAATACTGTCGCGCAAAGGTCAGGTAACCACCGGCCCGCCCGCCCGAGACAAACTCGAGCCGGATGAAGGCGCTGTCCTCGACAAAGTAATCGAACCGAACGCCACTGCTCATGGCTTCATCCAGTTCGAATATGAGCGTGCCGTCATCGTCGTTGATATCACCATCGATATCCTGGTATACGGCGAAAGGCATGATTCTCAGGCTCGCAAAACGCAGACCCAGGCCCAGCAACAGGCTGCTTTCCGTCCAGTCGATACCGGTGCGGATGTCGGTTCCACTCTCATTGCCGCTGTTGTAACGAAAGCCGAGCTGTCCGTGCAGCGATAGGCTGTCGCTAATGCGTACGGGCAGCCGCAGATAGACACCGATATATTCGCCGTTGAATTTCTTGGTCTGCGCCGCGGTATCCGCGACCAACCTGAGGTCGAGGTAACCGATGCTTGCGCCAACACGCAACTCCGAGGTGGTTTTTTCCTCGATCTGAAAATTTATGGTGCTGATCTGTGCCTCGCGCGCCTCACCGGCGAATACCCAGTCGGCATCGTAATTGCCGATTTCCATCGAGACACCGGTCCAGAGCGCATTCGCAAGGCCCGAGTAGAGACACAGCGGAAGCAGAAGGCTAAACCGCACCGCTGACAAGCTGCAACCCCTGTAATTTGTTCGGCCTGCGCTGCCGTGCCCGAAACGAGACCTGACAGCTCCGGTTATCGATGAAATACCTTGCGGCCTGCAACATCGGCTCGACGGGATCGCCCAGTTCCAAAGCGACGTCATCGCTGGCAGCGCAATCGGCCGGTATGCCGTCGAAGTAATCGCCCTGGCCGGCAGCGTTGAAACCGGCGAAGTTCACCGCCACCAGGGTCAGGTCGCAAAAATCGACCGGATTCATGCCAACCGGTTTGCCGCAGCTGCTGCCGCCAACCGTGGTAACCCGGCTGAAATAGGGTTGCAGCGCCGACACCAGCTGCTCGCTGGCGGAACAGGTCGATTCGCTGATTACCACGGTAAGCTCGTCGAGTCCGAGCGAGTTGGTCAGCGGCCTGAAGTAATACCGAAAATTGTTGGACTGCAGTTTATCGTTGTAGCGCAATTCGACATAGGTTTCGCTGTTGGCAAGGCTGGTAGTCTTGATATAGCTGGCAAGGTCGCGCGCCACGCTGATGCTGCCGCCCCCGTTGTAGCGCAGGTCGAGAATCAGATGATTGACGTTGTCTGCCTTGAACTGCGCGAACACGGGATCGAGTTCCGCCAGCGAAGTGTTCAGAAAACTGTTGAACACGAGGTAACCAATCCGGTTGACACCGCTATCGATTACCTCGCTGTGCAAGACGGTATTGATGGTAACCGTATTCTTGTCCAGCCGCAGCGTCTCGACCAGGCCCGACTTGCGCCGCAGTTCTATCGACAGTGGAATCCCGGGCTCGGCCGGACCGAAAATTGTGGCCCAGCCGTCGGTGGCAATGACGCTGGCCACGCTCTGGCCGTTGATGCTCAGGATTTCGTCGCCTCTTTCCATGCCCGCGGCGGCCGCAGGCGACTGCGAATAGACGAAGCGCACCCAGGCGCTGGCGCCATGTTCGACAAAGTACGAAAATCCGTAGCCGATGTAGGTGCCATTATTGAACAGGTTGTCGAAAGCCGTTTGCGACGCGATATAGGAGAAACGATCGAACGTATCGTAGCGCAGGTAACTCAGGGTCTCCTGGGGCGACGCGAATCTGCCGTAGTCGATATCGTTCGGCACCTGCTGGTACCAGTAATATCGATCCAGCAAGTCCTGGTGTACAAAGCGGTTTTGTTCGACCGTAGCGCAGGCGTCGCCGCCACCGCCACCGCTGCAGCCGGCCAGCAGCGCAACCAGGCACAGGGTTATGGCGACGGGGCGAGCTGCAGGCCTGAGGTCCCTGAAAGCTGACATAATCTCCCTGGCGTTTTCGATGTGCAGAGTAAGATTATAGAACACCGAGCCGCTGCAATTGTGAGCTATCGCTGATTCTATCGCACTCGGCCAGTATCCATGTTTTCACTTCCGCGATAATTTGCTCAGGCGATTTTCCCTGCGGATCAATCGGTTTGCCGATGACGACACGAATGGTGCCGGGCCACTTGATCCAGCTGTGCCGCGGCCAGTATTCGCCGGCGTTATGCGCAATCGGCAGCACCGAGTACCCGGTTTGATGCGACACTATCGCGCCGCCGAGCTTGAACGGCTTCGACTGCCCGGGCGGCACGCGCGTACCCTCCGGAAACAGCATCAGGATCCGTCCCTTGTCCATGTGCTGCCGGCTTTCCTTTACCAGCTGGTTAATTGCCTTACGCCCGGTGCCGCGGTTCAGCGCAATCGCGTCGAGGGCCCATAGCGCCCAGCCGAAAAACGGAATCCAGGTCAGTTCGCGTTTCACCGCCCAGACCATGGGCCGAAAAAATCGCTGTATCGCGATCGTTTCCCAGGTCGAGCTATGCTTGCTCATTACGATGAATCCACGTTCCGGAATATTTTCCAGCCCCTCGACCTCGTAGCGCAAGCCACAGAAAAGGCGCAGGCAAAACAGGCTGTAGTTAATCCAGGAATGCACCACCAGCATGCGTATGCGCAGCGGCATAAAAAAGATCAGCGACACGAAGCTGGCCAGTATCAGCACCATCGGTAAAAAACTGATCCAGAACAGGGTTGAGCGTATCCCCAACCAAAACCTGTATAGCGGGCCGACCAATGGATTAGCCCTACTTGCGGCGCAGGGTTTCGCGCACGAAATGAGCCAGGTCGTCGTAGACCGGCACGTCAAGCGCTTCCGGGAAGTGCTGCATGACGTACTCCCCTTTACCGGTGCGCACCAGCACCGGCTTTGCGTTGGCCATCTTTGCCGCCTGGATATCGCTGATGTTATCCCCGACCAGCGGGGTTTGCGATAAATCGATGCCGAATTCCCTGGCGATCTTGAACAGCAGGCCTGGTTTGGGTTTGCGGCAGATACAGTTTGCCTCGGGGCCGTGCGGGCAGTAGAAAATACCGTCGACGCTGGCGCCCCGGGTGGCAAGCATGCGCTGCATTTTTTCGTGCATTGCCTGCAGTTCTTCCTCGGTGTAGAGTCCGCGCGCAATGCCCGTGTGATTACTTGCGATGGTCACGAGGTAACCGGCCTTCTTGAGCCGGTTGATCGCTTCGATGCTGCCCGGAATCGGATCCCAGCCGTCAACGGTCGTTACGTCGTCATCCACTACGTGATTGATAACGCCATCTCGGTCAAGGATTACCATTTTTTCCATTCGCAGCCCCTCTTGTGAAGCCTGTCCCTCAGGACTGAATCCGCGAAAAATCAGCGACTAGCCTGAAACTTTGCAACAGTTGATCGAGCAGCGCAAGCCGGTTGTTTTTCAAAACATCGTCGTCAACCATGACCATAACCTCGTCAAAGAACAGATCGACTGCCGGGCGCAGTTCGGCGAGTCGCTCCAGCCCCTGCAGGTACTGACCCTGCGCGAACAGCTGCTCGACTTCTGTCCTGAGCGCCTGCAGCTGCTCGAACAACTGCCGCTCGGCGTTTTCCTTAAAAAGTCGTTCGTTTACGGTATCGGCGTGCCGGGCCTGTTTCTTGAGGATATTGCCGATGCGCTTATTCGCCGCGGCCAGCGCAGCCGCGGCTTCATGGCTTTGAAATTCGTGCAGGGCGCGGATGCGCAAATCACAGTCGTGGAGCAAGCCCGGACGGTCGTGTGCGACCGCGTCGACAATGTCGAAACCGATCCCCTGCTCCCCATAATAGCCGCGCAACCGATCGAATATGTAATCGATGACTTCGCCGATGACTTCCTGCGCCCCCAGGTTTTTGGAATACCCGTCGGCCGCGGTCAGGCACAGGTCGTGCAGATCGAGCTTTAACTCGTTTTCGACGATGATGCGCAGCACCCCCAGTGCGGCCCGTCGCAGCGCAAAAGGATCCTTGTCACCACCCGGTTTCTCGCCGATCGCGAATATGCCGACCAGGCTGTCGAACCGGTCGGCGAGCGCCACCGCCTGGGCCGGTACGCCCTGCGGCAGCCGATCGCCGGCGTGGCGCGGCCAGTAGTGCTGTTCGATAGCATCGCAAACCGACTGCTCCTCTTGCTGGTATTGCGCATAATAGCGCCCCATTACCCCCTGCAGGCGCGGAAATTCTCCGACCATGTCGCTCATCAGGTCGGCCTTGCACAAGTCCGCCGCGCGGCGCACCAGGTCCTGGTCGGCGCCGAAATGACTCGCAATGTACTTGGCGAGACGAATGATGCGCCCGGTCTTGTCGCCCAGACTACCGAGCTTTTCCTGGAACACTACCGTGTCGAGTCTGATTCGCATCAGGTCGAGACCCTGCTTCTGATCCTGGGCAACGAAGAACTCGGCATCGGCGAAGCGAGGCCGGATAACGCGCTCGTTACCGCTCGCGACCACTTCTGGTTTGCGGCTGTCGATATTGGAAATAGCGATGAAATGCGGCAGCAGCTCGCCGTCCTCGCCAAATAGCGCGAAATATTTCTGGTTCTCCTGCATCGTCGTGACCAGCACCTCTACCGGCAGGTTCAAAAATTCGGCATCGAACTGACCGCATACCGCGACCGGGTACTCGACCAGCGCGGTAACCTCGTCCAGCAGCAACGGCTCGATAGCAGCCCGGCCGCCAAGACGCGTAGCCTCGTGTTCGACCAGGCTGCGAATCGTGTCTCGACGCTGCTCGAAGCTCGCGATCACGAACCCGCGGGATCGCAATATTTCCTCGTAATCCCCGGCTACCGGTATTTCCAGGCCCTCCGGCGCGTGGAAGCGGTGCCCGAAACTGCGATTACCAGAACGCAGTCCAAACGCCTCGATGTCGACGACTTCGCCGTCGATCATCGCCAGCAACCATTTTACCGGGCGCACGAATTCATCGCTGCGATCACCCCAGCGCATGCGTTTCGGAATCGGCAATTCGCCGAGCGCGCCGACTACCAGCTCCGGCAGCAGTTCCCGCAGGCGCTTCCCGGCCCGGGTCGCGCGGTAATAAAGCCAGCTGCCCCGGTCGGTTTCGCGCTGTTCCAGCTGCTCGACCTCGACGCCGCAGGAGGCGGCGAACCCGAGCGCGGCGCGCGATGGATTGCCATCCTCGTCGAAGGCCGCCTGCAGCGCCGGACCGCGTTTTTCGATCTGCTGTTCGGCCTGGCACAGGGGCGTATCGCGCAACAGCATCGCGAGGCGTCGCGGCGTGGCGAAAACCTCGACCGATGACGGCGCCAGCTGGTGTTCGGCGAGACCTTTCTCGACCAGCGCGGCAAAGTCTCGTGACAGCGTCTGCAGGGCTCTTGGCGGCAATTCCTCGGTGCCGATTTCGATCAGGCAGTCATTGCTCATCGGGGCTCTCCTGCTTGATCAACGGAAATCCGAGCGCCTCGCGTGACTCGTAGTAACAACCGGCGACGCCGCGCGACAGCGTGCGCAGGCGCAGGATGAAACGCTGCCGCTCGGTCACCGAAATTGCGTGGCGCGCGTCCAGCAGGTTGAACGCATGCGAAGCCTTCATAACCTGTTCGTATGACGGCAACGGCAGCTTTTTCTCGATCAAAAGCTGACACTGCGATTCGCAGACATCGAACCAGTTGAACAGGGCTTCGGTATCGGCGAGTTCGAAGTTGTAGGTCGACTGCTCGATCTCGTTCTGGTGATAAATATCGCCATAAGTGACAACCCCCTGCGGCCCCCTGCCCCACACCAGATCGAATATGCTGTCCACGCCCTGCAGGTACATCGCAAGGCGTTCTATGCCGTAGGTGATCTCCCCGGACACCGGGTGGCACTCGAGACCGCCTACTTGCTGAAAATAGGTAAACTGGGTCACTTCCATGCCATTGAGCCAGACTTCCCAGCCCAGGCCCCAGGCGCCCAGCGTGGGCGATTCCCAGTTGTCTTCGACGAAACGGATATCGTGCACCAGGGTGTCCAGTCCGAGCGCTTCGAGAGAACCGAGATAGAGGTCCTGGAAATTATCCGGCGACGGCTTGAGCAGCACCTGGAACTGGAAATAATGCTGCAGACGATTCGGGTTCTCGCCGTAGCGTCCATCGGTTGGACGTCGACTCGGCTGAACATAGGCCGTCCGCCAGGGCTCCGGCCCGATGGCCCGGATGAAGGTTGCCGGGTGAAAAGTACCGGCGCCAACCTCCATGTCCAGCGGCTGCATGATCACGCAACCCTGCTCGGACCAGTAGTTTTGCAGCGTCTGGATCAGGCCCTGAAAACTATTCAAATCGGTCGCTGCTAACTTGCTCATTGGATTCGGCGTTCAAAAGTTCGCGATTATAACCAACTGACGTATTTTCCTCATTCATTTTCCTCGTCTTGTGTTGCGATCTTAACCCGTTATTATGTCGCCCATGCAAAATATCATCGGGCATTGGCTGCTAAGCCTCAAGCATTACCTGTTAATGAGCCTGTTACTTTCGAGTCCCCAAAAACTGCCCTACAACAGCTACTGCGTCCTGTTGACCGGCTTCGCTTATTTCGCGCTCGGCCTGCTGCTGGTCGACGAGCAACGCGGCTATGGCATGGTGTGCGCGCAGATTATCCTCGAGCTGGGAATGCTCGCCCTGATCGCTTACCTGGGATTACGCTGGACACATAAGCTGCCCCGCTTTCAGCAAACCTTCTCGGCACTGGTCGGTATCAATGTGGTGATTACCGCGATTACGATACCGCTATATCGGGCCACGACAGGTTACCAGGACAGCACGGAAAACATGACCGTCTATGTAACGCTGATTATCCTGATTTGGAACCTCGCCGTACTGTCGCTGATCTTCAAGCGCGCTTTCGAAATCTCGACGCAGCTTTCGGCTATGATATCGTTTTGTTATTTCGTAGTTTATCAATTCGTCGTAGTCGGATTTTATTAGTGAAAATTTACGTTCTCGGAATCTGTGGCACTTTCATGGCCGGCATCGCGCTGCTCGCACGCGAACTTGGTTGCGAAGTCGAGGGCTCGGACGCCAATGTCTATCCGCCGATGAGCACGCAGCTGGAGCAGGATGGTATCAGGCTGCACGACGGCTACGATGCCGCGACACTGCCCGAGGATTGCGATATTTTCATCGTCGGCAACGCGATCACGCGCGGCAATCCCCAGTTCGAGGCCATACTGGATCGCGGCCTGCGCTATACCTCGGGCCCGCAGTGGCTTTTCGAAATGGTATTGCAGCCACGCTGGGTGCTCGCGGTCGCCGGCACTCATGGCAAGACCACGACCAGCAGCATGCTGGCCTGGATACTCGAGGAAGCCGGACTCGATCCCGGCTACCTGATTGGTGGCATCGGCCAAAATTTTTCCCGCTCGGCGAAACTCGGCAGCGATCCGTTCTTCGTGATTGAGGCGGACGAATATGACTCGGCCCTGTTCGATAAGCGCTCGAAGTTCATCCATTATCGTCCGCGCACGGTTATCCTGAACAACCTTGAGTTCGACCACGCCGACATCTTCGACGACCTGGCGGCGATCAAGCGCCAGTTTCACCACCTCGTGCGCAGCCTGCCGGCAAGCGCGCTGATAATCGTCAACCACGACGACGCCGCGCTGCACGATGTCCTGCAGATGGGCTGCTGGAGCGAGCGCGTGGAGTTTTCCGCCAGCGACGCGAGCGCCGATTTTTACCTGGATTCGAGTAATGCTCTGCATCAGCGCGGCGTGCAGGCCGGGTACCCGCTCGAGCTCGACCAGCACGGACAGTTCAACGCCCTGAACGCCACCGCGGCGATCATTGCAGCGCGCCACGCCGGGGTCCCGATCAACGGTTCGCTGCGGGCACTGCGCAGCTACGCCGGCGTCAGGCGGCGCCAGGAAGTAATCGCCGAGATAGACGGGGTGCGCATCGTCGACGATTTCGCGCACCACCCGACCGCGATTGCGCTGACGCTGGAAGCGCTAAAAGAACAAACCAGCGGGCGCCTGATCGCGGTGGTGGATATACGCTCCAATACGATGAAAATGGGTGTGCACGCGGCACGGTTGGGGCAGTCGTTTGCCGCCGCCGACCAGGTTTTATTATGCAAAAACCCGGATTTGGCGTGGGATATGCAGAAAATGGCCGAATCTGCGCCTACAATAGTAGAAATAAAATCAGATTCACAAAATATCATCGATTACTTGCTGCACAATACCGAGCCCGGCGACCAAATCGTAATCATGAGCAATGGCGGCTTCGAAAACATTCATCAGCGCCTGATCCAAGCGATGCGAGACAACAAATTCAGCCATGTCTGAAAAATCACAACGTCCTACGAAAATTGCGAAATACGAAATAAAGCGTCGTATCGGACGCGGCGCAATGGGCGTTGTGTACGAGGCTTTTGACCCGTTCGTGCAGCGTACCGTCGCGATCAAGGTCGCGCATTCCGCGAGCGACATGGACCCGGCCACGGAACAGAAACTGCGCGAGGGATTTTTTGCGGAAGTCTATAGCGCCGGGCGCATGCATCACCCGTCTGTGGTCAGCGTTTACGACGCCGGGCAGGAAGGCGATCTCAACTACATCGTAATGGAGTTCGTCGACGGGGTTACGCTACAGGAATACGTCACCGGCGGCAGAACCCTTACCCCCAACCAGGTGGTAGACGTGATTTATCAGTGCGCCAAGGGGCTCGATTACGTGCATCGCGAAGGCATCATTCACCGCGACCTGAAACCCGGCAATATCATGCTCAGCAATGACGGCGAAGTGAAAATAATGGATTTCAGCATTGCCCATGTCGACGTTGGTTTCGAAGGTCATGATACCGAGATCCAGGGTTCTCCGATGTACATGCCGCCCGAACAATTGTCCGAGGAGAAACGACTGGTCGCGCAATCGGATATCTATTCGCTGGGCGCCGTGATGTATGCACTGTTGGCCAGGAGAACACCCTACAAGGCGAGCAGCCTCGAATCGCTGATCTACAAGATCTCCAATCTCGAGCCTGATCCGATCATGGAGGTCAACCCGGAGGTCCCCCAGCACATCGCCGACATCGTCGACAAAGCGATGCAGAAGATCATTTACGACAGGTACGAATCCGCCTACCTGCTGGCGACGGACCTGAGTAACTCCTTTGGTCGCCTGCGGGGTGTCGGCGAACGTATCGACATGCAGGAAAAATGGAAGACGCTGCGCTACCTCGCGTTCTTCAAGGATTTTAGCGACGAGCAGATTACCGAGGTCGTCAACGCCAGCGAATGGAAGGAATATGAAAAAGGCACGGTCATCGTTACCGAGGGCGAACAGGAAACCGCTTTTTACATTATCGCCAAGGGCGGCGTCGAAGTCGTCAAGAACGATAAGGTCGTCGGCCTGATGAAACAGGGCGATTGCTTCGGCGAGATTGCCTTCCTGACGCGGCAACCGCGCAACGCTACCATCGTTGCGCGCACCGACGTTTCGCTGATGAGCGTCAGCACCTCGTTGATGGAGCAGGCCTCCACCGAAACCCAGTTGCGCTATTACCGCATATTTCTCGAAAACCTGATCTCGCGCCTGTCGCAGGCCACCGATAAGCTGGTCGAGGCCGAGATCGTCATCACCGATCCATGAAACCCACGACCGTCACCCTGGCGATAACCGGAGCGTCTGGCACCGAGTACGCGCTGCGTCTTTTCGAGTGCTGCCTGCAGAGCAACGTCCACGTGCAATTCATAACCTCGCAACCGGGACAAATCGTGCTCGGCATGGAAACCGAACTGAAGCTGACCGGTTCGCCGCAGAAAATGCGGCAACAAATCGCCAGCTACTTCGACGCCAATCCCGATCTGATCAGCGTTTACTCCAGGGACCAGTGGACGGCACCGCCGGCAAGCGGCTCTTCGGTCGCCGACGCGATGGTGGTGTGCCCCTGCAGCATGGGCAGCCTTGCCTCGATAGCGGTCGGCAGCAGCGACAACCTGATTCACCGCGCCGCCGATGTTGCCATCAAGGAACGTAAAACCCTGATCCTGGTGCCGAGAGAAACGCCGTTTTCCAGTATTCATCTCGAAAACATGCTCAAGTTATCGCGGCTGGGAGTCGTGATACTGCCCCCCAACCCGGGGTTCTACCACGGGGTCGACAAGGTTTCCGACCTGGTCGATTTCATCGTCGCGCGCATACTCGATCAACTCGGCATCGACAACGACCTGTCGCCGCGCTGGGGTCAGTAGCCGCTCAACCGATAGCGACGAAACATGCCCGAAATTCCGCTGTTTCCATTAAAAAGCGTACTGCTGCCCGGCAACACCATGGCGTTGAAAATTTTCGAACCGCGCTATCTCGATATGATCGCCAACTGCATGCGCGAGGACAGCGGGTTCGGTGTGGTTTTGATTCACAGGGGAGAAGAAACCGCCACCGATACCGATATTTACTCGATCGGAACCACCGCGACCATCGGCGACTGGGAACATCGCGCCGACGGACTGCTCGGCATCACCGCGGTCGGTACCCGGCGTTTTGAAATTCTGTCGACCCGAACCCAGCAGGACGGTCTGACATTCGCCGAGGTCAAACTGCTTGAGGAAAGCCATACCGTCGAGATTCCGGGGCAATTCCATTACATGCTGCAGTTGCTCGATCACATCAGCGCCCAGGCGGGGCGCATCCGCAACCCGGATCAGCCTTTCTCCGAAATTCTATACCAGCTGATTTACCTGCTGCCGCTGGAAACCGCGCTTAAACAGCGCCTGCTAGAGATCCCCGAGTGTAACGATCGTGCGATCATACTGCATGCGGAGCTGATACGCCTGGGCGTTATCCAGTATGTCAAACCCGACGAAGCCGGGTAACGCAAGCCCGCGGCGACCCGATCACATCCTTTCCTGCGCGGTTCCATTCGTCCTTAGGGAAGCATAAACTGGGCGTGGCTAATCGCGCGGGGACAACCAAATGAAAAAAATACTGGTGGTGGCCTGTCTTGGTTGCCTGTGGACGGTCGCAACGGCGGCAGAGCTTGCCGGCATTTTCGTCGAAGACAGGGTGAAGGCCGCGGACGGGCAATCACTGGTGCTCAACGGCATGGGTCTGCGGGAAAAGTTCTGGGTGGACGTCTATGTCGGCTCGCTGTACCTGCCGAGCAAGTCGGATGATGTCGCAGCAATCCTGTCGCGGCCGGGACCCTGGAGGGTACAGCTCGACTTCGTCTACAAGGAAGTCTCCAGCGAAAAACTGCTCGAGGCCTGGCGCGAAGGCTTCGAAAAGAACCAGTCGGTCGAAACCATGAGCCGCCTGCGCGATCGCATCGAGCAGTTTTACGGTTACTTCGATACCGCGGTCGTCGCGAAAGAGCAGTATGCCTTCGACTATGCTCCCGGGCAGGGAGTCCTGGTAACCCGCAACCAGAACGAGCTGGGCCTGATTCCGGGCGAGGATTTCAAGAACGCGTTACTCGAGATCTGGCTCGGCAACTACCCGGCAGACAAGAAGCTGAAAAAAGGCATGCTCGGCCTGTAACGGGCTCAGCCCGACTGCAGTTCGGCAAAGGTCGCGGCGGCGGCTTCGATGGTCTGCTCGATTTCGGCGGCGCCATGCATCGCACTTACGAATCCGGCTTCGTAGGCAGACGGCGCAAGATTCACCCCGCGTTCGAGCATGCCGTGAAAGAATCGCCGGAACAGATCGACATCGCAGGCGCTGACCTGCCGAAAGCTCGTCACCTCGGGCTGATCGGTAAAGAACAGCCCGAACATCGCGCCGACCTGGTTGGCGCGCAGCGCAACGTTATTGGCCTCGGCGGCTGCCAGTAATCCCTTTACCAGCTGCTTGGTGCGTTCGGTCAATTCCTCGAAGAATCCCGGGCGCGAGATGATTTCGAGATTCTTCAATCCCGCCGCCATCGCTACCGGGTTGCCCGACAGGGTACCCGCCTGGTAGACCGGTCCCAACGGCGCGATGTGACTCATGATTTCGCGCTTGCCGCCGAACGCACCCACCGGCATGCCGCCGCCGATAACCTTGCCCAGCGTGGTCAGATCCGGAACGATGCCGTAGCGCTCTTGCGCGCCGCCGAGGTCGACGCGAAAGCCGGTCATGACCTCGTCGAAAATCAGCACGCTGGCCACCTGGTCGCAACAATCGCGTAGGGTCTGTAAAAAACCATCCACTGGCGGCACGCAATTCATATTACCGGCAACCGGCTCGACGATAATGCAGGCAATCTCGTCGCCGATTTCGGTAAAAGCCTCTCGAACTTGCTCACTATTGTTGTACTCGAGCGTAATCGTGTGATCGGCGAGCACCGCCGGCACGCCGGGTGAACTCGGCACCCCGAGAGTCAGCGCACCCGAACCTGCCTTGACCAGCAACGAATCGGCATGGCCGTGGTAACAGCCCTCGAACTTGATGATCTTGTCGCGCCCGGTAAAACCGCGCGCGAGGCGTATCGCACTCATCGTCGCCTCGGTGCCGGAGCAGGTCATGCGCACCAGGTCGATGTTCGGCATGGTGTCGCAGATACGTCGGGCCAGATCGACCTCGAGCGCACATGGGGCGCCGAAACTGAGGCCTTTCTGCACGGTTTCGGTGACCGCAGCGATAATTTCCGGGTGAGCGTGCCCGGTTATCATCGGTCCCCAGGACCCGACGTAGTCGATATAGCGATTGCCATCGACATCGACCAGATAGGCACCCTCGGCGCGATCGATGAAAAGCGGCGTGCCACCGACCGCGTTGAATGCGCGTACCGGTGAATTCACCCCACCCGGGATATACCTGCCAGCCTGTTCGAACAATTTTTCCGAATTAGTCATGTTTACCTGGTCAAAGTCTTGCGAGGCACCAATGATACAACAATTCGGCCAGGGTTCACCGGTCTCGAAGCTGTAATCGTCTTTCGGCAACGAGGATTAGCAACAGCACCGGCACACCGAGGATGGCGGTGAGCAGAAAGAATCCCGGGTAACCCATCGCGTCCACCATCGAACCCGAGTAACCGCCGAGCAGCTTCGGAAACAGGGTCATCAGCGAGCTGAAGATCGCGTATTGCATCGCCGTAAACGAGACATTTGTCAGGCTCGATAGGAACGCGACGAACGCGGCGCTGGCAATTCCCGCCGACAGATTGTCTGCTGAAATGACGACGTAAAGCCAGAACATATCGTAACCGACGCTGGCCAGCAGCATGAACAGCAGGTTGGTGGCCGCGGCGAGGACCGCGCCCAGCAGCAGGATCCTGACTACGCCGAAGCGCAGCGCGAGCAGGCCACCGACAAAGCCCCCGACGATCGTCATTAGCAGACCGTAGGTCTTCACCACGCTCGCGATTTCACTCTTGCTGAAGCCGAGGTCCTGGTAAAACACGTTCGATATGACACCAAGCACGATATCGGATATCCGGTAAATCCCGATCAGCGCGAGTAGTATCCACGCCAGCGACCAGCCGTAACGGCTGAAAAAATCGCGTATCGGCATCAGGTAGGTGCGCTCCACCAGCGCGTAACGGACGATGCCGGACCTGACCAGCAGCATCGCCAGCAACCAGGCGCCGAGTAGCGCCAGCGCGAGCCGCAGCCCCTCCAGCAGGAATGCGGCAGCATAGGGGCTGGCGAGAACATCGCCGAGCGAAGTCCTGATGGCATCGATGGCACCCCCGGCGAAGAAAAAGACGCCGACGAATCCGCCGATCGCGACGATGAACAAAACCAGGAAACGCAGGCTGTCCCGAGGATCCTGCAAGGTTGCCGTCCTGCCGTTTTCCCGCGGTTCGCAAATAACCAGCGTGGTCGTTACGCCGACCAGCATCGCCAGGGCCATCGCGCAGTAGGTCCAGCGCCAGGCGTCGTAGGAATAGGCTCCGCTGCTGGTGCCGAACCAGTCGGCGAGAAACAGCGAGCCAGCCCCCGCCACCAGCATACCGATGCGATAGCCGGCGATATAGGTGGCTGCCATCATCGCCTGCAGCTCGGGGGCGGCCGACTCGATGCGGTATGCGTCGATGACGATATCCTGCGTCGCCGACGAGAATCCCAGGATCACCGCGGCCAGGGCCATCAGGGTCAGGCTGGCGTCGCTCGCGGCCGGGTCGATCATTGCCATCGACAGTATCGCGACGATGACTGCGAGTTGCGCGAGCAACATCCAGGCGCGACGGCGACCGAGAACCCGTGTCAATCCCGGCAGTGGTAACTGATCCACCAGCGGCGCCCACACGAACTTGAACGAGTAGCCGAGGGCCGCCCAGCTGAAATAGGTAACCGCGGCGCGCTCGGCGCCGGCCTCGCGCAACCACAGGCTCAGCGATGAAAATATCAGCAGCAGGGGAATACCGGCGGAAAAGCCGAGGAACAGCATCGTCACGACACGCCGGTGAAAAAACAGCGCCGGCGGTGCAACCGGTTGCCGCAGCTGCCGCACTAGATCGTGGGCTCCAGGTCGTAATCCATGATCAAAGGCGCATGGTCCGAGAATCGCTGATCGCGATAAATCCGCGCCTTGCGAATCCTGTCGCGAAGCCCCGGCGAAACGATCTGGTAGTCGATGCGCCAGCCGACGTTCTT